>OIXG01000464.1_pt1 | contig 49614 bp, 53 predicted proteins | sample 1587731 | NCBI WGS metagenome assembly OIXG01 (sample SAMEA3888908, study PRJEB22519) | human gut metagenome | biome: human gut; feature: human-associated habitat; material: faeces | place: Denmark | collected 2010 | reverse complement strand
AGGTACTGGCAGTGCGCGACTACAAGGAGGACACCAGAAAGGATCTTGTGACTGGTGAGGTGACAAAGACCGGACTGCCGACATCGAACGTGCTCTATTATGAACTTTCCGACAATGCATGGTGCTGTGTGCGCCCGTCCGGAACAGAGCCGAAGATCAAATACTACTTTGGCGTAAAGGGAACCTCCCTTGCGGATGCGGATGCAAAGCTTGCGGCATTGAAGGAAGATCTGTTGAAATAAGAAGCGGGAGATGGTATGGGAGCAATTCATTATTACGAAAAAGAACGGGTTTTTAAACTGGATACACCACATACCAGTTATCTGATCGGTATCGTGGATGAAGAAAAGTTTTTGGGACATATCTATTACGGCGCAAAGATCACGGACTATGACGTCCGTGCGCTGATGCGCACCGGGGAGGCACCGTTTGTTCCTTCACAGAACAACCGCGACCGAAGCTCTTTTCTGGATGCGTTTCCGATGGAGTATCCGGGGCACGGCGTCGGCGATTACAGGGAGAGTGCGATTTCCGTATCGGACAAAAACGGCAATACGGCGGTGCAGCCGCTTTACAGGGAGCATAAGATCTATGCGGGCAAACCGGGACTTCCGGGACTTCCGGCCACGTTCGGCAGCGAAGAAGAGTGTGAGACGCTTGAGATTGTGCTGGCGGATGAAGTGCTGGATCTTACGGTCACATTGTACTACACGGCATTTTATGACGTGGATGTCATTACGCGGAGCGTACGCGTGATGAACCATGCCAAAGAACCGGTGTATCTTACGAAGGTATTTTCAGCGGCGCTGGATCTTGACGCAGAGGATTACCGGATGCTGACGCTGCATGGTTCCTGGGCGAGAGAGCGCCAGATCGAATACCGCCAGATCGGTTATGGAAAACAGTCTGTTGGCTCCTGCCGCGGTGAATCTTCCCATCAGGAGCACCCGTTCGTGGCTTTGGTGTCCGCAAACGCCGGACAGGAGCAGGGGCGCGTGTACGGATTCCATTTTGTGTATTCCGGCAATTTCCTGGCACAAGTGGAGAAGAACCAGTTTGATTCCCTGCGCGTGGTGATGGGAATTCATCCGCAGGATTTTAAGTGGGAATTAAAGCAGGGTGAGACATTTACGGCACCGGAGGTTGTGCTGACCTATTCGGATGCCGGGCTTGGCGGGATGACGAGAACGCTGCATGATCTCTACCGGAAGCATCTGATCCGCAGCCCGTATAAGGACAGGGAGCGCCCGGTGCTCATCAACAACTGGGAAGCAACCTATTTTGACTTTGACACGGAGAAGCTGCTTGCGATTGCGAGAGAGGCGAAGAAATCCGGAATCGAGATGTTAGTCATGGATGACGGATGGTTCGGACACCGCAATGATGACAACACAAGTCTCGGTGACTGGCAGGTAAACGAGCAGAAGATCACGGGTGGATTAAAACGGCTGGTCGACCAGGTGAATGAGATCGGATTAGAATTCGGCATCTGGTTTGAGCCGGAGATGATCTCGCCGGATTCGGATCTGTACCGGACGCATCCGGACTGGGCAATTGCCCTTCCGGGCAGAACGCCGTGCCGGTCGAGAAATCAGTATGTGCTCGATCTCTCCAGAAAAGAAGTGCGGGATTATGCATATGAGTGTGTGGCATCCATTTTGCGCAGCGCGAACATCGCTTATGTCAAGTGGGATATGAACCGGCAGCTGACCGATCTGGGAAGCAGCGCGCTTCCGGTCGAAAATCAGGGAGAATTGCTGCACCGATATGTGCTGGGCGTCTATGAATTGCAGGAGCGTCTGATCACCGGATTCCCGGAGCTGCTTCTCGAGAACTGCTCCGGCGGCGGGGCGAGATTTGACCCGGGAATGCTGTATTACAGTCCACAGATCTGGTGTTCCGACGACATGGATGCCATCGAGCGGTTAAAGATTCAGGAGGGAACGGCGCTGCTGTATCCGCTCTCCGCGATCGGCGCGCATGTGTCCGACTGTCCGAACCACACAGTGGGACGCGCAACTCCGTTTGAGACCAGAGGAAATGTGGCGCTGGCGGGTACGTTCGGCTACGAGCTGGATGTGACAAAGATTCCGGAGGAAGACCGTGCAAGAATTCCGGGGCAGGTGGCGCTGTACCATAAATATCATGCGCTGATACGAAGCGGCGACTATTACCGGATCGCTTCCTATTCGCAGAATGATTCGTTTGACTGCTATGAGGTGGTGGCAAAGGATCAGTCGGAAGCGTTAATCACCTTTGTTCAGGTGCTTGGCAGACCGAATGTACACAGCAGGCGGATCCGGATACCGGGACTTGATGAGAAGAAAAAATATCGTGTTGAGACAACGGGGGAAGTGTACTGCGGAGATACCCTTGTGCATGCGGGCCTGAATGTTCCGGCGATGTGGGGAGATTTCCAGTCGGTACTGATACACTTATCCGAGGTGTCTGATGAACAGTAGTTGGAGGTTGGAAAAATGGCAAAAGCGGTAAAGCTGGCAGATATTGCGGGACAGCTTGGCGTGAGTACAGTTACCGTATCGAAGGCGCTGTCCGGACAGAAAGGCGTCAGCGAAGAACTGCGGGAGAAGATAAAAACACTTGCCGATGAGATGGGATACAAACAGCCGTCTGCCAGGCGGCGCGAACACGCGGTAAAAAGCTATAATATCGGTGTGCTGATTGCCGAGCACTGGCTGGATAAGTATGATTCCTTCTATCTGCAGATGTATCAGCAGGTGGCGACGCGCGCGGTGGCGAAGGAATGTTTTACGCTGATGGAAGTGGTCAGCGCACAGATGGAGACTGACTGCGAGATGCCGAAGCTTGTGCAGGAGCAGAAGGCGGACGGTCTGATTATCATCGGACGCCTGACGGGAGAATATCTGAAGCTTTTGAATGAAAAAGCAAAAATTCCGCTTCTGTATATGGATTTCTGTGACGAGAAGGCAGATACGGATGCGGTGATTTCGGACAGCTATTACGGCGCCTACCGCATGACGAATTATCTGTTCGACATGGGACACAGGGAGATTGCCTATGTGGGAACCCTGCTTGCGACGGGATCCATCACGGACCGCTATCTGGGGTATACGAAATCCCTGATGGAGCACGGCGTTGCGGTGAGGGGGGACTGGACGATCGCAGACCGCGACATCCATACGGGCAAGATTGATATGGACCGGCTGTTGCAGCTGCCAAAGGAGATGCCGACGGCTTTTGTGTGCAACTGTGATCTGACGGCGAGTTTTCTGATCCGCAGGCTGCATGAGCACGGATACCGTGTGCCGGAGGATATATCGGTTGTGGGATATGACAATTATCTTTTCCCGGGACTCTGTGATGTGGCAATCACCACTTACGAGGTGGATATGAAGGAGATGGCGAGACGGACGGTTCACACGCTGATCAAGAAAATGGCGGGCGAACCGTACCGTCAGGGAATCTGTATCGTCGAGGGACATATGGTCACAAAGGACAGCGTAAAAGCCAGAAAAAATATGGGTTAGTGCAGGGAAGACTGCCGGAATTGCAGAGGTGTGATTCCGGCATCTTTTTTGAACAGATTGATAAAATGTGTCGTGTTTTCAATCCCTACGGCGGCGCTGACTTCACGGATGGTGAGGGTTGTCGTGCGCAGCAGCGTGCGTGCGGCTTTCAGCCGGACCCGGTTCAGATACTGGATCGGCGGAATACCGATGCAGTCTGAAAAATCATGGCAGAGCCGGTAGCGGCTGACTCCGAGAGCACTCTCGAGCGCGGCGAGAGAGTGGGAATGTGCGTAATCGGTGTCGAAAATCTCTTTCATGTGTGCCACATGCGCGGGAAGGGAAGGCGTCGATGCGGCACGGCGGGAAGCAGCGAGGGAGGACAGGACAAGCGAGAGCATGGCGGTCAGATGAAGCGAGGAAACCGGTTCATCTGAGAGCAGCTCGCGGGAGAGGCAGGGCAGAATACGCCATACGATGTCATCCGCCTCGGTTCGGTTCGCATGAAAAATGCGGTCGTCCGCACACAAAAACGGAAGATATTCCGAAAAATACTCTGTGGACAGATAAAAACAGTGGTAGCAGAAAGGGGTATGCGTCGTGGAAAACCGGTATGCGGTCTGATCCGGAAGAAGCATGAGATCCCCCGGTGCAAGCTGGCAGGATTCCGGCTCCTGCGCAGCGTCGCCGGCAGTCGTTAAAGTGCCGCTTCCGGATTCGACATAGAGAAAGAGGAGGTATGGCAGCGCATCCCGTGTCAGACGGACGGGGGACGCGTAGCTGATGCGCCCTCCTGCAGGAACAAAACGGTTGTGTACAGCCGATGTGTCCTCGCGGAAAACGAAAGCCGGGTCGTCTGAAAGATCGGAAAAACGGATGCCGGTTTCGGCTGCCCCGGAGAAATGATAAGCCTGATTCAGGCGTGCCTTGATCGTGATGGGTTCCATAAGAATCGGTCCTTTCTGCATAACTATCCTATATTATAGCGGAACTATTTTACAATACAATAGGCCTCTTGAATTTCAGACTAAAAAACAATAAAAATTAAGTAATTAAAATTAAAATAAGAGGAAAAAGAAAGGAAAAGAAGAGACTAAAAATATGAAAAATGACTAAAAAGTGGATATAAAATTTGTATAACATGTGGAAAATGCAGAAAAACGCAAGAAAATAATATATTATGCAATAATATATGATGACTAAAAATAGAAAAAATATATAATTAAATTAAGCTACAAAACGAGCTATAAAAAAGGAGGATTTTTATTATGAAGTTGAAAAAAGTTCTGGCAGTCAGCCTGGCAGCAGCAATGACTTTGAGCATGGCAGCATGCGGCGGCAGTTCATCTGACAGCAGCGCAGCATCTGATGATGCGACAACAGGAAGTGTGGCAGCAACCACAACTGAGAGTGGGGATGCAGCAGAGACCACAGATGGTGCTCTGAATTATGCAAGCATCAAATTGGGCGAGGATTACACCGACATCACGACAACCATCCATGTATTCAACCAGAGAACCGATATGTCCGAGGACAGCTATCCGGGAAAGAACTGGGAAGCTTACATTGCTGATTTCAATGAGATGTACCCGAACATCACCGTAGAGGTTGAGACGGATACCAATTATTCCGATGATTCCCTGCTTCGCTTACAGAGCGGTGACTGGGGCGACATCATGATGATCCCGGCAGTTGACAAGGCAGACTTAAGTGAGTATTTCCTGCCGTACGGCACACTCGATGAGATGGAAGGACAGATTAAGTTCGCAAATACCTGGGATTACGACGGACTGGTATACGGTGTTCCTTCTACCGGTAATGCACAGGGTGTTGTATACAATAAGAGAGTCTTCACAGAGGCCGGCGTTGCAGAGACACCGAAGACACCGGATGAGTTCATCGCGGCACTGCAGGCGATCAAGGATTACGATTCTTCCATCATTCCGCTCTACACGAACTACGCAGACGGATGGCCGATGGAGCAGTGGGACGGACAGATCGCAGGTACGACAACCGGTGATTCTACTTACATGAACCAGAAGCTTCTTCACACAAAGGATCCGTTCCAGGATTACGGCGATAACACACATCCGTATGCACTGTACAAGGTACTCTACGATGCAGTGGCAGACGGACTGACAGAGGATGACTTCACCACAACGTCCTGGGAAGATTCCAAGGGCATGATCAACAGAGGCGAGATCGCGACCATGGTACTTGGCTCCTGGGCATATTCCCAGATGGTAGACGCTGATTCTCACGGCGAGGATATCGGCTACATGCCATTCCCGATCACGATCGACGGCAAGCAGTATGCTTCCGCAGGCGCTGACTACAGCTTCGGTATCAATGCGGCATCGGATGCAGATCATCAGGCAGCAGCAATGGTATTCGTAAAATGGATGACAGAAGAGTCCGGTTTTGCATATAACGAGGGCGGTATCCCGATCGCTGCAGACGACAACGATTATCCGGATGCATACGCAGAGTTCGGTGATGTGACATTTGTATCCGACGAGTCCGCATTAGAGGGCGAGGAAGATTTACTCAATGCATTGAACGCTGATTCCGGATTGAACATCAATGCAGGCGGAAAAGAGAAGGTTCAGGAGATCATTGAGCATGCTTCTAACGGTGATATGTCCTATGATGACATCATGGCTGAGTGGAATGAGAAGTGGACACAGGCACAGGAAGACAATGGCGTGACGGCAGAATAAATAAGACATCATGCACAGACGGGACCGGAATGAGAGATCTGTTTCCGGTCCCGTTATTTTAAAAACAGGGTGAAAAAGATGGAGGTTGGATATGGCGGCGACATCAGTAAAGAAAGTAGAAAATAAAACAGCCAGGCGTGGATTCCTGAAGTGGGCAAAAAGCAGGAAGGGGCAGCAGACACTGATTATACTGGCATTTACCATAATTCCGCTTGTGCTGTTGGCAGCATTTACCTATGTGCCATTTGCTGAAATGGTGAAGTTCAGTTTTTACAAAATGAAATATTCCACGCCGGTAGATAAACGGGTATTTGTGGGTTGGAAGAATTATATCGAGGTATTCCGCAACAAGGATATTTTCGCATCCCTATGGTTAAGCCTCTACTACATGGTAGGTTCGGTGGTACAGCTTGCGCTTGCGCTGTTCCTTGCAACGATTTTGAGCTTTAAGACAAGGGGAGGCAATCTCTTTAAGGGACTGATGTTTTTCCCGTATCTGATCAGCGGTATTGCGATCGGATTTATCTTTAAATATTTTTACACAAGAGGATTTGTATTCGATTCCATCCTTGGATGGTTTGGATTTGAACTGGATAGTCTTCCGTACTGGCTGCGCGATCAGAAGATCAACAACTGGTCACTGGTTGCAACTTCTGTCTGGAGATATTTCGGCAACAACATGGTGCTTTTTATCGGAGCGATTATGTCTGTAGATTCCGAGATGTACGAGGCGGCGGAGCTGGACGGTGCAAATAAATTTCAGCAGTTTGTACATATCATACTGCCGAGCATCAAGACGATTGTGACGCTGAATGTGATTTTATCCATCACAGGAGCACTGAGCGCATTCGAGCAGCCGTTCGTAATTACCGGAGGTTCCAACGGAACGGCAACGTATTTTATCAACATGAACAATATTGCACATACCAGCCAGAAGGTCGGACTCGCGTCGGCGATGGCGGTTGTGTTACTTCTTATCATTTTCGCATGTACGATCTTACAGAAACTGTTCTTTAAATATGTATACCGCAATGCGGATCAGGACGATGAAGTCATGACCAGGGAAGAGAGAAAGCGGTTGAAACAGTTTCACAAAGAACAGAGAGCGGCGAAAAAAGCAGCAAAGGGGGCGATGTAAATGAAAAAGCGCAGAAAACAGTATTCGGCAGGAGCCATTATCTGGATCATTTTTAAATATGTATCGCTTGTGTTTTTTTCCTTTGTCGCCGTGATTCCCATTATTTCCTGCGTCATCACTGCATTCAAGACGGAGGAAGAGTATAAGACGACGAATGTTATGACACTGCCGCAGAACTGGTTCAATTTTGACAACTTTGTGGAAGCGTTCCAGCGTGCGAACATGGGAAGGGCATTCGTGAATTCCGTGATCGTTATGGTCTGTGTCCTGATCGGAGCCATCATCATCGGTACACAGCTTGCGTATGTGTTAAACCGTTTCCAGTTCCCGGGCAACGGGCTGATCCGCAACCTGTTTTTATTCGCGGCACTGCTTCCGGGTGTTGCCATGCAGGTAACGGTCTACCAGATCATGCATGATCTTGGCTTTATCAATCATCTGTACGGCTACATCATCATGATGATGGGAACGGATGTCATCTCCATCTACATCTTTATCCAGTACATGGAAAATATTCCGGTGTCGCTGGATGAGTCGGCAATCATCGACGGAGCGTCCTACTGGAAGATCTACTGGAAGATCATGCTTCCGCTGCTAAAGCCGGCAATTGTGACCGCCTGCATCTTAAAGGGCGTGGGCGTGTACAACGAATACTATTCGGCAAACCTGTATCTGACCAAGGAAAACTTAAAGACGATGGCGATCTCCCTCTATACCTTTACCGGACCGCTTGGAAGCCAGTACAACCTGATCTGTGCAGGTGTTATCATTTCCCTGCTGCCGGCACTCATCGTGTTTATCGTATTCCAGAAGCAGATCTACAGCGGCATTACGGCAGGCGCAGTCAAGGGCTGATTACAGGAAAAGAGGAACAGCGATGGAAACATTAGAAAGCATGCGAGGAGAAGTTAAAACGGAACTTCTCACACATATCATTCCCTTCTGGCGTGCACTGCGTGACGACACTTACGGCGGCTATTACGGCTGGCTGTCTTATGATCTTGCACTGGATCAGAAAGCGGAAAAAGGATGCATTTTAAACAGCCGCATCACATGGTTTTTCTCCAATGCCTACACGGCATATCGAAAGGGACTTTTTACGGAGGAAGACTGTAGAAGCGCAGGCTATACCGGAGAGGCGCTCTTGGAGGAAGCAAAACACGGCTACGTCTTTTTGAAAGAGCACTGCATCGACCGGGAGTACGGCGGCATCTACTGGTCATTAAACTATGACGGGACACCGCTTGATACGACAAAGCACACCTACAACCAGGCGTTTTGCATCTATGCATTGTCCTCCTACTATGAGGCGTCGCACGACGAGGAAGCGCTTGCACTGGCGAAGCAGCTCTTTTCCCTGATCGAAGAGAAGTGTACGGATGAGGTCGGATACCTGGAGGCTTTTACCAGAGAGTTTCAGCCGGAATCCAACGAGAAGCTGTCGGAGAACGGCGTGCTTGCAGATAAGACGATGAACACCCTGCTTCATGTTTTTGAGGCGTACACGGAGCTGTACCGTGTGTCGCGGGATGAGACCGTGGGGGAGCGCCTCCGTTGGATCATGGATGTGTTTGCAGAGAAAGTATACAATCCGGCGAAGCGGAGACAGGAAGTGTTTTTCGATGCCGGGTATCACACAATCTTAGATCTGCATTCCTACGGGCATGACATTGAGACAGCGTGGCTTTTGGACCGCGGCGTCAAGGTGCTGGGCGATGAGGCGTATGAGGCGAAAATTGTTCCGATCACACAGGCGCTTGCGGCACATATTTATGAGACGGCGTTTGACGGACACTCCCTGGCAAATGAGTGTGACAGGGGCGTAGTCAATACACACCGTGTATGGTGGGTGCAGGCGGAGACAGTAGTCGGATTTTTAAATGCCTGTGAACAGATGCCGGATCATTCGGAGTACCGGGATGCGGCGTTGGCGGAGTGGCAGTTCATCAAAGAACACGTCATTGATCCTCGCAGGGGAAGCGAGTGGTACTGGGAAGTGTATGAGGACGGAAGCCCGATTTTAGACCGGCCGATCGTGGAGCCGTGGAAATGTCCGTATCACAACGGGCGCATGTGTATCGAGGTACTGGGACGCATCAAGGAAAATTGAGGAGAATTGGTTATGCTGCATGAGAGATATTATATAGAAAAAGAAAAGCAGGAAAAACTGCTTGCACGGAAAAACGAGAAATCGGATTTTTACAACGGCGTATTTGACCGTTACGAGTATCCGGTTCTCACAAGAGAGCATATTCCGCTGACCTGGCGGTACGATTTAAACCCGGACACCAATCCGTACTTTATGGAGCGTCTCGGCATCAACGCCGTGATGAACTCCGGAGCGATCGAGCTGAACGGGAAATATTATCTGGTGGCGCGCATCGAGGGGAATGACAGAAAGTCTTTCTTCGGCGTGGCGGAGAGCGACAACGGAATCGACGGTTTCCGTTTCTGGGATTACCCGATTCTTCTGCCGGATACCTGCCCTGAGGAGACGAATGTCTACGATATACGCTTAACGAAGCATGAGGACGGTTATATCTACGGCGTGTTCTGCTCCGAGTCAAAGGATACGAGTGTGAGCGATCTCTCGGCGGCAGTGGCGGCAGCCGGAATCGTCCGCACGAAGGATTTAAAGACCTGGGAGCGCCTGCCGAACCTCGTCACGCTGCGTTCCCCGCAGCAGAGAAACGTGGTGCTGCATCCGGAATTCGTCGACGGCAAATATGCGTTTTACACGAGACCGATGGATGATTTTATCGAGACGGGAAGCGGCGGAGGCATCGGATTCGGTCTCTGCGAGGACATCACACACGCTGTGATCGATGAGGAAAAAATGACGAGTCTGCGCAAGTATCACACGATCACGGAGGCGAAGAACGGAGCCGGTGCGACGCCGATCAAGACGGAAAAGGGATGGATTCATATCGCTCACGGTGTGCGCAACACGGCAGCGGGACTGCGTTATGTTATCTATGCGTTTGCAACGGACTTAAAAGATCCGTCGAAAGTGATTGCCGAGCCGTCCGGGCTTCTGATCGGACCGAGAGGAGAGGAGCGCGTCGGGGATGTCAGCAATGTGGTATTCACCAACGGAGCGGTCGTCAATGAGAAAAACGAGGTGTTTATTTACTACGCATCCTCGGATACACGGATGCATGTGGCGACCACGACGGTGGAGAAGCTGGTGGACTATGTATTCCATACGCCGTCCGATCCGGGAAGATCGGTGGAGTGTGTGGCACAGCGGTGCGGTCTCATCGAGAAGAATCTTGCATTTTTAAAAGCGAATGAATAAATACGGTCATCATAGAAAAATGAGCCGCGGCGGCGGCAGAAAGAGGTAGAAGTTATGAGCAAATATAAAATGATCAGCCCCAAAGTACCGAATGTGCCATGGCAGGAGCGCCCGGCGGAGTTAAACGGAGCACCGGTATGGAGATACAAGGAGAACCCGATCATCGGCAGAAATCCGGTGAAGGGCGTGGCGAGAATCTTCAACAGTGCGGTAATGCCGTACGGGGATGAGTTCATCGGCGTCTTCCGCGGAGAACAGACGAACGGAATTCCGTATATCTATCTGGGAAGAAGCAAGGATGCCATCCACTGGAATTTTGAGGAAAACAAGATTAACTTTGTGGACGAGAACGGTGAGTCCTTCATGCCGGTCTACGCTTATGATCCGAGACTTGTGAAGGTGGAGGATACCTATTATATTATCTGGTGTCAGGATTTCTACGGCGCAGCGATCGGTATGGCGAAGACAACGGATTTTAAGACATTTACCAGAATCGAGAATCCGTTCCTGCCGTTTAACCGGAATGCGGTGCTGTTCCCGCGCAAGATCGGCGGCAATTTCATGCTGCTCTCGAGACCGTCCGACAGCGGCCACACACCGTTCGGCGATATTTTTATCAGTGAGAGTCCGGATCTCACCTACTGGGGAAAACACCGTCATGTGATGGGCAAGGGTTCCGAGTGGTGGGAGTCCTTAAAGATCGGCGGCGGTGCAGCTCCGATCGAGACATCCGAGGGATGGCTTCTGTTCTACCACGGTGTGAGCGGCACCTGCAACGGATATGTGTACTCGATCGGCGGTGCGATCTTAGACATCGACAATCCTTCCATCGTGAAGTACCGCTGTGAGACGTTTCTTCTGACTCCTGAAGAGTGGTATGAGGAGCGCGGATTCGTGCCGAACGTATGCTTCCCGTGTGCAACAATCCATGATTCGGAGAGCGGAAAGATTGCAATCTATTACGGAGCGGCAGACAGCTATGTGGGACTGGCGTTCACGGAACTGGATGACATCATCGATTACATCAAGGAACACAGTGTGGTGACGACAACCGATACCGAGATCGGAAAAAGATAACAGAGAACTGGAAAATGCAGGGCTGCGGCAGCCGGAAAGAGAAGGACGCATTGTGTGCGTAACACCTCGGGGCTTTCGCAGCCCTGCTGCGTATCCGGCGGGAAGCCGGAAGGCAGAGGGGGAAAAGAAATGACAGCAAAAAAAATGGTCAGGAATATCGAGCCGGACGATCCGATGTTACAGTACAGCGGAAGAATCGATGACGACGATCCGAAGGCGCCGGTGTTTATCTATGCGGCAAGCTGGGTGAAAATGATTTTTACCGGAACATCGGTGGCAGTCACGCTTGCCAACCATCATGCGTACTGGACAAATGAGATGGGCTATCTCTTAGACGGGGTGCAGGGGCGCATCCGCCTTTTGAATGACGGAAAAAAGAAAACCTATGAGATTGCGGAGCAGCTGCCGGATGCGCGGCATGAACTGATGCTGTTCAAGCGCATGGACGCCTGCCATACGGTGACGTTCTACGGATTTACCGTGGATGACGGCGCAGATCTCCTGCCGCCGGAGCCAAAGCCTGCCCGCCGGATGGAAGTGTTTGGTGACAGTGTCTCGTGCGGCGAGGTGTCGGAGGCGGTCGACTATGTCGGAAAAGAGGATCCGGTGCACGACGGACAGTATTCCAACAGCTGGTATTCCTATGCCTGGATGACAGCGCGAAAGCTTGGGGCAGAACTTCACGATACCTCACAGGGCGGCATTGCGCTGCTTGACGGGACGGGATGGTTCGGTGCGCCGGCATACTACGGTGTGGAGTCCTGTTACGACAAGCTAGAGTATAATCCGGATCTTGGAGAGGTAAAGAAATGGGATTTTTCACGCTATACGCCGCAGGTGGTTGTGGTTGCCATCGGGCAGAATGACAATCATCCGGTGGACTATATGGCAGCGGATCCAGAGGGCAGTGCGGCAGAGCACTGGCGGAAGCGCTACCGGGAATTCATTGAGATACTGATGAAGCACTATCCAAAGGCGCAGATCATTCTTGCGACAACCATCTTAAAACATCACCCGAACTGGGATGCGGCGATTGAGACGGTGTGTGGGCAGATTGCAAGTGAGCGCGTGCACCACTTTTTGTACCGGAGAAACGGCTCCGGAACGCCCGGACACATCCGGATTCCGGAGGCGGAGGAGATGTCGGAGGAGCTGGCTTCCTATATCCGTTCGCTCGGAGATGAAATCTGGGATGTTTGAGAGACAATAAAGGGAAAAGAAAGAGAGAAGGAGCAGAAATATGAATATGCAGATTGATCTGGAAAAGGGAATTGCAAATGTGGGAGATGTGAGCAGAATGAAGGAGGTCATGGCGCGCGCAAAACGCGGGGGGCGTCTGGTAATCGGTTTTATCGGCGGTTCGATCACGCAAGGAAGCCTTTCCTCGACACCGCAGACGTGCTACGCCTATCGTGTGTATACATGGTGGAAAGAGACCTTTCCGCAGGCGGAGTTTGTCTACTGCAATGCTGGAATCGGCGGCACGACATCGGAGTTCGGCGCGGCGCGTGTGGGGACGGATCTTCTGGCGGAGAGACCGGACTTTGTGATTGTGGAATTTTCCGTCAATGATGAGAGCACGGAGCATTTTAAGGAGACCTATGAAGGACTGGTGCGGAAAATCCTTGGCGCCGCGTGGAATCCGGCGGTTCTTCTGGTACACAACGTGTTTTACCACAACGGAGCCAACGCGCAGGTGATGCACGCGGCAATCGGCAGACATTATGATCTGCCGTCGGTCAGCATGCAGAACTCTATTTACCCGGAGGTGGTGGCAGGGCGGATTGAAAACCGCGCGATCACACCGGATGATCTGCACCCGAACGATGAGGGACATGCGCTGGTGGCGTCGGTGATTACTTATTTTCTGGAGCAGGTACGAAGCGGAAAACTGACCGGCAGCAATGCCAGTTTTGCACCGGGGGCAAAGCTTCCGGTTCCGCTTACAAAAAATGCCTACGAGGATTCTGTCCGCATCCGCAATGCCGCGGCGCCGGATATGGCAGGATTGCAGCAGCCCACGCTGGATGGATTTACGCCCGATGAGACCGCGCAGAATGAAATCACGGACTGCTTCCGCTATGGCTGGACGGCGAAAAAGACGGGGGATGCCATCACCTTTTTGGTGGAGGGCAGCTGCATTGCCGTCCAGTACCGGAAGTCGGTAAAGCTTCCCGCGCCGGTTGCACTGGCGGTCGTGGATGACGATACGGAGCATGCGGTGCGTCTGGATGCAAATTTTGATGAGACCTGGGGAGATAAACTGGAGCTTGCGACACTTTTAGAGCACGGAAAAGAGGGGCGGCACATCGTCACGATCCGCCTCGCAGAGACGCATGAGGACGATGCGGTTCCGTTTTATCTGGTGTCCGTGATTGCGACGGGGAGAAGCGGAAAAGACTGACGGCAGGCACAGCCCGTTTTACAGAATATGCGTGCAAAAGCATTGCAAAATCAGAAAAAATGTTGGAAGATAGAGAGAGACACTGCGATTGCAGGAGCAGGAGGTTATAAGAATGTTTCGAGAGGATTTTGTGTGGGGTGTTGCGAGCAGCGCCTATCAGGTAGAGGGAACGGACGCGGCGGACGGCAGAGGCGCGTGCGTCTGGGATATGTTTGCGGCGGACGGCAGGGTGTTTGAACATCAGAATGCAGACACAAGCTGCGATCATATGCATCATTATAAAGAAGATATTGCGCTGATGAAGCATCTGGGGATCCGGGCGTACCGTTTTTCACTGAACTGGGCGCGGATTCTGCCGGAGGGAACCGGGCGCGTGAATGAGAAAGCGATCGCCATGTACCGTGATATGATTCTCACGATGAAGGAGAACGGCATCACACCGTATCTGACACTGTTTCACTGGGAATTCCCGCAGGCGCTTTATGAGCGGGGCGGCTGGCAGAATCCGGACGTAGTACAGTGGTTCGGAGAATATGCGAAGGTGGTTGCCGAGAATTTCAGTGATATCTGCGAATATTTTATTACGATCAACGAGCCGCAGTGCGTGGTCGGCCTCGGACATCTGAGCGGTGTCCATGCTCCGGGCGTGAAACTTCCCGTGGCGCAGACGTTTCTGGTGGCGCATCATCTTCTGATGGCGCACGGGCAGGCGGTCATCAACCTGCGCAGATATGCGGTCCGACCGGTCAAGATCGGTTTCGCTCCGACCGGCGGCGTGGCATATCCGTACACCGACCGGCCGGAGGACATTGAGGCGGCGAAAAAGGTGTATTTCGGATTTTACAATCCGATCGATAACTGGACCTGGAATGTATCGTGGTTTTCCGATCCGGTATTCCTTGGACATTACCCCGAGGAGGGGCTGAAAAAATTTGCGCCGTATCTTCCGGAGATCACACAGGAGGATATGGAGCTGATCTATCAGCCGCTTGATTTTATGGGACAGAATATATATAATGGGTACTACGTCCGCGCCGGCGCAGACGGCGAGCCGGAATTTGTGGATCGTGCGCCGGGGTTCCCGAAGACGGGATCGGACTGGCCGGTGACGCCGGAGGCGTTTTATTACGGCATTAAGTTTTTGACGGAGCGCTATCCGCTGCCGCTCTACATTACGGAGAACGGCATGTCCTGCCATGATCTGGTGAGCAGTGACGGCAGGGTACATGACCCGAACCGCATTACTTTCCTGGATTCCTATATCGGGGCAATGCAGAAGGCATATGATGAGGGCGCCAATGTAGCCGGCTATTTCCTCTGGACATTCCTGGATAATTTCGAGTGGGCGGACGGATATAAGCAGCGGTTCGGCATTGTTTATGTGGATTTTGCAAGCCAGAGGCGGATTGTGAAGGATTCCGCTTTCTGGTATCAGAAAATAATCGAGACGAATGGAAGGATGTTGACAATGAATCAGACAACAAAAGAAATCTTATTTTTAGATCCGGTGTGCACACACAATATCTGGGGCGGCACCCGGCTTAGAACGGAGTTCGGCTATCCGGTGGAGGGTGATGACATCGGCGAGTGCTGGGGCATCTCCGCACATCCGAACGGCGACGGCAGTATCAGGAACGGCGTGTATGCCGGCATGAAGCTGTCGAAAGTGTGGGAGGAGCACCCGGAGGTATTTGGAAAACTCGCCTACGACCGCTTCCCACTTTTGACAAAGATCATCGATGCGAAGGCGGATTTGAGCATTCAGGTACATCCGGATGATGCCTATGCAAAGGAGCATGAAAACGGCTCTTTCGGCAAGACGGAGTGCTGGTACATCATGGACGCGCCCGAGAACGCCACGCTTGTGATCGGTCACAACGCGAAGACGAAAGAGGAGCTTGCCTCCATGATCCACGAGGGACGCTGGAGCGAATTTATCCGCGAGATTCCGGTGAAAAAGGGAGATTTTATCCAGATTGATCCGGGAACCGTCCACGCCATCAAGGGCGGGCTTCTGATCCTGGAGACACAGCAGAACAGCGATATTACCTACCGTGTGTACGATTATGACAGACTGCAGAACGGCAGGCCGAGAGAACTTCACATTGAGAAGAGCATCGACGTGATCGCCGTTCCGGCAAAATCTGTCGAGGACAGTGTAACGTCTGCAATCGGACTGCCGGAGAACCAGCTGAACGAGCTGTACGCCTGCGGATATTATCAGATCTACAAGCTGGATGTCAACGGAACATGCAGTTTTGCACAGAATTATCCGTTCTTGCTGATGTCCGTGCTGGAGGGCAGCGGTATCGTCAACGGCCAGCCGGTGAAAAAGGGAGATCATTTTATTTTACCGTGCGGATTCGGCGAGGTGGAGATGCAGGGAGAGATGAGTCTGGTGGTATCCACGGTGCCGGCGCAGGCTTAAGGGAAAAATAGCTCTTTCGGTTCCGGAAAAGATTTGCTATAATCAGACCATAGAAAAAGAGAACACCTGGAAAGAGGAAGCATATGAATCAGGAAGAGAGACGTCAGAGAAGACAGAAAGATACGAAAAGTGCGGTCATTGTGTGTGTGATAGTCGTGCTGATCCTGCTCGTGTTGGTCGCGGGAGGAGTATTTCTTGTGGGACGCCTGCTGCCAAAGGGAGGCGGACAGAATGAAGGTACCGACGGAACCGAGCTGCCGGGAGAGAATGTCGCGGCGACGGAGGAAGTAACGGAGCAGCCACAGACGGAAGTACAGACCGATCCGGTGGAGGAGCAGGCGGCGCAGCTTGTGTCCCAGATGACGCTTGAGGATAAGATCGCGCAGATGTTTGTGATTACGCCGAATGCGCTGACCGGATATGCAAGCGGTGTGACGGCTGCGGGGGACACCACAAAGGAAGCTTACCAGAGCCGTCCGGTGGGTGGAATTGTGTATATGGCGGACAACCTCACCGACCCGGAGCAGACGACCACCATGCTCTCCAATATGCAGGAGATTGCAAGGGAGCGCACCGGACTTCCGGTATTTTTATGTGTGGACGAAGAGGGCGGCAGTGTCGCGCGCATCGCCGGCAATGATGCCTTCGGGGTGACGGACGTCGGCAATATGAGCGATATAGGAGCGAGCGGGGATGTGCAGAATGCATACAATGCGGGAAGCACGATCGGCAGCTATCTTGCGGCACTCGGATTCAATGTGGATTTCGCGCCGGTGGCGGATGTCCTTACCAACCCGGACAATCAGGTGATCGGACAGCGCTCGTTCGGGTCGGACGCGCAGACGGTCGCGGGAATGGTGACGTCTGAACTGCAGGGACTTTCCGCGGCGGGAGTGTACGGTATGGTCAAGCATTTCCCGGGACACGGCGGCACTTCCGGAGATTCTCATGACGGGGCGGTGTCCACGGACAAGACCCTGGAGGAACTGATGGCGGAAGAACTCGTCCCGTTCCAGAGTGCGATTGATGGCGGCGTGAATTTTGTGATGGTCGGACATATCTCGGCTCCGAATGTGACTGGAGACAATGCGCCGGCTACGCTGTCGAAGGTGCTGATTACCGATGTGCTTCGCGGACAGATGGGATATAACGGAATTGTCATTACGGACGCCATGAATATGGAAGCGATCACCGGATTCTACAATTCGGACAAGGCGGCGGTTCTGGCAGTTACAGCCGGGGCAGACATGATTTTGATGCCGGCGGACTACAATACCGCCTATACAGGAATTCTGAATGCGGTGAATGACGGAACGATCACCGAGGAGCGGATCAATGAATCCGTGACGCGTATCGTGAAGGCAAAGCTTGCCATGGGGCAGCCGTAAAAGCTGTTTGTATTTTGCGGTAATTATGGTACAATGAAGGCAAGTGTTATACATTACCATACGAAAGCGGAGGGATTTGCGTGGAAGATACGAAGAAAAATGAGATGTGGGGGAAAGTGATGGCACCGCTTGCCGGCTTTCTTGCCATTGTGCTGGCAGCATTTCTGATCATTTTAAAATTATTGGAAAGCGGAGTGATCGGAACAGTCATGGCGATGATTCTGATCTGCGTGATCGTGGCTGCCGTGTTCGGCGGAATCTTCATGGTGATCAAGTCGATTCTGGATCAGATCCGATCCGTGATTAACGGAAAGGTATCGGAGAATACAAAAGTTGCGGAAAAGGCGAAAAAGCTGGCAGACCGTGAAGACGGCATCGGGGAGATGGTGCGTTCCATCGAGACGTCCGTTTCATCGATTGAGCTGGTGCTTGGAGGAATCCGCAAGGCTGTGGATGAGCTCGAAGGGGTATCCGGTGATTTCCAGCAGATTTTCTCGGAAATGTCGGAGTCGATGGATCAGACGGCAGATGCTGTCGATACGATCACCGGCAATACGGTGTCCCAGGCGTCTGAGACGGCGGATATGAAGGAAAAGGTGGACGCGATCAGCGTGTCGATCGATCATATTTCTTCCAATATTGAGGATCTGACGAAGAGTGCGCAGGCCATGCGTGAATATAACCGTTCGGCGGAGCAGATTATGCAGGAGCTGATTGCCATCAGTGAGGAGAGCGGCGTTGCGATCGAGAATGTCAGAAAGCAGACAGATCTGACGAATCAGTCCGCGCAGCAGATCCGGACGGCGACTGAGATCATTGCGGGAATTTCAAGCCAGACCAACCTTCTGGCCCTTAATGCGAGCATCGAGGCTGCCAGAGCAGGGGAGCACGGTAAGGGATTCGCTGTGGTCGCGGAGGAGATCCGGACACTGGCGGATCAGTCCAGAGAGTCCACAGAGCAGATTAACCATGTCGTGAATGTCCTGCTGGATAATTCAAGCAACAGCGTTCAGATTACCGAGCAGGTATCGGAGGCATTTTCCAGACAGAATGAGAAGATTCATGACACGGAGGAGATCTTCAAATCATTGAACCGAGAAATCGAACAGGTCGGAGATGCTATCGGCGGAATCGGCACGGAGGTCGGCGATCTTGAGAATCACAAGAGCGTCATTGAGAACGGGGTCACTTCCCTTACGGCTTCGGCAGATGAGAATGCGAAGAGCGCAGAGGTCACCACAGATAATATGGGACGTCTCCGCGGCGTGGTGAAGGAGTGCGATGGCGTAAAAGCGCACATCGTCAGCGTATCGGACGAGCTGATTGGATACATCCGTAAGTTTTCGGACGGTTCGATTCTCGACAAGTTCGGTGCGGGTAAAAACAGATAAACATTTAGCAGGAACACAGGAAGTATTGTTACAGAGAGCCGTATTGCGGCTCTCTGTAAGTGGTTATAGGGGAGAAGGTACAGATGAATCATACAACGGACTGGGGCAGAAGATGGCGCAACACCGGCTATATTACATTCTTTTTGAGCGGTATCTGCGCAATATCGAGCGGGATTATTGTAAGTATTCTGCAGGGAAAATATGAATTTGACTATGGCATGACGGGTACGATGCTCGGACTGATGAGCATTGGAAATATGGCGGCGTCCTTTGCGGCGGGTATTCTGCCGCAGAAAATCGGAGTGAAGAATACAGTGCTTCTTCTCTGCAGCGGTTATTTCCTAGGGTACTTTCTGATGGCGGTGACTGGAATGCCGGCCGTGTTGATGGCGGCATTTCTGTTGGTCGGATTTGCAAAGGGAGGGGCACTCAATAATTGCACAATCCTTGTAAAAGACAATAGTGCCGATCGCACACGCGGCATGAACATACTACATGCCTGCTATGCGAGTGGTGCGCTGCTGTGTCCGTTTCTTGCGGCGTCGCTTCTTGAAATCAACGACACTCTGCCGATGGTGGGAGTGGCGGTGACGGGGCTGCTTTTGTGGATGATATTTTTGACGGCGGGACTTCCGGGCGCGGTCAAAGAGAAGAACGGCGAACGGGGAAAGATCTCGTTTGCATTTTTGAAGGATCCGAAATTCTGGCTGATTACCGGGCTTTTATTCTGCCAGAATGCGGCGGAGACGAGTGTGACGGGATGGCTCGTGACATACTATAAAGACATGGGAATCCTCTCGGGTTCCTTTGCGGCATACACGGTAACGGTGATGTGGGGGGCGACTCTGATCGCCAGACTTCTGATCGCGTTCGTTTTTCCGGTGCATCATATTTTTCGCACGCTTGCGTGGATGGGCGGCTGCTGCAGCGTGCTGTACTGCGGGCTTGTATACATGCAGCATCCGGCGGGAGCCATCGCCATGCTGTTCGCCTTTGCATTCGCCATGGCAGGGGTCAATCCGATCGCCGTGGCGGGAGCCGGCAGGGAGATGAATGCAACGAGTCTCGGTGTGATGCTGCCGGTGGCAGGGATTGGCGCGATCGTGATGCCGTGGCTGATCGGTGTGATTGCTGATCGTGTGGGGCTTGTGACCGGAATGTTCTGCAATCTGATTCCGTGCGTGGGCATTCTGGTTTTTTCCGTATTGATCCTGAAATATCAGGCAAAGAATTGAACTTGTTTTTCAAAATAAAGGTAGAATGCTAAATATTGTGCCATTTTTGCCAAAAACTATCTAAAGAAAAAAGTGCGGTTCTGTGTTACGATGCAGACAGATGAATGTTGACGATACTTTTTATGGAGGGATGCGACACATGAGAGAAGTAATCAATTTTAATACGAAATGGGCATTTACCAAGGAAGCCACAGAAGTGCCGAAGGAGATGCCAGAGAAGTGGTACTGGGTAACACTTCCACATTCCTGGAATGAGATTGACGGACAGGACGGCGGCAACGATTATTACCGCGGAACCTGTTATTATGCAAAACAGTTAAAGAAGAGCGAACTGCCGGAGGCAGACTGCTATTATCTGGAGTTAAGAGGAGCAAACGCTTCCGCAGACGTCTATGTGAACGGCAAGGCAGTGGCACATCACGACGGAGGATATTCCACCTGGCGTGTAGACATCACAAAAGAGCTCACAGAAGAAGAGAACCTGATTGTGATCGCTGTGGAGAATGGCGTAAACGACAGAGTATATCCGCAGAATGCAGATTTCACATTCTACGGCGGACTTTACCGTGACGTCAATATCATTGCGGTAAATAAGTCCCATTTTGATCTGGACTACTACGGCGGACCTGGCATTAAGGTGACACCGGAGATCAAGGGCGCGGATGCCAGCGTGGAGGTAGAGGTATTCCTGACGAATGCAGCTGCAGACCAGAAGCTTGTATATACCGTAAAAGATGCAGAGGGCAAAGAGGTTGCAAAGACAGAGACCGCAGCCGGCGAGACAAAGGCTGTACTTTCCATTCCGGCAGTTCATCTGTGGAACGGAAAGAAAGATCCGTATCTGTACACCGCAGAGGTGGCGCTTGTATCCGGAGAGGAGACCGTTGATGCGGTAAGCACACGTTTCGGATGCCGTACCTTTGAGATTGATCCGGAGAGAGGATTTATCTTAAACGGAGAGGAATATCCGCTGCGCGGTGTATCCCGTCATCAGGACAGATGGGGAATCGGTAATGCGCTGCTTCCGGAGCATCACAGAGAGGATATTGACTTAATCTGCGAGCTCGGTGCTACAACGATCCGCCTGGCTCACTACCAGCACGATCAGTATTTTTACGATCTGTGCGATGAGAGAGGTCTTGTAATCTGGGCTGAGATTCCGTACATTTCCTCTCACATGCCGAACGGACGTGAGAATACCATTTCCCAGATGAAAGAGCTGGTTGTTCAGAATTACAATCACCCGAGTATCGTGGTTTGGGGGCTTTCCAACGAGATCACGATGGCAGGAAGCTCGGATGAGGATCTGCTTGAGAACCACAGAATCTTAAATGACATGGTTCATGAGATGGATCACACGAGACTGACCACGATCGCGGTGGTATCCATGTGTGATATTCACGATCCGTACATCCAGATTCCGGATGTGATCTCTTACAACCATTACTTCGGATGGTACGGCGGAGACGTATCCATGAACGGACCGTGGATGGACAACTTCCACAAAGAGTTCCCGAATATCCCGCTTGGAATGAGCGAGTACGGATGTGAGGCGCTGAACTGGCATACCTCTGATCCGAAGCAGGGCGATTACACCGAGGAGTATCAGGCATACTATCATGAGGAGATGATCAAGCAGCTCTTCACCAGAAAGTATATCTGGGCAACGCATGTATGGAACATGTTCGATTTCGGTGCAGATGCGAGAAACGAGGGCGGTGAGAACGGTCAGAACCACAAGGGACTGGTAACTTTCGACCGCAAGTACAAGAAAGATTCCTTCTATGCATACAAGGCATGGCTGTCTGATGAGCCGTTCGTACATCTGTGCGGAAAACGCTATGTAGACCGCGTGGAAGATACCACGAAGGTAACTGTATATTCCAATCTGCCGGAGGTAGAGCTGTTTGTCAACGGCAAGAGTGCAGGGAAGCTTCAGGCGGAGGATCATTTCTTCCACTTTGAGGTACCGAATGTCGGAGAATCCACCCTGGTGGCTGTTGCCGGAGAGTATAAGGATGAGAGCCACATCCGCAAGGTGGATACCTTCAACGAGGAGTACAGCCTGAAAGAGAGCGGCGCAATCCTCAACTGGTTCGACATCACAGAGCCGGAAGGATATTATTCACTGAATGACAGACTTTCTGATATCATGAAGTCCGAAGAGGGAAAAGCACTCTTCATGGGACTGATGTCAAAAGTTGCAGCGGGAATGAGTCAGGGTAATGAAAAAAATGACGGAAATCCTGCAGCAGCAATGGCGAACCCGAAGATGCTGGAAATGCTGGGCGGATTTACGGTCATCCGTATGATCAACCTGATGGGTGCGGCAGGACCGAAGGTTGAGTGGAAGAAAGAAGATCTTCTCGGACTCAACGCACAGCTCAATAAGATTAAGAGAGTAGACTAAGATAGAAGCTTAAAAGACCGGGGCATGGAATGTGGTGGGCAGAGATTTAAAAAAATCTGTACCTGCACGGTTCCGGACTGCCAACCGGCGGCGGGAATCCTTTGAAGCAAAATGGGAGCATTTCTTCTATGCCGCGTTTGGTATCGGATTCCGTGTCTTTCCACGTTTTGACAATCCGCGAAAGATGTCCGACAACCGCAGACAATGGGCGGACTTTTTAGCAGCGCTAGCAACGCTTCTTCACAGACAATATAAAACCGCGCGAACCGAAACTCGTTGGCATCTGCTATTGAAAATAAGGCAGATGCCAATTCAAACATCGGCTTCGCGCGGTTATGTTTTATTCAGAAGCGCAGACAAGCGCTGCACAAAAGTCCTAAAATTGTCTGCGGATTGCGGACACTCTCCGCGGAGTGTTCAAAGCTTGGAAAAACACGGATCATCGGAGATACCAAACGCGGTATAGATTAGAAATACCCCATTTTGCGTTTCAGATTCCCGCCGCCGGTTGGCAGTCCGGAACAGGCAGATACAGTATATTTGCAAAATCCATGCCTGCCACATTCCATGCCCGGTCTTTTAGCGCCTCCACTCGCGGGGCGTCATGCCCGTGATGCGCCGGAAGAGCCGTGTGAAATAGTGGACGTCGGGGATGCCGCAGGCTGCCGCAACATCCTGCACCGGCAGGAGGGTACTGCGCAGCAGCTTCTTGGCGTATTCGATACGGTTGGCGTTGACGTAGTCCGTCAGGGTCATGCCGACTTCCTTTTTGAACAGCGTGGACAGGTAGCTTGTATTCAAAAACAGTTCGCTGGCAAAACGTTTCAGGCTTAAGTCCCCGGTCAGCGAGGCGTCTATGGTGACGAGAATCTGGCGGATCGGATCGGAATACGAACTCATGCTTCGCTGTTCCACGAGCTGACAGTAACTTTGAACCATGTAGGATATGAGATCGTTGATTTCTTCCACGGATTGGATGCTCTCGATCATGCGCGCAAAGTTGCCGGAGACGGCGTCGATATAAAACGGGTGGACGCCCGTTTCGTACGCTTTTCTCCGCAACAGCGTGTTGAGGGTCAGAATCAGGTTCTTGCGGTTGCGGAGTGCGTCCTCCGTGCGGGGGACAAAGCGCAGGTTCCCGAGAGCCTCCATGAAGGAGAGGGCACGGGCGCTGTTGCCGTGAGAGATGGCGTCGAGCAGCTCATCCTCGATATGGTAGCGCTCTTCAAGAAGGTGCATGCTTAAGACCGGGTCCTCCGGTACAACAAACTGGTGCTTTTCCAAAAAGGATTCTCTGGTCTCGAGATCTTTCAAATGCAGGGTCTGTACGGATACATCCGCGTCGGCATCCAGAGTCTGATAGACGTGGCGCAGCAGGGCGGTCATGGAAGCTTTGTCCGCGATCAGCGGCAGGGCGTGATAATATTCCTGCAGCTGTGGAAAAAGTTCAGCCGGAATATCCAGCCGGTTTATAAGCGACAGAATCTGGGAGCGCTCAAATTCTCTCCAGAGAAAGGGCCCGACGAACAGGAAGGCACTTTTATCCGGCAGACGGAAAAAGGAATAATTGCACTCGTAGTAATCGACAATAAAATAGATGGTGTTCTGTACAAATGGAAACGGCGCCTGTTTTTGCGCATCGGCTTCCTGCATCAGGATACTGTTGCGCAGTCCGAGATCCAGATCCGCCAGTTCTAACTGTTTGCGGTCGGTCAGTCTGCACTGGATATGCAGGTCAGAAAAATATGCGATAAGAAAAGATAAAATCGGCTGCTCCATCATGAACCTCCTGTCCGGGTCAGTGTCTGTTGTTTTGATTTTGGCACAATATTTTCTGTTATGCAAGGAAAAACAAAAAAATGACAAGGATTATTCATCCCTTTAAAGCATCGGCTTGCAGACCGGAGCAATTTATGATAATTCTATAACAACGTGTTCACGGTGAACACATTTTAGAAAATAGTGCAGAATGCTTGAAAGAGAGGATACCCATGAAAATCACAGCTTATGAAGTGAGACCGGATGAAAAAGATTACCTGCTTGCCGCAGCACAGCAGGAGCAGATAGAGATTACACTGGTGCAGGGGCCGATGACACAGGACAACATTGATCGTGCCGAGGGAGCGGACGGCATTACGATTCTTGGAGATACAAAGATGGACGCCGCATTGATTGAGGAGACTGCAAAGCGGCGTATCCGCGTCGTTGCGACACGTACCATCGGGTATGACCATATTGACCTGAATGCGGCGAAGAGCAATGGCGTTCACGTCTGCAACGGCTACTACGATCCGGACGGCGTTGCCGAGTATACGGTCATGCTGATTTTAATGTCGCTTCGCAATTATAAGCAGGCACTGTTCCGCGGGAATGCCAACGATTATTCGCTTGGCGGGCTGATCGGAAGGGAGCTTCGTAATCTTACCGTCGGTATCATCGGAACGGGAAAAATCGGACAGAAGGTGGCACAGAATCTGCAGGGATTCGGCTGCAGGATTCTGGCATACAGCAGACGTCAGAATGCCGATCCGGCGCTTGGAATCGAATACTGTTCTCTGGAGGAACTGTACGCGAAGAGTGATATTATCTCACTGCACACGCCACTGTCCAATCAGACACGTTATATGATTGATAAAAAGGCGATCGACCAGATGAAGGACGGCGTCATTCTGATCAACTGCGCGAGAGGAGAGTTGATGCGCGTGGATGACATCATCGAGGGAATCGAGACGCGGAAGATCGGTGCGCTGGGACTGGATGTGATCGAGCATGAGGAGGGAATCTACCATATGGACCGCCGGTCGGATATTCTTGCAAACCGGAATATGGCGTATCTGAGACAGTTCCCGAATGTGACGATGACGCAGCACATTGCGTTTTATACAGAGGAAGCGGTAAAAAGCATGGCGGAGAGCGGTATTGTCAATGTGGTGAAATGCCTGAAAAAACAGGATAATCCTAACCTGATCTGCTAAGTTCATATACAAAAAGAGTCTGCCACAAGAAAACTTGTGACAGACTCTTTTTAAATCCATTGTTTGCAATATCTTAATCTAACAAATAAAACAAGTCTATTTTAAGAAAAAGGTACATGAAACTAGTGATTTAACGCGGTAAGCTTACCGCCTGCAGTAATTATTTTACTACAGTTACGTTGGTTGCCTGCGGTCCCTTGGATCCTTCTACAACGTCGAACTCTACGGAAGCGCCCTCTTCAAGAGACTTGAAACCTTCCATGTTAAGTCCTGAGTAATGTACGAATACATCGTTGCCTGACTCGTCAGAAATGAATCCGTAACCCTTCTGGTTGTTGAACCATTTTACTGTACCTTTCATCAAAAAGTACCTCCAAAAATAATACTAACTGTAACTTACAGCTATTAGTACAATATCATAAGAATTTATAAAAGTAAAGTAATAAATTAAAGTTCTTCAAAACTAATTTCATGCGCAGTGAGAAAGCGCTTTACAAGGGAATCCCACTCCTGATCGAGGCTCTTGTCCACGGAGAAAATCCGGTACGAAATGCCCGTGGTAAGGAGTAGTTTTTTCTGCTGGAATTTCAGATTGATAAACATTCCCGTAATGTCCTCCGGGGTAAAAGAACTGTGGGTCGAAAGCAGTGTCCGTTCCAGATTCTTCGGGGAGAGCAGAAAGACAAATTTAAAATAAGAAGGAGTGCGTCTGCCCTTGATCAGGTCAAAACATTGCGGACGTACCTGTTCAAACGGGAGAAAAGAAAGTCCCGTCAGTCCGAGCGCATCGGCTTCATCTGATGAATAAAAATCGGGCTGGATCGTGCCGTCTAAGCTCCAGGTGACGCTACCGGAGATGACGGCTTCCTTTAGAAGAAAGTGCCCGAACGTGTCCGTACACAGCAGTTTATTCATAAAATCTTTAATTTCCGGTAGGGAAAGTGCAATCATAGTCTTCTCCGTGTCATATAGTATTGGGGCGCATTGCCTTTGTGTAGTATAACACAGATTGGGGACAAATAGAAAGCCGATTGGGAAGGTTTGCTTCACAATATGATTTCTGGTATGATAGGAAGCTGAGAGAACAGCCCCGGAAGGGGTCACAGATAAAGAAGAAAAGAGGACATAGACATGAAAGAGACAGAACTTTTATTTGATTTGCTGAAAAAGGGGGTATCGCCGGTACAGGCAGTCCGCGCCTGCAAAGAGCGCCTGGAGAGCGCGGGATTTCTGGAACTGCCCTATGATGAGCCGTGGAAGCTGCAGAAAAACGGAAGATATTATGTAAATCATCATGACACCACACTGTTCGCGTTTACGGTGGGAGAAGGATGGCAGGAGACAAAGACGCCACAGATTCGGATGGCGGCAGCGCATACGGATTTTCCGTGCCTGCGCATCAAGCCGTCGGCGGATGTGACGGCATGCGGTTACGCGCAGGTGAATGTGGAAGTATACGGGGGCGCGATCTTAAATACCTGGCTGGATCGTCCGCTCGGTATTGCCGGCCGTGTGGCAGTGCGCACACAGGACGCGTTTGCCCCGAAGATTGTGGAGTTTGTATTGGAAAAAAATCTTCTGACCATTCCGAATCTGGCGATCCACATGAACCGCGAGGTCAACAAGGGTGTGGAGCTGAACCGCCAGACGGATATGCTGCCGGTCTTTGCGCTGCTGCCGGAGGAGGAGAAAAAGGCGGACTACTTCCTTACATTCCTGGCAGACGAGCTGTCTGTGGAGAAGACTGACATTCTGGATTTTGAACTGACCGTATACTGTAAGGAAAATCCGGAATTCATCGGTCTCAACGATGATTTTATCTCAAGTCCGCGCCTGGATAACCTGACTTCCTGCGCGGCGCTCATCTCCGGTCTGATGGATGCCAGGCGGATGGAGGGAATCAACCTGATCGCACTGTTTGACCACGAGGAGATCGGAAGCCATACGAAGCAGGGCGCCGGTTCGATCCTGCTGCATGACATGCTGCGCCGCATCTTAAAAGAGCTGGGACGGGAACAGACGACGGAGCAGGATCTCTACCGCAGCATGCTGCTGTCCGTGGATGTGGCACACGGCATCCATCCGAACCAGGCAGGGAAAATGGATCTTACCAACAAGCCCGTGCTCGGAAGGGGATTCTGTATCAAGGAGGCGAGTTCGCAGTCCTATGCGACAGACTGCGAGGCGATTGCCATCATCCAGCAGATCTGTGAGAAAGAGAAGATCGCGTACCAGAAGTTTGTGAACCGCTCGGATATGCCGGGGGGAAGTACGCTTGGATCGATCGCTTCTGCGCTTCTTCCGGTGAAGACCGTGGATATCGGAATCCCGCTTCTTGCCATGCATTCCGCGAGGGAGCTGATGGGCAGCGTTGACCAGCAGGCGTTAAAGGATCTTGTGACCGCATATTTTACACTCGCTTCGTGAGAAAGAATGCTTCGTAAGATATAATTTAGATAAAGTTTAGAAATTACCTCTATACAAAGAATGGTTTTTGTGTTAATGTAACATAGTATTGAATACTACATGCGATAGAAACGAAAAATATATTAACGGTTTATTGATAACATTAAACACATGCCATAGAACAGGTGGAGGGATTGCCATGTATAAGATTGTTGTGGACAGCTGCGGGGAATTACCGGAGGAACTGAAGAAGGACGGACATTTTGAGACGGTGTCCTTAGAACTTGAGGTGGACGGTTACCGCATTAAGGATGATGAGACATTTAACCAGCTTGATTTTCTGCGCCGGGTGAAGAAGAGCATCGCGGGACCGAAGTCCTCCTGCCCGTCACCGGAGCAGTATATGCAGGCGTATGAGGGAGAGGCGGAGCATGTATATGTGGTGACGCTTTCCGGGAAGCTGAGCGGTTCCTACAACAGTGCAGAGCTTGGCAGGAACCTCTACGAGGAGGAACATCCGGGAGAGAACAAGCAGATCTATGTATTTAACTCCAGGTCTGCATCGATCGGGGAGACGATTATCGGTCTTAAGGTTCAGGAGTTCGAGGAGGCAGGTCTTCCGTTTGAGGAGGTCGTTGCCAGAACGGAGGAGTATATCAATTCCATGAATACTTATTTTGTCTTAGAGACGTTAGAGACTCTGCGCAAGAACGGAAGACTGACCAATCTGAAAGCGCTGATTGCCAATACGCTCAATATCAAGCCGGTGATGGGTTCCACAAAGGAGGGCATGATCTGCCAGCTCGGTCAGGCGCGCGGAATGAACAAGGCACTTGAGAAAATGGTGCAGGATATGATCGGGCGCACGAAGGACTGCGAACAGCGTGTGCTTGCCATCGCGCACTGCAACTGCCCGGAGCGCGCCGCAGCGGTAAAAGCCCGCATAGAAAAGCTTGCAAATTTCAAGAAAATCATTATCATAAATACTGCCGGTGTCAGCAGTATGTATGCAAATGATGGCGGCGTAATCATGGCAGTGTAAGACACGCGGGTGTGTCGCTGCTGCCCGGAGAGGAACGCGGGACACAGATGACATATGAAGAAGTAGTAGATCAGATCAATCAGATCAGAAGATTCGGGAATCTTGCCGGAGTGGAGGTTGCCGGGCGCATGTTAAAGGCGCTTGGCAGTCCGCAGGCGGGGATTCCGTTGATACACATAGCAGGGACGAACGGAAAAGGTTCTGTCTCTGCTTTTCTCTGCGCAATTTTAAGGGAGGCGGGACTTCGCGTCGGGATGTTTACCTCCCCGCACCTTGTGGACTTTCGGGAACGCATCCAGATAAACGGGAAAATGATCTCTAAGGGGGATACGCAGAGGATCGGCGTGCAGCTTCTTGCGATGGATTTTGGCGTGCAGCCGACGATGTTTGACGTTACACTTGCCATGGCAATCCTCTATTTTAAGGAACAACGATGCGATGTCATGATCTTAGAGACCGGACTTGGCGGGAGGCTGGACGCAACCAATGCCGTAGGTGTGCCGGATGTAACCGTGATCACAAAGATCGGCTATGACCACATGGCGGTGCTTGGAAATACGCTTGCTGAGATTGCTGCGGAAAAGACGGGCATCATCAAAAAAGGCACCTCGCTTGTGCTTGAGAGCCAGGAGGCAGAAGTCATGACGGTGTTTGAGGCGAAGGTCAGGGAGGAAGGAATTATAGATTTCCGGCTGATCGACCCTTTGGAGATAAAAGAGCAGACTTACCGCGACGGCAGACAGTATTTTTCGTTTGGTGCCTACCGTGATCTGTCCATGCGCATGCTTGGCGTTCATCAGTATGAAAATGCCATCGCGGCGCTTCTTGGTGCAGAGGCATTTTTCAGGAGACATACAGAGTGGATCTGCGGCGGGACAAAAGAGCGGGAAGAGGGCGTAAGGCGCGCAGTCTGTCAGGGGATCGCTAAGACCGTATGGAAGGGCAGGATGGAAATCCTCTCAAAAAAACCGTTCCTGCTGGTGGACGGCGCACACAACAGCAACGGCGTGGAAGCGTTAAGAGAGAGCCTCGTGGCGCTTTTCCCGGGAGAAAAGTTTCATTTTATCATGGGCGTGATGGCGGATAAGGATTATGAGACAATGATCGGGGAATTGCTGCCGCTTGCCATTGATTTTACAACTTGCACGGTGGAGTGCGAGCGGGCGCTGCAGGCGGACGCCCTGGCGGATTGCATCCGGCGGAAAGGAATTACAGCTGCATCAGCTGATGATTTTGCGTCCTGTTTTCAGAGAGGGCGGCTCGGTGAAACACATCGCACGGTTGCGTTTGGTTCGCTCTATTTCATCGGTGAGATCGAGGCGCTGTTTGAGGCAAAATAGTTACGAAAAGATTACAGAATAGAGCGTTTATGACAAAAATGATACAATTTCACAAACTTTCAGTAATAGTTCACCATTTTGTAATATTTCGCCTATAATGAGGTATAGTAAATAGGGATACAGTAGATAGAAGTCAGATAGAAAGAGTCTGTGGAATGTTATTTAGCAGTTTTGAGTTTTTATTTCGGTTTTTGCCGGTTTTTTTAGTGATATATTATCTTACACCGAAAAAGTTCCGCAATGTCACATTGCTGGGGGGAAGTATTGTCTTTTATACAATTGGCGAGGCGGGTTATATTACGATTCTCCTTGCGTGCGTTCTGGTCAATTACACGCTGACCCGTTTGATGTACCGGAAGAATACGGACGGGCGGGGAATCAGACAGAAACGCTTATTGCTTCTTGCGCTCGGGTATGATCTGGGCGTGCTGTTTTTCTTCAAGTACAGTGGTCTGGCATCCGGACTTCCGCTTGGAATCAGTTTTTACACGTTTCAGATTATGGCGTACGTGATTGATGTGTACCGCGGAAGAATTCCGGCAGAACAGTCGCTGCTTCGGCTGGGAACGTATCTGACCATGTTTCCGCAGCTGATATCGGGACCGATCACAAATTATGCGGATGTGCGTGTAGCATTGGGAAGAGAGCGCACGATCAAGGCACGTCAGCTGGAAGAGGGAATGAAGCTCTTGATTATCGGACTTGCAGCAAAAGTCGTGATTGCGGACCGGATCGGCACACTCTGGAACAGTATCCGGATGATCGGGTTCGACAGCATCTCAACAAAGCTTGCATGGATGGGAGCGTTCGCTTACTCACTGCAGCTGTATTTTGACTTCGCGGGATATTCGATGATGGCGAGAGGAATCGGAAAGATGCTGGGATTTGAGCTCCCGGTGAATTTCCGCTATCCCTACATTTCAAAATCAGTCACGGAATTCTGGCGCAGATGGCATATTACGCTCGGCAGATGGTTCAGGGAATATGTATACATTCCGCTGGGAGGCAACCGGAAGGGAAAGGCGCGCACCTTTTTCAATCTGTTTGTGGTGTGGAGCCTTACCGCGTTGTGGCACGGGGCGAATTATAACTTCCTGATCTGGGGCGGGATTCTGCTTTGCTGCCTGTTGGTAGAAAAGCTATTTCTGCTGCGCCTGCTGGATAAAAGCAGGGTGATCGGTCATCTTTATGTATTGTTTGTTGTTCCGCTCAGCTGGGTGGCGTTTGCGGTCACCGATCTGTCGGAGCTTGGCGTTTATATGACGCGGCTGTTCCCGTTTGCGGGGCATGCGGCAGGGGTCATCAATCATCTGGATTATTTAAAATATCTGAATGACTATGCACCGCTGTTTCTTCTGGGCGTGCTCTTTGCAACGCCGCTTCCGGAGACCTGCTATCGGCTGATCGAGCGCAAATGGATCGGCAGGGTGATACTGCTCGGCATTTTCGGGCTTTGCATGTACTATCTGGCGGTGTCGGCAAACAATCCGTTTTTGTACTTTAATTTTTAAATGTGTGGTGGATGGATTTGAGAAAGCTTTTGAAATGTCCGGTAACGGTCGCACTGCTTATCTTGTGGGCGGCGCTGTCGGTTGTCGGCTATCTGGGGAAAGATACAATATATAAGAATTATACGGTTGATATACGAACGACACCATACTTCGTCCTGGTGTTTGACGGACTGCATGACGGAATTTTTCCGTGGAGTCATGTGGGTGCGCCGGGCGGCATAGGAGAGAACGGAAAGCTGCCGTCCATCCTGCTGCCGGGGGAGAGTGTCTCTGATACTGAGCTTGCCGGCGGGACGGAGACGGTCGGAGAGACAGAGACGGAAGAGGCGCCGCACACGCGGGAATTCTGTATGGTGGATGACGACTGGTTCGACGACGCGGTCTTTATCGGGGATTCGAGAACTGTGGGGCTGCGCGATTACGGCGGGCTGAACAATGCGACCTTTTACGCATCCACAGGGCTTGGAATCTACGATATGTGGACGGAAAAGTTCTGTGAGGTGGACGGGGAGAAGACCACGCTTGAGGATGCGCTTTCCAGACGGCAGTTTGGCAAAATTTATTTCCAGATCGGCATCAATGAGATGGGAAGAGGAACCCTGGACGGTTTTATGGAGCAGTACGCGCAGTCGGTTCAGAAATTTAGAGAACTCCAGCCCGATGCGATCATCTATGTGCAGGGTATCATGCGGGTTGCAAAGGCCAAGTCCGACTCGGACAAAATTTTTAACAATCAGGGAATCAATGAACGCAATATGAGAATTGCGGAACTTGCGGATAATCAGACTATTTTTTACATTGATGTGAATGATGTCGTATGTGATGCAGACGGAAACTTAAGAGCGGATCTCACGTTTGACAATCTGCATCTGTACGGCTCGAAATACGGAATCTGGGTGGATTTCCTCAAGACGAAGGGAATTGCACCGTGAAGTGGTTCTTCTGAAAAGAAATGAGACCCTCGTCTCTTAGATGACACAGCTCGTTCGACATGGCGCTCCGGTCTACGGAGAGATAGTCGGCGAGCTGTTGTCTGTTAAAGGGAATATCAAAAGACGAACTTCCGGATCTGCGCGCCTCGCTCGACAGATAGGAGAGAAGCTTTTCACGGGTGGTCCGCTTGGTCATGTGCTCTAATTTCTGTCCGAGCTGGAAATTGCGCTCGGCGAGAACGGAGAGCAGATTTCTTGTGAGCTGGTTGTGGAATTCACATGCGCGGGAGCAGAGCGTCATCATTTTTGAGACGTTTAAGTAGAGCACAGTGGAATTCTGCTCGGCGTAGAGGCTGACTTCCAGCGCACAGTTTGTGCGGATGGCATAAGATTCTCCGAAGATGTCTCCGGGGCGGCAGCGGGTCATCAGATTTGTGTTGCCCCAGAAATCCTCCTTCATGACATCCACACATCCTTCTAACACGAGACCGAGAGAATCCAGATGGTCGCCGTAGTGAAAGAGAAAGCTGCCCTTTGGATAGGAGAGGGTCTTTGCCGACAGACAGTCGAGCATGGCATGGATTTCTTCGGGTGCAATATCATAAAAAACGGGAGAGGCCTGCAAGAGGGCATCGTATCCTTGGAAAGTTTGCATTATTTTTCGTCCTTTCGACTTTTTGTTGTAAAAACAACAGAAATGTTGACGCTATTGTAGTATCCTGTGGAAGAAAAGTCAAGAGAGAATTTCCGGCATGTGTGCCGGAGTTAGAATGGAGGATATGATGTTACGAAGAGTCATTGAGATTGAGGAAGAAAAGTGCAACGGCTGCGGAGCATGTGCAAACGCCTGCCACGAGGGAGCCATCAGTATTGTAAACGGCAAGGCCAAGCTGATGCGGGACGATTACTGCGACGGACTTGGCGACTGTCTGCCGACCTGTCCGATGGATGCGATTCATTTTGTGGAGCGTGAGGCGGCGGCTTATGATGCTGCGGCAGTTGAGGAGAATAAGAGAAAGAAAGCAGCGCAGCAGGCGATAGCGTCACAGCCGCTTCCGTGCGGATGTCCGGGAACCCAGGCGAAGACGATCCGCCATGAGCAGCAGGCAGTCTGTCCGACCGCCGCAGAGGAGAGTGCGGCAGAACTTACGTCGGAACTGACACAGTGGCCGGTGCAGATCAAGCTGGTTCCGGTGCGCGCGCCGTATTTTGACGGAGCAAAGCTTCTGGTGGCTGCAGACTGTACAGCGTATGCGTATGCGAATTTCCACAAAAAATATATCCGCAATCACATCACGCTGATCGGATGTCCGAAGTTAGACGATGTGGATTATTCGGAGAAGCTGACCCAGATCATTGCGCAGAACGATATTAAGAGCATTACCGTGGTCCGCATGGAAGTGCCGTGCTGCGGAGGAATCGAGCAGGCGGTGAAAAATGCACTCGCGGCAAGCGGTAAGATGATTCCGTGGCAGGTAGACATTATCTCTACGGACGGAAGAATTCTCGAGTAATACTTTCCCCTTTTGCGGGACATACTATGATGCAGAAGTATGTTACGCGAAAGGGGATTTTTTATGGCACTTACTATGAAAATTACAGAGGTACACGCGCGGGAGATTCTGGATTCCCGCGGCAATCCGACCGTGGAGGTGGAGGTGACCGCCGAGACGGAGACAACGGGGAGAAAGACTACGGCGCGGGAATCGGTTCCGTCGGGAGCGAGCACCGGAAGATTTGAGGCAGTGGAGCTTCGGGACGGCGACAGGGAGTATTTCGGACTGGGCACGAAGAAGGTGGTGGATCACGTCAACACAAAGATCCGGGAAGCGCTTCTTGGAATGAATGTTTTGGATCAGGCACTTATCGACCGCAGAATGGTCGAGCTGGACGGGACAGACAACAAAGGAAATCTTGGGGCGAATGCGATCTTAGGCGTGTCGCTCGCCTGCGCGAAGACGGCGGCAGCGGCGCTTGATATGCCGCTTTACCGCTATATTGGCGGAGGCAACGCCAAAAGGCTGCCGGTTCCCATGATGAATGTCATAAACGGCGGAGTCCATGCGAAGAATTCACTGGATTTTCAGGAATTTATGATCCTGCCCATTAGCGCCAAAAGCTATCGGGAAGCGCTGCGCATGGGCGCGGAGGTATATCATTTCCTGCGCCAGATTTTAAACGAGGAGGGATATGCTACGGCGGTCGGCGATGAAGGCGGCTTTGCGCCGGATCTTGCGGATGCCGGTGAGGTGTTCCGGTATCTGGGAAAAGCGGTGGAAAAGGCGGGCTATACGGTCGGAAAAGATGTGGTCTACGCGATGGATGCCGCAGCGAGTGAATTATATAATGAAGAGACGGGAATGTACCATTTCCCGGGGGAGAATGGAATCTGCAGGGATGCAAAGGAGATGATCGCGCTCTACGAAGATCTGGCAAAGCGTTTTCCGCTTGTGTCGATTGAGGACGGTCTGCAGGAAGACGACTGGGAGGGCTGGCAGAGTCTGACTGGGCGTCTGGGAGATGGCATGCAGCTTGTCGGCGATGACCTGTTTGTCACAAATCCCAAGCGGATCAAGTGCGGCATCAAATTAAATGCGGGAAATGCGGTGCTGATAAAGGTGAATCAGATCGGCACGCTGACGGAAGCGCTGGATGCCATCGAGATGGCGCAGTGTGCCGGTTATCACACGGTGATCTCCCACCGTTCCGGGGAGACGGAGGATGCGTTTATCGCGGATCTTGCGGTCGCGGTGAATGCGGGGCAGATCAAAACCGGTGCGCCGTGCAGGGCGGAGCGCACCGCAAAGTATAACCGGCTTCTGCGGATTGAGGAGGAGCTTGGCGAGACGGCGCAGTTTTCTCCGGCGGAGCCTTTCGGGAGAGCGTAAAAAACAGTTGAAAACGCGGGGGGAGTATGCTATAATAGTTAAAGTTGTGAGTTGATTACCGTAGGAGGGAATTATTTTGGCAATTTTAAAGACGATTTTAACCGTTGTTTTCATACTGATTTGTTTGGCGTTGACAGTCATTATCTTATTACAGGAAGGAAAGTCCGCAGGACTCGGAGCGATCGCCGGAGCGGCAGATACGTACTGGGGAAGGAATAAGGGACGTTCCATGGAAGGCAGACTGGTGACGGGAACCAAGATTCTGGTTGCGCTGTTCATCATCATTGCCGCTGTATTGAATCTGGGAATCTTTTAGAAATGAGGCTGTCGCATCTGCGGCAGCTTTTTTGCTGCGGAGAGGAAGGATATGAGAGAAGAACTTTTACAGGAACGAAAAAAAGCAATTTACGGACTGATCTGCGATGAACTTTATGTGCCGATGAAGGCGAAGGAGATCGCGGCAGTATTAAATGTGCCAAAGAGTGACAGAAGAGACCTCGCGGAAGTGCTGGATGCGCTTGTGGCGGAGGGAAAAGTGGAAGTGTCATCGAAAGGCAAGTACATGAAGTCGGAAGGAAAATTCCTGACAGGCGTTTTTGCCGCGCATCCGAGAGGATTTGGCTTTGTGACGGTCGAGGGGGAGAATGAGGATATTTTTATTCCAGAATCCCAGGTAAACGGTGCTTTTCACGGCGATACCGTGCAGGTGGCGTTGACACGCGCCGAGGGGCACGGACGGCGCAGAGAGGGGCAGATCACAAAGATTTTGACCCGCGGGGTCAGCCGGATCGTCTGTACCTATGAAAAAAGCAAGACATTCGGGTTCGCAGTGCCGGATAATCCGAGATTCGGACAGGATATTTTTATCCCGCAGGAGCGCTCCAAAGGTGCGGTGAGCGGACATAAGGTCGTGGTGGAACTGACGGATTTCGGCGGCAATGGAAAAAAGCCGGAGGGAAAGGTCGTAGAGATTCTGGGACATGTGAACGACCCGGGGACGGATATTCTCTCGATCGTGCGAGGTTACGATCTGCCGACCGAGTTCCCGGAGAAGATCATGAATCAGGTGGAGCGCGTGGCAGGTGAGGTCAGCACGGCCGATATGGCAGGCCGCATGGATCTGCGGGACTGGCAGACGGTGACGATCGACGGAGAGGATGCCAAGGATTTGGACGATGCCATCACCCTGACGAAGGAGGGGGATGTCTACCGCCTGGGCGTTCATATTGCGGATGTCACGAATTATGTGCAGGAGCGCAGCGCCCTTGACGTGGAGGCTCTAAAGCGTGGCACATCGGTCTATCTTGTCGACCGTGTGATTCCGATGCTTCCACATGCGCTTTCCAACGGCATCTGTTCGCTGAACGCCGGGGAGAACCGGTTGGCATTAAGCTGTATCATGACCGTGGATGCGAAGGGAAATGTGATCGATCACGTGATTGCGGAGACAGTCATTAAGGTCGACCGCCGCATGAGTTACACCAGTGTCAAAAAGATCCTGGAGGATCACGATGAGGTGGAGATCCGTGAGTATGAGGAGCTTGTGCCAATGTTTGAGAGGATGCGGGATCTGGCGGCGATTCTCCGCAAAAAACGGATGAAGCGCGGATCGATTGATTTTGATTTCCCGGAGACGAAGATCATTCTGGACGCGCAGGGACGCCCTGTGGAGATCAAGCCGTACGAGCGCAATGTTGCAACCAAGATTATCGAAGATTTTATGCTGCTTGCCAACGAGACGGTGGCACAGGACTATTTCTGGCAGGAACTGCCGTTTGTGTACCGTACCCACGAGAACCCGGATACGGAGAAGATCCACAAGCTGGCAACGTTTATCAATAATTTTGGCTATTCGATTCATATCGGGCAGGATGAAGTACACCCGAAGGAACTCCAGAAGCTGCTGCTTCGGATTGACGGGACGCCGGAGGAGGCGTTAATCAGCCGGCTGACACTCCGCTCGATGAAGCAGGCAAAGTACAGCACCGTAAACACCGGGCATTTCGGACTGGCAACGTCCTATTACTGCCATTTCACCTCGCCGATCCGCCGTTATCCGGATCTGCAGATTCATCGGATCATCAAGGACAATCTGCGCGGAAGAATGAATGCGAAGCGCATCGAGCATTATGAGAAGATTCTGCCGGAGGTGGCAAAGCATTCCAGCGAGATGGAGCGCCGGGCGGATGAGGCAGAGCGCGAATGTGACAAGTTAAAGAAAGTACAGTACATGTCCGGACATCTGGGTGAAGAGTTCTGGGGTGTCATTTCGGGCGTGACCGAGTGGGGATTCTATGTTGAACTGCCAAATACCGTGGAGGGACTTGTGCATGTGACGACGCTGACAGACGACTATTTCCACTACAGCGAGAGCACCTATGAGCTGATCGGGGAGACTACCGCAAAGCGCTACAAGCTTGGCCAGAAGGTAAAGATTGTCGTGGCAGCGACAGATCCATTTATGCGAACGATCGACTTTCGTGTCGTTATCGGAACAGAAGACGAAGAAAATGAAAAATTAAACCAGAAGTTTATTGCAGAATAAAAATTTGTGGGGTATACTGTAACAGCAGTGCAGATGAAAAGCGGCAGTGCAGACAGTAAGCGAAGGAGGATAGTCGGGATGGCAAAGACCGAGAAGAAGTTAATCGCGAATAACAAAAAAGCCTACCATGACTATTTCCTGGAGGAGCGGTTTGAGGCGGGCATTGAACTGCACGGGACGGAAGTGAAGTCCATGCGCATGGGCAAGTGCTCGATCAAGGAGGCGTTTGTGCGCATCGAGAACGGTGAAGTCATCGTTTACGGCATGCACGTCAGCCCTTATGAGAAGGGCAACATTTTCAACAAAGATCCGCTCCGCCCCAAGAAGCTTCTGATGCACAAGTCAGAGATCCGGAAGCTGACGGGAAAGCTTGCAGAGCAGGGCTACACGCTGGTTCCGGTGGAGGTATATCTGAAGGGAAGCCTCGTGAAGGTGGAGATTGCACTTGCCAAAGGTAAGAAGCTCTACGACAAGCGGCAGGACATTGCGAAGAAAGACATGCGCCGCGAGGCAGAGCGTGATTTCAAGGTAAAGAATCTGTATTAGATTTTTTATAAATAACAGGGGCCAGTAAAGGTTTCGACGGGGAATATGAAGCTGGAGAAGCGAGCCGCACGGGATGCGTCAAATTCCACAATTAAATTTAAACGCTGAAGATAATTTAGCATACGCTGCCTAATGGCAGCAGTCTGACCTAGAGCACTCACACTTTAGGACCCAGGCTTCGACGATGTGAGAAACGACACAGGCAAAGCTTTGAGCCTGCGGGCGTACCATGAAGCTACCAAAACCGTAAGGGTGTCTGTTCCCGGACGGCAGAGGGAATGTCAAAGGACAGACTAAGCTCGTAGAAGGACAGGGGATTATTCTTCGGACACGGGTTCGATTCCCGTCTGGTCCATCTTAAAAAGCGCCATGCAGGGCGCTTTTTTAATTTTCGTGTCATATTTCGTGTCATACTCCCATATAAAATTTACCGCTGGTTGATGTTTTTGAAATAATCATTTGTCATTTGCGTATACTTTTTCTGATATTCGGACATTGTTCCGCGGTACACCTGCTTGAGTATTTTATCACTCTTCCAACCACCGCGCTCCATAATATATTGATCCGGCACACCGATTGCATGCATGATGCTGGCAGAGTAATGCCGCAGATCATGAAAACGGAACGGGGATATATTTAGTAATTTTAACGCTCGTTCCATACGCCTTGTTATAGCATCTGGAGAGTACGCCACGAGCCGTCCCGATTCCGGGAAAGAAGCCACTACGAAGTCTGGAAGGGTAATGTACCTGTCGGAAGAGGTTGTTTTGGTGGTTTTCTGCTGATATTCGCCGTCTTGTCCCTTAACAAGAGCCTTGTGAACGTGAATGACGTTTCCTTCTACATCATCTGCGGTGAGTCCGCAGATTTCAGAGCGTCGTAATGTGCCGAATGCGGCAAGGTATAAAGCAATGAGCATATCTTTATCGTGTGCCGTAAAATAATCCATCAGTGCCTTAATATCGGCGTCAGACGGCAGGGCGTAGACTGGCTGAACAGCCTGCGGAAGTTTGGTCGACAAATTGATATTGCATCCGGATGCACGCAAGGCAGCTGTAAGAAAGCCATGCGCATTTCGCACAGTTTTGGGCGCGTGGTTTTTGGAAAGATCGTTTATAAATTGTGTTACTAATTTCTGATTGATTTTTGCAATCTTAACATCTTTTATCGATAAAAAATATGAATACATTTGCTTGTAGCCCCGTATAGTGGCTGGAGAGAGCACGTTTTCTTTTGACGACACGTAATTGTCCAGACATTGTTGCAATGTAATGTTAGCGGCGGAATCATGCATTCCGGTTTCTTTTTCAGCTGCCCATTCTGCAGCCATCAATTCACATTTTCTTTTTCCCTTCGCCGATGGATCATCGCATGTAAAAGATCTGTAGTGTTTTTTTCCGTCAGTATCCGTGTAATCGAATGCACGAATGCGCCATGATCCAGAAGGTAATTTTTTTGCAGTTGCCATATGTACCATCCTTTCTTCTAACCGCATAGGATTCCATACGGTTTTTGGGTATAAAAATAACAGCCAGCAAAGAACGGGTGTTCCGCTTGCGTCGGGCTGCTCCGAATGATACAATATGCTTGTCTAGGGCTACCGTATCATCGGGAGCATAACCGTCCTGCTTTAGAGTGGGGCGGTTTTTTATTTTACAATCCTAATAACTGTTTTTTCTTTGCGGCAAATTCTTCTTCCGTGATGATGCCTTGATCTAATAGGTTTTTAAATTTTGCAAGCTCATCGGCTTCAGATATGGTTGCAACTTGTTGAAGTGGTTTTGAAGTTGCATTTGTGCGAACAGTATCAAATGTTCGTTGAATATTTTGAATAATGTCTTTTTTGTATGTTACGAGGAAGTCAAAGTCTTTTGATATTGTGTGAATTATTATATGGCCACCGGTAAGACTATTTCCGCTTGATTCAATGGAACGAATTTCGCTAACTGGAAAAATTTCAGAATGATTATTATTTAACATTTGGAAATTAAAAATAATCCGGTTATTTGTAAGTATAATGACACCTGGAAATGTTTCTTTTTTTAGTGATGAAGTTGATAAGGTTATGATGTTTGTTGGAGCAATATACTTAATTACTTCATTCTCATCAACAAGTGTCTCTGCTTTTTCGATGTTTTTTACATTTCCAAAAGTTTTGACCTGAAAGTCGTGGATACATTTTTTTGTGTCTTCTCTCATAACGTAGCTCCTTCTTTCTATTGACTTATTTATATAACTCAAGCATAATCACCCGAGTTTATATACATGCTGTTACCTTTTTTTTGAGCATGGTGGTAGCTCCTATGGCATTCAATCATACTAATTCAAGCACCGCAATATTCGGTTCAAAGACGATAACATAATTATCCAGTTTCGTGTATACACCATACTTATTTCTGTAGTAATTAAGGCTATCAATTAAAAACTCCTCGGTTACCTCAAGGTACTCCGCTGATTCTGATATGCTTTGACAGTGGTGCAAGTAGGCATCCACGATGCCGCGCAAGCCGACCAGCTTATTATAGGCTACGATCCTGCCGCGCATTTCTTGCTTGCGGTTTTCTACGGTGGACTGGTCGGTAATATCTCCCACAGCAGTATAGTGGTGTCCGAGCTCTTCGGCAAGAACACATTTCTTTTCAGTGGTTCTTTTTAATTTTTTGCTTAAGGCAATAGTGCTGTCACAATATAAGCCACTGATCAGTTCGCTTTTGAAAGCGTAATTATCTATAATTTCGATACCATCATTGCAGGCTTCCTCTTGCAATTCTTCATATGTATTCATAAAAACCACCTCCAGTTCTAATATATTCTTACAAGTGTCCAATTTTTTGGACACTTATTTCCTTTTTGATTTGACAAATTCTGCGAATGCTTTTATTTCGTCAAGTTCATCCTCTGTATACTCATCGCCATCAAAATGGGCGGCGATGGTGGTTGGTTTAATTATCTTGGTTGTTTTATTTGTTCGTCCAAGGAGATAGTCTATATCCACATTAAAATAATCAGCAATGGTTTCTAATGTTTCAAAATTTGGCTGGCGCTCTCCCCGCTCGTACATATTTATAGAACTCTTGGAAATACCCAGAGCATCTGCTAATTCTTGCTGTGACATATTCTTTTCGCTTCGGAGCATCTTTAATATTTTATCGAATTGAGCCATTTCGCTACCTCCGTGTTTTCCTTAATTGCATTATACACGGAACGTGTTTGAATGTAAATAAAAAAATGCACAAATAGTGCTTGACAGTTGTGCACAAAGTGTGTATTATAAAATCAAGCACGAAACGTGCACGATTGGAGGTGTAAAATTGAATAATGCATTGATAGCACGCAAACTCATTGAATTGAGGGGCAACAAAAGTAGGGAAACAGTCGCTAAGGCATGCGGAATAAGCGTTTCTGCACTTGCAATGTATGAGCAAGGAGAGAGAATCCCAAGAGATGATATAAAAATTAAACTTGCAAAATATTATAAGCGTTCTGTAAACTTTATTTTTTTTGCTCATGATGAGTACGAAACGTGCACAACAGAAAATAAGAAGGGAGAGTAGAAGAGTGATTGAAATTGTAAGTAGTTTTGCACCAAATGTAGAAAAAACAACAATTTTAGAGAGAGCACTTATAAGGAAGACTGCAAATAAAGCAATCGAAACAATAAAGAATGAGCTTCCAGAGGAAGCCCAAACTTTAGAAGTGATGGAATGTATCATTTCAGAAATCCAGAATGTGGTCAATGAAAGTAGGATTTTCTTATAGTTGTTTTTCGACCAAATCCTGTAAGGTGTAAGAAATATTGCGTAGCTCTTTTCCGTTCGTAGCAGCTCGGACTTGAACTAAGTCAGAATCAGCATTGAGATTGATTTCAAAACAATCAGAATAGGTTTTTCCGTTGGACTCATACTCCACCGAGAAATGTAGTGACCCTGGATTTTCAAATAATTTTTGAGTATTTACACTGCATAAAAATGTCTGCCCGGGAGCAACAAAAGTTCCGTTAAAATGTTCAAAAGGTATGTGATTTTGGCTAAATGAATACAAGGACAGATCGTGATTACATCTAATTGAAGTCACAATAGCCCCTGTCTGGCCGAAATTTTTGATGATCAAATAATAAGCTGGTGATTGAAAATTAGTAGTTTGCGAATAGACCACAATATACGGTCGTGTAGATTCTTCAATCATTTGCGAGTTTTGATGTAACGTTTTGACAGAGATCACAATAGCAATAACGCTTGTGATAAGCGATGCAATAATTCCTAATATCTCTATGACATCAGAGGGTGCCAGAGGTTGGGAAACAAACATAAGAGGGCACCTCCTTTCTTATATACTCGGACGCGGCAACGTCCTGTAAGGAGATTGTACCACAAGTGAAGAATAGAAGAAAGGGGATGAAAAAGAGTGAGTGAAGCAGAGCAGCTTGAGAAACTGTGTCAGCCGGTAGTTGACTGGTTGAAAAAGAATCATGATCCGCACACCGAGGTGCGCATATCCGCGGAGCATATTGAACTGGTGGAGAGTGTGATCGGGATTCCGGTAGGAAGGGAGTGAGAAGCGTGGGAAAAAGTAATTTATGTGAGGATAAGACTGCTAAGCGCATGAATCACGTCAAACGTATGTTGTATGGATCCCTGTCCCAGAAGTATAGCAATAAAGAGATTGCGGACAAGCTTGGAATGGGCGTAGGTACCATCACAAAGTATTTCAGCCGTGACGGCACGCCGAAGAACATGACGCTGGAAACGTTGTACAAGTTGGCGGATATGGCGGGTGTGGTCATATCATTTACTTTTAAGGATATTCCGGAGTGAAAGGAGTGAGAACGTTGAAAAGGATAGGCAAGATCGTTACGGCGGTCGGAGTCGGCATAATGTTTTTCGGTGGAATGTGTGATGCAGACGGCATTTATTATTACTACCTTATTGCCGTGATTGCGTTAGGCGCGTTGGTATCATTGGCGGGCTTGGCGATCATGTCGGTGGAGCTGAGCAGAGCCGAGCGGCGGAAAGCATGTTTTTACTTTATCCGCAGACGGGACAGGCTGGATGCGGATGTGGAGTTTATCGATTTGGACAAAAAAATAGCACCCTGACTGTTTTGGCGAACGCAGGTGCTATTTACCGTAGGAATACATAAGTATTTCTGCGTTTATTGTAACACTGATGTGGAGGATATGTCAATGTACGAGTATCAATGTAGGTGCTGCGGTTGCATGATGGACCCGGGCGAGGGTCGGAATGGTATGTGTGATGACTGCGTTACCGGGGAGACAGAACGGCAGCGCCGCGAGGAGAAGATGGAGCGAATGACCCGGGCAACGGAATGGACGCAGCTGGAAGTGGAGGATTTTTTGAATGAAAGCAAGGTTATGTAACAAGGATATGTGCAATCTTGTGGATGTGTTGCGGGAATTGCCGGAAACACTGGAAGGGGTCGGCATTGCGGGAATTGCCACTATTACCGTTACGGATGACGGGAGCATTAGCGGGGTGCTGGCTGTTTCGCCAGAGACAGCAGTGAGACTTAAGATCAGTGACAATGGCGACAAAGGAGAGTGGGAGTATATCGATGATTGAGATCGCGCCGGATAGACGGGATTATGAAGAGAGAGACAGCGCACAGGAGGCATGGTTGCAGCGACGCCCTGTATGTGTTTGCTGCGGTGAGCACATACAGGATGAGTCGGCACACTTGATAGGTGGAGATTATTACTGTGATCGGTGCTTGGATGATACAACGGTTTATTTTGACGATTGAGAGGTGGAAGAAATGGAAAGTACGTTATTGCAGGCGAACGAGATAAGCTGTAGGATACAGCAAATTTCAGAAAAAGGGCTCTCGTTATTGCTTTATGTCACATCGAGAGATGGTCAGAAACGCTTGGATGAGAAATACGGTCCGCTTGGATGGCAGGATAAGTATGAAGTCATCGATGGCGATTTATACTGCATTATTTCTGCTTGGGATGAAGCCAAACAGATGTGGATAGCAAAAGAGGATGTCGGAACGGCATCGTACACAGCAAAGGAAAAGGGGCGGGCTTCGGATGCATTTAAAAGAGCCTGTGTTAAGCACGGAATAGGCAGGGAACTTTATACAGCACCGTATATATGGATTAACGCGAAAGATGCGGGTATTAAGACAGACAACAATGGAAAAGCCACAACTAAGAAAAAGTTCAGTGTCAATCTTATTACATACACATCGGACAGAAAGATCGACGAATTAGAAATTGTTGATCAGGATATGAACATTGTATTTAAACAGTATGCATCACAAAAAATTGATGACATCAAATACAAAGTGCTGGTTGAAAAATTGAATGAGGCAAAAGTTACGATGGATGAGGTTGTGGAACTATTTCATGTGAACACTTTGCAGGAGATGGACATCAATCAGTGGAACAGATGCATGAGAAAATTAGAGGTAACGATTGCTTCAAAAGCTGGAAAAAAGGATGATGAGTGATGCACGCGCTTGTGGATATTAAGAAGTACCGGGAGGACAAGAATGGTACGGACCTTATGATATATGTTCCAGATATGCAGCTTGGGGACATGCTCCGAAAGAAAAGAATTCAAAATGCAGAAATCCGATTTGATGATGGGCGGCATATCTCCGCGGAGCAGCGTAAGAAAGCCTATGCAACAATCCGGGATATAGCAGACTACACCGGATATTTGCCGGAAGAAATGAAACAGATCCTGAAATATCAGCATATGATTCGCACGGGCGACGCTTATTTTAGTCTTTCTAATTGTTCGATGGACACGGCGCGGGAGTTTATCAATACGATACTCGAATTTGCTCTGGAAGAGGGAATACCGCTGTCAGAAAATGCAATAGAGCGCACGGATGATATAGGGAAGTACCTCTATTACTGCATTATGCATAAGAAGTGCGCTATATGCGGTAAAGACGGAGAAATCCATCACGAGGATGCGATCGGTATGGGGAATGACCGGCGCAGAATAGATGATTCTGGATATAAGAAAATCTGCCTTTGCCGGATGCACCACACGATGGCACATCAACTCGGAGTGAAACGTTTTCGGGAGATGTATAAGGTTTACGGCATTGTTTTGTAAAAGAGGGTTGAAACACCCGCCTGTAGGCGAAAGAAACCGATCATGCGGAGACTTATTATATCACGAACTGTCGAAGCCATGATGATACCTCCGGGGTCGTCCCGGAGGGGAAAGGGGTATATGAAAACGATAAATGATATTCCCTATGGACATGCGCGCCCATTACTGCGGCCGACAAAATCGTATGAAGATAGGGCGCTTAGAAAGAATATAGAAGATGCTAATCGGAATGGGGATTGCATTATCAATGTGGGCGCTGGCTATTACCGCCCCATCCCAGGAGATCCGGTTGATGAAAAGGAATTAAATGAGTATTTGGCACAGGAATTGCACCGCGCGAGAGCGATACAGTCGAAGCGCCTTGCTATGAAGCTGGCGTTTGAGAGGAGGAGAGAAGTTGGAGTATTTACTGGTAATCCAGGGGAGACTGGATAATTTGAACGACTTCATCCGTGCAGATAAATCCAGTAGATATAAAGGCGGAGAACTGAAAGCGAATAACGAAAGAATCGTATCTGCGTATATAGAGCAGTGTTTGCGTGGAGTTAAGATCCAGAAGCCGGTGTATATGGAATATGCATGGTTTGAAAAGAACAAGCGCCGGGATCTCGATAATATATCTTCGTTTGGGCGCAAAGTGATTCAGGATGCACTGGTCAACAAAGGAGTGCTGAAAAATGATGGATGGGAACATATTGTTGGGTTCAGCGATCGGTTTGACGTAGATACTCAAAACCCACGGATAGAGGTATTGATCCGGGAGGTGGGATGATTGGATGGCAACTACATAAAATTGAGCCGGGGGCTGTTGGAATGGGAATGGTACACGGATATCAATACCACCCGGCTGTTCATCCACATGCTGTTGAAAGCCAACTGGAAGGATGGAAATTTTAAAGGGACAACGGTTTCGCGTGGATCATTTGTCTCGTCCATCGGGAAGCTGGCGGGCGAAACTGGACTTACGGAGCGCGAAATTCGGACAGCAATTTCGCATTTGAAAAAGACAGGCGAAGTGACAAGCAAAACGACAAACAAATATACCGTATTTACAGTGGTTAAGTACGATTTATACCAGACGAGCGACAAGCAAAACGACAGTCAAGAGACAAGCAAGCGACATTCTAACGACATTCTAACGCCAACAATAGAAGAAAAGAAAGAAGGAAAGAAGGGAAGAAATACACCCCCTATATCCCCCGTGGAGCGGTTCGTGGAATTTGCTGCAGCCTACCCGAAAAAGTGTACTGGCTATCTGGCAGAATCGGAATACTGCAATGCGGTGATGGCTGGCGTACCGGAGGATGATCTGATACGGGCGGCGCGGAATTATGCGGATGCTTGCCGGCGGGACAGAACGGCGGAGCGGTATATCAAGAAAGCGGAAAACTGGCTTCGCGAGAACGTATTTATGCAGTATCTAAAAGGAGCGGGCAATGGAGCAGATGGAACAAACGCTGGAGAAAATACTACAGCGCATGAAAAATCGATCAATGAGCGGCTCGGAGAACTTGGAGACACCGGAGAATTTGAGGGATTCTGATGTGTGTCCGTTGTGCAATGGCACCGAGTGGATCTTGACCGAAAAGGACGGTATCACAACGGCGGTGGAATGTAAGTGCCGGGAGCGGGCGGCGATGTCAAGGCGGTTGCGGTTTGCAGACATACCGGAAGCATTCCGGGGGATGGATTTGAAAACCTTCCGCACGGATGTGTACCGACAGCCAGACAGCAAAAAGACGGTTACGGATGCCTGCCGGATCATAAAGGCTTACCTGGAAGATTTCGGAACTCAGAGGGAGCAGGGAATGGGGCTATTTATCTGGTCCCGCACAAAGGGCAGCGGGAAGACCCGGATTGCTGCCGGGATTGCAAATGAGTTGATGAAAAGCTATGCAGTCAAGTTCGCGGTATCGCTGACCATCTTGCAGGAGATCAAGAATACATGGCGGCGGGATGCCGAATACAGTGAGAGCCGGTTACTGGATGCGCTTAACACGGTGGATGTGCTGATTATCGATGATTTCGGCGTGGAATCCCCGGCGGCGTGGATAAACGACAAGATGTATCAGATCATCAACGAGCGGTACATCAACAAGAAAGTGACGATCTTCACAAGCAACGAATCATTGGACAGCCTGCGGTACGATGACCGGATCACGAACCGGATCAAGGAGCGGACATATCAGATTGCATTCCCGGAGGAATCGGTTCGGGATCATATTGCAGAGCGGAATCAGGAAGAGATGATTGAAAAAGTTATGAGAGGACAGGGCAATGGAGAGAAGAAAAAGAACGAGCATGTATGACCCATACCGAGAGGATATTGTGGCAACGCTTGAAGCAGGCAAGACGATCAGAGTTGTGGAAAAGTGGGATAAAAAAGCGAAGGAAGGTGCAAATAAGTGAGTAATGCATTGGCAAGAAAGAGAAAGCGTATGCAGCCATTGGGGTATACCAAAGACGAACTGCTTCGGATGCAGCGCTACGCAAAGACACAAAGCAATACCAATGATCTGATCGAAGAATCTTTTTTGAATATTCGGTTGATTTCATTTCAGATTCTTCATGACAAGTTTGGATTTGGATATAAGAGACTGATGAAAGTTGAAAAGATCATAACGGAATATTTGAACACAACGGCGGCAGGCGGATTATCGACAGAGCAGTTGCAGTTTTACATGAGAGAAAAGTGTGGAATTGATGCGAAAGCAGAAGCAAACAGGGTTCCTTTTAGAGAAAGTTTTTCCCTGGTTGAAAGGAAAATTGCCCCGGGTTTCATGCAGACCGCCGGAAAATTTCTGGCAGCATCGATTTGTAATTACTATGCGCTTCTTGGTGTATGCCTTAAGACGGGATTTAATTTCTCAAAAAGACAGGTGGCGGAGACGCTGGAATGGATCAGATATTACATCAACAGCCTTGCAACAGGGTATGAAACGATGACAGGTATCGCAAGTGTAATGGAACAGGAGTGTAAATACTGCGATCCGAGGTTTATAGGAAAGACATATGAGGTGTGAATATGCATAGAGACAGTAAGGAGCGCCGCAGGCGCGCTATGGAGCTCAGCGAGAAGAAGACACACCCGAGCAAGCATGTGAGCAGCGACGCGCTTAAGAGATTCAGAGAGGTGCCGTATCAGTTACGGTGTTGTGGAAAGGAGCGGAAGTATGATTGAGTGTATGAGGACGGCAGCAAAGAAGCAGCAGACCAATGCAGACTGGATCCGAAGCATGACGGATGAGGAACTGGCAAAATGGTTTGATGCTGTGACGAAAGACGTACTTGGTGGAAGCACTTGGAATAAAAAAGGATGGCTTAAATGGCTTCGGGCAGAAAGCGAGGGATAGTATGGAGA
>OIXG01000459.1_pt1 | contig 50335 bp, 57 predicted proteins | sample 1587731 | NCBI WGS metagenome assembly OIXG01 (sample SAMEA3888908, study PRJEB22519) | human gut metagenome | biome: human gut; feature: human-associated habitat; material: faeces | place: Denmark | collected 2010 | reverse complement strand
GGTCCGATGCGTTGATGACCCAGAAGCTGATCTGGGCCGGGATCATGGGCAGGGAGAAGCGGAGCATCTGCTGCCAGAGGTTCTTGTTCAGGCCCTTGAGCTCCACATAATTCCACAGCTTGCCGGTCAGGCAGAGGAAGAGGACGCTGACGAGGTCGCCGCTGATGATGGCCAGCAGGTAGCCGTTGGCACCCAGCTTGAAGCCCACCAGGTAAAGGACGTAGAACATCAGAGTGGCAAAGGTGCAGAGGATGCCGTCGATGGCCACCAGCTTGTTCCACTGGCGGCTGCGCACAAACTGGGTGCAGAGGGTGCGCAGACAGCTCATGAGGATATAAAGGTAGATGAGCATACCGTACTGGGCCATATCAGGCAAAAACTGCACCACTGGCCAGAAGATCACCAACAGGCCGAAACCGGCCAGAATGGTGAGCAGGCCATTGGTGAACACCTGCTTTTCGCTGTTGCCCTTATCCAGACCGAACCGGATGATGGCGTTGGACATGCCCATGGAGACAAAGGGGATGAGCAGGTTGGCGTACTGGCTCAGGATCTTGGCCAGGCCCAGATCGGAGATCTCGGCCATGGCGTAGGTCAAAAACGGCTGGACGATCAATGTCAGCAGCTTGGACGAAAAGCTGGAGATGGCAAAGATGAGGGTGTTGCCTGCCAGCTTGCTGTATTTATCGCTGGATTTCTGATTTTCGTTTGACATAGTTGTTATGATACTTTCTGCCCTCTATCGCAGGGCCCGCTCTTTTACGTAATTTCAAACTTATGCGTTTTGTACAGACTTGCCCGACCTGCCAAGGGCTCCCCTGATAGGGGAGCTGGCGAGCGAAGCGAGACTGAGAGGTTTATTTTAGTAATTCCCGCCGGGCTTTCCAGTCCGGCAGCAGCTTTTCTACCTCGGCCCAGAACGCCCTGCCGTGGTTGGGCTGCAAAAAGTGGCAGTACTCATGTACTACCACATAAATTTGTGCCGCGGGCGGCATGTTGTACAGCTGCAATGCAAAGGTGATCTGCCGCTTTGCCATGGCGCAGACACCCCAGCGGCTGACCATGCTCCGCACCTTGATGGTGGGTTTCTGGCCGCCCAGCACCTCGGCAAAGGCCGGGTACACGGCGTCGCTCATGGCCGTAAAATAGGCCAGCGCCATCTCTTTGGGCGGCAGAGGCGTTTCCGTCTGGCGTTCGGCGCGGGCCAGCTGCCGGGCCTGCGCCTCGGCGATCCACTGGGCCTGCTCGGCCACAAAGCGGTCCGCCTGGGCCCAGTCCATCCGCAGGGGGATGCTGACGGCCACCGAGCCGTCCCGCCGGACCCGCAGGTTGAGCTTTTTCACCTTGCGGCGGGAGCACTCGTACCAGATGCCGCCGGAGCACCGCAGCCGTGGTGCCGCTGTTCTGCCTGCCATGGGGTCAGGCGGCGCTCTCGGCGCGTTTGCCCAGCGGCAGCTGCGCCAGCACCACGGCGGTAAAGATCAGCGCGCAGCCGATGCCCTCCCGCGCCGAGAGGCTCTGGTGCAGGATGAGCCAGCCGCCAATGGCGCTGAAGACGCTTTCCAGACACATGATGAGGCTGGCGATGGCGGGGTTCAGGTCTTTCTGGCCCAGAATTTGCAGCGTGTAGGCCACGCCGCTGGAAAAGACGCCGCAGAACACGATGGGCCAGGCGTTGGCCGCAAAATCGGCCAGGGTGGGCGTCTCAAACAGGAACGCGGCAAGGGTGCTCTCGATGGCCGTGACCAGGAACTCCAGCAGGCTCAGGCGGACACCGTCCACCAGCGGGGAGTAGTGGTCCACCGCCATGATCTGGAAGCTGAACAGCACGGCACAGCCCAGCAGCAGCCAGTCGCTGAGCTCAATGCTGCCAAAGCCGTTTTTCATGCAGAGCAGGTAGAGCCCGGCCACCGCGATGACCATGCTCACCCAGAGCTGCGCGCTGTTCCGCCGCCCCAGTGCCAGCCCGAACACCGGCACCAGCACCACATACATGGCAGTAAGGAAACCGGCCTTGGCCGTGGAGGGGTTGAGGATGATGCCCATTTGCTGGGCTGCCGAGGCAAGGAAGAGGAACGTGCCGCAGACGACGCCTGCGGTCAGCAGGGTCTTGCGGTCCTCTTTGGCCTTGGGCCAGCCGTAGGGGGCACCTGCCCGGCGGTGGAGCGCGTCAAACACATACATGGTGGGAATCAGCACCAGCACAGCCAGCCAGCTGCGCCCGGCCAGGAACGAATAGGCTCCCATGCCGGAGCCGGAGCTCTGTGCCACGAACGCGAAGCCCCAGATAAAGGAGCAGAGCATCAGCAGCAGTGAATTTTTGGTCTGTGTCGTCATCCGGCGATGCCCTCCACTTTCAGTCCGCCGTAGAGGTAATAACGGCTGGAATCGTAGGAGATGGTGAGCCGGTAGCTGGCGGCCGGGTCCAGCCCGCCGATGGAGCAGCGGTAGTTCTGGCCGTCTGTTTTGATATAATAGGTGCTGCCGTCCACATACTGGGCACCGCCATCCACCTTGCGCCAGAGGGCAATTTTATACTTCTGGGTGCCCTCGGCGGTGCCGTAGCCTGTGAGGGTGATGACGCCGTTGGGGGCCGTGAAGTAATCGGTCTGGCGGCTCCAGATGCCGTTGAAGACGATGTTCAGGCAGCTGTTGACGGCTGCCGCGGCATACTTGGCCGAGGGGTCGCCGATGCCCTCCAGGCTGAGGGGGTCGCTGGTGAGCTCTGCCCACTGGGTGGTATCTTCTTCCTGCACGGTGTCGGCCTTGCCTGTGGCCTGGTCGATCGCAGCGCCCAGCGTGTCCTTACAGCTGTTCAGCGCCAGCAGGACCGCCAGCACGATCACCACCGGGATGATGACGCGTTTTGCGTTTTTCATAACTTTGTATCCTCAAAACATTTCGTGAAATTTCCGTCTTTTTATCATACCGCATTTTGGGCCGCGTTACAAGAGAAAGCCCCTGTTCCGCGTGGCTTTGGGTCGGTTTTCACCAAAATTTTGCCCGGGCTCAGGCGTTTGCCCGGGCCAGGGCCTCCCGCTCGGCGGCGGCCTGCTCCGGGGCGGCGCTCCCGAACAGGGAGCCGTACCGGTAGAGCGCCCAGCCGCCAGCGCCCTGGGCACGCAGGGTCTCCACCTGCTTTGCCAGCGCGCTGCCCGTGCTCCACTGGCTGGTGCTGTCCTCATTGGCACCGCCGTCTCCGGTGCCTACCCGGTAGGCACCCAGCCCGAAATAGAGGGCCACGTTCCCGCTCCGGGGCATGGCACACCACGCGGGCACGATGTTTTCAAAGGCAAAGCGGGTGCTGCCGGATTTTAACGTATAGCCAAAGCCCCAGTAGATCTGCGGGCAGAGGTAATCCACCACGGCGTCCTCCCCCTCAGCCGTCAGCCAGCTGGTCACATCGCTGTACTGTTCGGTGAGGTCGTTGTCCGGGTTGCCCTGAGGGCTGATACCGAACCGCAGGGTGGGGTCGGCGGCTTTCACGGCGTCGTGGGCCGCCTTGACAAGGGCGGTCACGTTGGCCCGCCGCCAGCTGCCCAGATCCCCTGCCCCGCTGGCCGCAAACCGGGCAGCGTCCAGTGCCGGGTCTGTCGTCGGGTAAAAGTAATCGTCAAAGTGCACGCCGTCGATGGCGTAGTTCTGCACCAGCTCGGCTACCCCCTGCACGACATAATCCGCCGCCTCCGGGATGGCCGGGTTCAGGTAGGCACTGCCGTTGTCCGGGTTCTGCCACACCCATTCCGGGTGGGTGTTCATCAGGTTGTTTTCCGCAAGAGCGGCGGGCATGGAGGCCGAACCTTTCAGCCGGTAGGGGTTGATCCACGCTTCCACCGAGAGTCCCCGCCCATGGGCCTCGGTGAGGAGGACGTCCAGCGGGTCAAAGCCGGGGTCCTGCCCCTGCACGCCGGTACAGAGGTGGCTCCACGGGAAAAGCTGACTGCGGTAGAGCGCGTCCCCAAAGGGCCGCACCTGTGCAATGACCGTGTTCAACCCAAGGGAGAGGCAGTTGTCCAGCAGCTGGGCCGCCCCGGCCCGGAACGCCTCTTCCGAGGAGAAATCCAGCTCTGCCCATTCGAGATAGCTGACCCAGACAGCCCGCCACTCCCCGGCCGGGAGGACCGGATCAGGCGCTGTAGGCGCGGGGCCGGGTGCTTCGGGGGGAGTAGCTGCCGCCTGTGTGCCCCGGCGGAGGAAGAACGCCCCCGCCGCGCAGGCTGAAACACCCAGCCCCGCCAGAAAGGCCCGGCGGCCAAAGCGGCGCCGGGCGCGGCGGGCAGGACGGCGGGGCCGGCGGCGCTGGGTCATACGGTCTCCTCCTGCCCCTTATACAGAGCCAGAGCAGCCCAGCCCCGGGCGCAGGCCAGCAACACCCAGAGGATGTTGGTCCAGAAACTCATGGCAGACACGCCGCCGTAGACCGTCAGGAGCAGAAACAGCAGGTGGAGCGCTTCCGAGATGCCCACCAGCTGAAGCTGCCGCTGGATGGGCTTGCCGTGCTGGTATTCCACCAGCAGCAGGGCGGGCCAGGCCAGCGCCGAGCAGAGATAGCCCAGCCAGCCGTTGATCATATAGCTGAACAGGAGCAGCAGAAAGACGAGGAAATAATTCCGCTTGTCCTTGGCGGGGGAACCCTTTTCCGCCGCCAGGAACAGCGCCGCAATGGCCGCCAGACAGAACGCGATCTGTTCCAGCAGGCCGAACGTCTGCCCGGCCAGCACAAAAAATCCGTTGAGCATGGACACCGCCGCCGAGGCCAGCAGGAAAAAATACCAGGTCTTGCGGGTGAAATTCAGTTTCATAAAGTCCCTCCTGCCTGCAAAAAGGCGCAGACTGCCTTTGAAATTCAGATTTTTCAAATATTATATCACAATTTCCGGCGGGTTGTGTTACAATAAGGAAAACTTGACCTGAAAATCACCTTGGGGAGGCGCACATGAACGCTGTTTTTTCCATTATCATCCTGATTGCCGTCATCGGGCTCATCATTTTCCTGCTCAGCCGCCGGGAGAACACCCGCCGCAGCCAGTACGGTCCCGCCGGGCTCAGCGAGTTCCGCACCGACCTGCCGCTGGACGACTGCTTTGACCGGCTGGACCAGCACAGCGAGGACGATGTTTTCGCCTATGAGTGCCGCCGGGAGAACGACGGCGGTTTCCTGCTCCACCTCACCCTCCACCAGCCCACAAAGCAGCCGCTGGATACCCTGTACACTCTCCGGCTGGATCCCGGGCGGCAGACCGTGGTGACGCTCATTTTTATCCGGGAAGCCTTTGGCTATCAAGAGCCGCTTTTCCCGCCCGCCATGCTGGACGAGTTCCTGCTGCAGAAGCTGGAAGCGCACCGCACCAAATAAAAAACGGAAAAACGCTTTTCATTTTTGCGTTTTTTTGTTATACTATCCGTTGTGGCAGTGCGCGGGCATTGCCGCAGCCGTAAGGGCCATTAGCTTAACGGTTAAAGCACGCGGCTCATAACCGCAGGAGTGGGGGTTCGAATCCCTCATGGCCCATCTAAAAAAGACACCCATTCGGGTGTCTTTTTTTATATGGCGTCAGGACTGGAGCAATTCTTTTAGCTCCTCCGTGGTGTTCACGTTGCACACCACGGCATCGGGCAGGGATGTCCCCTCCAGGGAGATGGCCTGCCCGCCGATGGACTGGAACAGCCGCCCAACGCGGTGTTCCCCGGCGGCGAGGGCCGCCTGAATGGCCGGGAGGCACTGTTTGGTGTAGATGCCGCAGAGCGGGTGGAGGCGGCCAGCGCGGTCCCGCAGGGCCCAGGCGGGCCAGCCCTGGTCTGCAAAGCTGGCCAGAAACTCGGCTGCGGCCCGGTCAAAACAGGGCATATCACAGGCGGCGACCACAAGGCCGTCGCTCTGGCAGGCGGAAAGCGCTGCTGCCAGCCCGGCCAGCGGGCCCATGCCGGGCCGCGCGTCCGGCACCGGGGCAAAGCCAGTGCCCGCGGCCAGCTCCGGGGTGTTGGTGCTGAGCAGCTTTTCGTCAAAGCCCGCAAAGGCGGCGCGGAGCCCGTCCAGAATGAGGGCCCCGCTGCCATTGGGCAGCAGGGCTTTGGGGCTGCCGCCCATCCGGCGGTTCTGCCCGCCTGCAAGGATCAGCGCCCCCAGTGTGATGTGGCTCATGCCATGACCTCCCAGTGTCGTGTTTTTGTCGTTGGATGGTTTTTGTGGTTGCTTTTTGGAACAACATGCTATATTATATAATATGTTATGTGCCGCAAAAGTGCAAGCCTCTCCGTCCATTTTCCGCGTGCCGCTTCTTTATCTCTTGCAGGCCGCGCGCTGGCGCTCATTCTATGATACTGAATATAACGGGTAAAAAGGAGAAGATACCATGATCGGAACCATTGCCAACGCCAGCACGATTCTGGTGGGCAGCATCATCGGCAGCACCCTGCGCAAAGGATTTGACGAAAAATATAAAAACATCATGATGGATTCCATGGGCCTGGCTGCCACGGCGCTGGGCATCAACTCCGTCGTGCAGGCCATGCCTGACTCCAAATACCATGTGCTGTTTATCGTCAGTCTGGCGCTGGGCGGCATCATCGGCACGGCCCTCTCGCTGGACACCCTGTTTGACCGGGCAGTGTCCAAAATTTCCAAGGGCTCCAATCTGGCGCAGGGGCTTTCCACGGCCATCCTGCTCTACTGCGCGGGCACCCTGTCCATCCTGGGCCCCATCCAGAGCGCGCTGCAGGGGGATAACACCTATCTGTTTACCAATGCGATTCTGGACGGTATCACGTCCATTGTGCTCTCTTCCACATTCGGGATCGGCATTGCGCTGGCGGCCATCATCCTGTTCTGCTGGCAGGGTGCCATCTACCTGCTGGCGGGCCTTATTGCTCCGTTCATCACCGATACGCTGATGACGGAGATCAGTCTGGTGGGCGGCGTGCTGATCTTTGCCTCCGGCCTGGGCATCCTGGGCATCAAGAAGATCAAGACCCTCAACCTGCTGCCGGCTCTGCTCATTCCGCCCGTTGCCGTCACCATCCTGTCTCATTTTGGGATCTGAGAACACCTTATTATAACATCTCTGCGATTACGGGCAGCGCTTTTCAAAAGCGCTGCCCGTTTTTTTGGATTTCCCATGATCCTCGACTGGATATAACATATCTTATTCTTGATTGTGCTGTTATGATGTGCCCGGGCAAGAATTGTCTATATGCACAAAATATGCACAAATTGGCCGGACTTGCTTTGTACAACTCTCTGATCCCGACTGCTTTGACACAAAAATGTGAATAAAGTGTTGATATTCGAAAGATGACTTGTTATAATACATGATATGAAAACAGAGAGGCAAAAGCGAGGCAGGACAGGGTGGAGCGCGCCCTGTCTGCCCGCGCTTTTGCAACGGAAGATTTCAGAAGAGAAAGGATCTGTTCACGATGTATGATTTCGACAAAGTGGTAGACCGCCGCGGTACCAGCAGCATTAAGTGGAATTTCCAGAACAGCTTTGGCCAGCAGAGCGGCCTGCTGCCCTACTGGATCGCGGATACCGATTTTGCAACGGCTCCGGAAGTGGTGCAGGCACTCCAGAAGCGCTGCGACCACCCCGTGATCGGCTATTCCAAACCGCTGCCCGGCGTTTACACCGCCATCCAGGGCTGGTGGGACCGCCGCCACGGCTGGAAGCCCGAGACCGACTGGATGCTGCTGAGCTACGGCGTGGTCACCGGCATTTACTTCACGCTGGACACCGTGGTGCCCAAGGGCGAGAAAGTTCTGACCTTTACCCCGGTGTACGACCCGTTCTTTGCAGCCATCAAGAACAGCGGCCACACTCTGGTGGACTGCCCGCTGGATCACAAGGACAACTACTACACCATCAACTGGGAGCTGCTGGAGAAAGAGCTGGCCGACGGCGTCAAGGCTGTGGTCTTCTGCAACCCCCACAACCCCATCGGCCGTGTCTGGACCGAGGAAGAGATGGAAAAGCTGGTGGAGCTGTGCGTCAAGTACAACGTCTACCTGCTGAGCGATGAGATCCACTGTGATTTCGGCTTTACCCGTCCCTGCACCACCGCGGGCAAGTTTCCCCAGATCTACGACAAGCTGGTGGTCTACACCGCCATCAGCAAGACGTTCAACATGGCCGGTCTGGGTTCCTCCTGCATGATCATCCCCAATGCGGAGCTCAAGCAGAAGATCAAGGACGCTTACGACAGCCGCTGGATGTTCGGCCCCTCCGACCTGGCGTTCACCGCCATGGAAGCCGCTTACACCTACGGCGACCAGTGGGTGGACGAGCAGTGCGAGTACCTCAAGGGCAGCGCTGAGATCGTCCGCAAGTTTGTGGAAGAAAAGATGCCCGAGGTCAAGGTCACCACCCACGAGGGCACGTTCCTGATGTGGCTGGATATGACCTGCTTTGGCAAGACCAGCGATGAGCTGACCGAGATCTTCGCCAAGGAGTACGGCCTGGCCATTGGCAACGGTGCACACTACGGCAAGCAGGCCGAGGGCTATATGCGCCTGAACATCGGCTGCGCCCGCGGCATCCTGCAGAAGGGCCTGGATCAGATGGCCAAGATGTACGCGGATTACATCAACAAGTAAGTTTTTGTTCTTCTGGCCGCGGGCCTGCTCCCCGGGCTTTTTGAAACGGCTGCCCCACACAGCCGCTTGTCCGCCACACACCCATAAAAGGAGGAAAATCTCCTGAGCAACACTCCCGGGGCCAGCCCTGCCGCTTTACGCCGGAACAGCGGGGCCAGCTGATACGCTACGGCCTGGAAGAATCTTTCATTGACCAACTGGAGGCGACAATATGACGGAACTGGAACGCAAGATCAAGGCGAAGATCCCCGGCCCGGACACGGGCATCGAGGTGCGCCATACTATATGCGATATCTGCTCTCCCGGGATGCACTGCGGCATCAATGCCTACATCAAGGATGGCAAGGTGATCAAGATCGAGGGCATCGACGGCCACCCCTCCAACGACGGCCGCCTGTGCACCAAGGGCCTGTCCAACCGCCAGTACATCTACCGGGAGGATCGCCTCCTCACCCCTCTCAAGCGGGTGGGCAAGCGCGGCGAGGGCAAGTTTGAACCCATCACCTGGGACGAGGCTTACGCCGAGATCGCCAAGGGGCTGAATGCCGCCAAGGCAAAGTACGGCGCGGAGAGCGTGGCGTTCTACTCCGGCTACTCCAAGTGGTACCGCCAGATGCTCCGCCGCCTGGCCTACGCTTTCGGCAGCCCCAACTACGGCTGTGAGTCCAGCGCCTGCTACACCGCTGCCTTTATGGCCTGGAAAGTGGCAGCTGGTGAGCAGGGGAAGCCGGATATGGCCAACAGCGACCTGTTCCTGGGCTGGGCATTCAATCCGTTCTACTCCTCTTACATGAAGGCCCGCCGTGCCATGGCTCTGAAAGAAAAGGGCCTGAAGTTCCTCATCGTGGACACCCGCCGCACCCCCGCCAGCGAGAAGCTGGCCGACCTGTTCCTCCAGCCCCGCACCGGCACCGACGGCGCTCTGGCCCACGCCATTGCCAACGTGCTGATCCAGAACGGCTGGATCGACAAGCCCTACATCGACAAATACGTCTACGGCTTCGACGAGTACGCGGAGTATGTCAGCCAGTTCAACGAGAGCAACATTGAGCAGCTGACCGATGTGCCCTACAGCCAGGTGGTGGAGGCCGCCAAGCTCATCCACGAGAACAAGCGGATCAGCTGCAACGAGTCCTCGGCCCCTCTGTGCCATCACCGCAACGGCCTGCAGAACTACCGCGCCGTCATGGCACTGATCGCCATTACCGGCAACTTTGACCGCAAGGGCGGCCAGCTGCTCAGCCCCCACAGCTATATGCACGTTGGCTGCGGCTGGGAAGCTCATGAGCACCAGTACCTGTACGAGACCCGCCCGAAGAACGTCAAGGATCCCGTGGGCGCTCCCCGCTTCCCGCTGTGGAACTATTTGGAGGGCGAGATGCAGGCCATGGACATGCCCCGCCAGATCCTGGAGGGCACGCCCTACCCGCTCCGCGCTGTCTTTGCGCTGGGCATGAACGCCCGCATGTTCCCCAACTCCGGCCGGATGTTCAAAGCCCTGGAGAACCTGGACTTCTTTGTGGATACCGACCTGTTCATGACCGATGCCGCCAAGTACGCCGACATCGTGCTGCCCGCCTGCTCCAGCTTTGAGCGCGGCGAGTTCAAACCCTACCCCGGCGGCACGGCCTGGTACACCAGCCCGGTCATCCAGCCCCTGGGCCAGGCCAAGAGCGACACCGACATCGTCACCGAGCTGGCCCGTTACATGGACCTGCCCGATGAGCAGCTGAAAGAGGGCTATGAGTCCTTTGTCCAGAAGTACATTCTGGATGACCTGGGCTTTACCGTGGAGCAGCTCAAGAAAGTGGACCTGCCCATCCCGGTGTGTAAACCCAAGCCCCATGTGGACTATCAGGAGCTGGACAAGGGTTTGAAGACCCCCACCGGCAAGTTTGAGCTCAAGAGCGCCATCATGGAGAACCACCCCGAGTGGGGCCTGGACGCTCTGCCCACCTATAAGGACCCGCTGGACGGTGCTGACCCCGAGAAATATCCGTTCATGTTCACCTCCGGCAGCCGCATCCCCAACGCCATCCACTCCCGCCTGCACGGCGTGCCTGCCAACCGCAGCCTCCGCCCCGTGCCCACCGCGGATATGAACAACGAGGACTGCGAGGCGCTGGGCGTCAAGGACGGCGACCGCGTCACCATTTCCACCCTGCGTGGCAGCGTCACGGTGAACGTGCACCCCACCCACACCGTGCCCGAGGGCCTGGTCAACCTGTACCACGGTTACTCTGAGGCGGATGCCAACAGCCTGCTGGACGAGAACCATCTGGACCCGTACTCGGGCTTCCCGGCTTACCGCTCTACCCGCTGCGCGGTCAAAAAGGAGGGCTGAGCCCTATGAAGAAATATCTGTTTTTTGATTCGGCCAAGTGCTCGGCCTGCGGTGCCTGCGCCCTGGCCTGCATCGACCAGAACGATGTGGATGTGGCCAGCGGCCAGCAGCCGTTCCGCCACACCTTTACCCTGGAGAACAAACAGGGCGACCTGAGCTTCCACTCCGTGTCCTGTATGCACTGCGCCGACGCGCCCTGCGTGATGGGCTGCCCCTGCGGCTGCCTGACCAAGGACGCCGAGACTGGCTTTACCCTGTACGATACCACCAACTGCATCGGCTGCCACGCCTGCGCCAGGGCCTGCCCTTACGGCGTGCCCAGCTTTGGCCCGGACGGCAAGATGCGCAAGTGCGACGCCTGCATCGAGCGCCAGCGCGCCGGGATGCTGCCTGCCTGCGTCAAGGTCTGCCCCACGGGCGCTCTGGTGCTGCTGACCGAAGAGGAGTTCAAGGCCCGTCAGGCAGCGGAGTAACCTTTAAAAATCACAGTTTTTGAAAGCGCGGTGCAAAACAAGTTGCACTGCGCTTTTTTCTGTGCTAAACTGAACCTGTGCGGAAATGCGATCGTTGGAAATGGGAAAATAGCTTTTAAAAGCTTAGAATAGGAAAAAGAAAATTTTATGGCCAATCAATATCGAGTCAAAACCGGCGTCAAGCTGTATACGCAGGTGCTGGAGCAGGTCAAAAGCATGATCGCGCAGGGCGTGTACCAAAAAGGGGACCTGCTCCCCAGCGAGAAAGAGCTCATTGAGATGATGGGGGTCAGCCGCATCACGGTGCGCAAGGCCCTGCAGATCCTCAGCGAGGCAGGTGTCATCGAGACCCGCAAGGGCAAGGGCAGCTTTGTGGCAGTGGATGCCAGTGAGCTGGCCCCCGCCAGCATGGACCTGAAAAAGTACTGTGAATCGTTCGTTCAGGCGACCCGGGCCCGGCTTCTGCTGGAACCCGCCATTGCCCGGCAGGCCGCCCAGACCGCCACCCCGGAGGAACTGGAACAGCTGCGCAAGAATGTCCACACGGCCCTGCCGATGGATCATTTCCACGATGTGTTGGTGGAAATGGTGCATAACCCGCTGGTGACGGACTGGATCCAGCAGAGCCACCGGCTGGAAACGGACCCCACCCTCTCGGCCCTCATCCCGCCGGCCCGGCAGCGGAGCATGTCCCCGCAGCTGGAGGCACAGCACCAGAAAATTTATGAGGCGATCCGGGACCACAAGAGCGAGCACGCCTATTTCTACATGAAAGAGCACCTCGAATTCGTGTTGGAGAGTTATCAGGAATATTTCGCCATGTTTTATTGAACAGCGTATCAAAAAGGCAGTGCCGCCCGGCACTGCCTTTTTGCGTGCTTATTTCTGGAACGCGTCGTCGGCCTTGAAATGCTTTTCAAACGCCGCAAACACGGCCTCCCGGGCTTCTTTTTCAAAGGCGAGGTAGCGGTCCAGCAGCTCTTCGCCCTGAGGGGTCAGGGTGCTGCCCGCCCGTTTGGTGCCGCCCTTCTGGGTGTCCAGCAGGGGGATGCCAAGGTCGGCCTCAGCGCTCTTGAGCAGCCGCCACGCCTTGGAGTAGGAGAGCCCCATCTGGGTGCAGGCGGCCCGCAGGGAGCTGCCCTGCCGCACCAGCATCATAATGGAGACGATGCCCTTGCCGAAATGTGGACTTGTATTATAAATTTGCAGCTTCATCATAACATGCTGCGGGCCCCGGGCCGTGCTTCCCGGGCGTTCCTGCGTCATCAGAACAGAGACACTTCCTTTCGATTTTTCCTGTATTTTCATCTCTTTTCACAAAGATATTATACCATTGTTGTTTCTTTGACACAATGGTTGATTTTTGCGGGAATTTCCATTATACTCTATAAAGAACATAACAAGCGAGGGTTCGTGCGAAAGGGAGCGTGTTTTTATGAAGCTGATGCGTACGGAGGATGCCATTGGGCAGGTGCTCTGCCACGATATCACCCAGATCATCCCGGGGGTCAAGAAAGGCCCGGTCTTCCAAAAAGGCCATATCATTGCCCCGGAGGACGTGCCTGTCCTGCTGAGCGTGGGCAAGGAGCATGTCTACATCTGGGAAAAAGATGACACCCGCTTCCATGAGAACGAGGCCGCGCGGATCCTGTGCGAGATGAGCCGGAACGACTACATGGACGCCAGCGACCCCAGCGAGGGCAAAATTGAGCTGACGGCACAGGTGGACGGCCTGTTCACGCTGGACCGCCAGCGGCTCTACGCCGTGAACAGCCTGGGCGAAATGATGATCGCCACCCGGCACGCCGGCCCCGTGAAAAAGGGCGACAAGCTGGCCGGAATGCGGGTCATCCCGCTGGTCATTGAGAAAGAGAAGATGGCCGAGGCCCGCGAGACGGCGGGCAATACCCCGCTGCTTACCCTGACCCCCTACCGCGCCCTGAAAGTGGGCCTCGTCACCACGGGCAGTGAGGTGTACTATGGCCGCATTCAGGACCAGTTCACCCCGGTCATCAAGGCAAAGCTGGCCGAGTATGGGGCCGAAGTGACCCACCACGTTCTCCTGCCGGATGATCACGCGGCTGTGACCGAGAAGATCAAAGAATTTCTGGCCGACGGCGTGGACATGGTGCTCTGCACCGGCGGCATGAGCGTGGACCCTGACGACAAGACCCCGCTGGCCATCAAAAATGCAGGCGTGAACGTGGTCACTTATGGTGCCCCGGTGCTGCCCGGTGCCATGTTCCTGCTCAGCTATACGGACGATGGCCGCCCGGTCTGCGGCCTGCCCGGCTGTGTGATGTACGCCAAGCGGACGATTTTTGATTTGGTGCTGCCCTACCTGGCAGCCGGCGTGCCGGTGACCAGGGAACAGATCGCCGCTTATGGCGAGGGCGGCCTCTGCCTGAACTGCAAGGTCTGCACCTGGCCCAACTGCGGTTTCGGAAAAGGAGTTTAAACGGAATGGACAATCATTTTACCCATGTGGACGCTGCGGGCAATGCCCGGATGGTGGATGTGGGCGAAAAAGCCGTCACCCACCGCACGGCAGTGGCCGTGGGCCGCGTCACCATGAGCCCGGAGTGCTTTGCGGCCGTGGCCGAGGGCCGCGCCAAAAAGGGCGATGTGCTGGGCGTGGCGCAGGTGGCTGGCATCATGGCCACCAAGCGCACCAGCGACCTGATCCCCCTCTGCCACACCCTGCTGCTGACCAAGAGCGCCGTGGAATTCACCCTCCACCCGGAGGAGCACAGCATCGAGGCGGAGTGCACCGTCCGGTGCGAGGGCCAGACCGGTGTGGAGATGGAGGCCCTGACCGGCGTTTCAGTGGCCCTGCTGACGGTCTACGATATGTGCAAGGCCATTGACAAGCGGATGACGCTGGGTGAGATCCATCTGGTGGAAAAGCACGGCGGCAAGAGCGGCGATTTTTATTTTGAGGAGCAGGAGCATTGAAAGATCATTTCGGGCGGAACATCAATTACCTGCGCCTGTCCATCACCGACCGCTGCAACCTGCGCTGCAAATACTGTATGCCCCACGGGGTGGAGTTCACGCCCCACGAGCAGATCTTGACCTACGAAGAATTCCTGCGCGTTGCGCGGGCGGCGGTGCATCTGGGCATTCCCCGCTTCAAGATCACGGGCGGGGAGCCGCTGGTGCGCAAGGGGGTCACGGATTTTATCGCAGCCCTCAAGCGGCTGCCCGGCGTGGAGGAAGTGACCCTGACCACCAACGGTGTCCGGCTGGCGGAGCTGGTCCCGGCGCTGAAAGCTGCGGGCGTGGACGGCGTGAACATCAGCCTGGACGCCGCCGACCCGGAAACGTTCCAAGCCATCACGGGCTTTGACCAGCTCGGGAACGTGCTGGCCGGGCTGGACGCCAGTCTGGCGGCGGGGCTCCACACCAAAATCAACTTTGTGCTGCTGGCGGGCTGCGAGGGCCGGGTGCTCCCGGTGGCAAAGCTGGCCCAGAGCCGCCCGGTGGATGTGCGGTTCATTGAGGTCATGCCCATCGGCGCGGGGGCGGAGAGCCGCGGTCTTGCCCCGGCGGAGGCCCGCAAACTGCTGTTGGCCCAGTGGCCCGACCTGCACCCGGTGGACGAGCACCGGGGCAACGGCCCGGCCCACTACGACGCCAGCGCCCGGCTGCTGGGCCGCATCGGCTGGATCGAGGCCGTGAGCCACGCGTTCTGCGCCAGCTGCAACCGGGCGCGGGTGACCAGCACCGGCCTGCTCAAGCCCTGCCTGTGCTACGGCGAGGGCACCGATCTGCGGGCCCTGCTCCGCGGCGGGGCCGGTGACGCGGCTTTGGAACAGGCCATGGCGGCCACCATCTACGAAAAGCCCCGGTCCCACTGCTTTGGCACGGGTCCGATCACGGAGCAGCACGTCATGGCGGCCATTGGCGGCTGAAAATAGGAAAACATCGAGGATTTTATACTTATGGGAATCATCCAAGCAATTTGCATTTCCGAAGTCCGGGGCGTGCAGAAGCACGCCATCCCGGAAGCCGACCTGACCCCGGAGTGGGGCATTGTGGGCGACGCCCACGGCGGTAACTGGCACCGGCAGGTCAGCCTGCTGGGGCTGGAAAAAATGGAAGCGTTCCGCGCCAAGGGGGCCGATGTGGCTTATGGCGCGTTTGGTGAAAATCTGGTGGTGGACGGGTTCGATTTCCGCACCCTGCCCGTGGGCAGCCTGCTGGCGGTGGGCGATGTCCTGCTCCAGATGACCCAGATCGGCAAGGAGTGCCACAACCACTGCGCCATCTACAAGGCCGTGGGCGACTGCATCATGCCCCGGGAGGGCGTGTTTGCCAAGGTGCTCCACGGCGGCCACATCAAGGTGGGCGACGAGATGAAGCTCATCCCCCGCACCGAGCCCCTGCCCTGGCAGGCAGCAGTCATCACCCTGAGCGATAAGGGTGCCCGGGGCGAGCGGGAGGACAAGAGCGGCCCCGCCATCGTCCAGCGGCTGGAAGCCGAGGGCTATGAGGTGGTGGAGCAGATCCTGCTGGCGGACGACGCCGCGGCCCTGAAGACCACTCTGACGCGCCTGGCCGACCAGCGTCAGCTCGATTTGATCCTGACCACCGGCGGTACCGGCTTTGGCCCCCGGGATGTGACCCCCGAGGCCACCATGGCCGTGGCCACCCGCCTGGCCCCCGGCATTGCCGAGGCCATCCGGGCTGCTTCGCTGGCCATCACTCCCCGCGCGATGCTCTCCCGCGCGGTGTCGGTCATCCGGGGGAAGACGCTGATCGTCAACCTGCCCGGCAGCCCGAAAGCAGTATGCGAAAGCATGGATGTGTTTCTGCCGCAGATGCCCCACGCGCTGGGGCTCCTGCGCGGAGAAGTGCGCGACTGCGCGCGCTGATCAATGCCTTTACATTTTCTGGAGGTTTGGAACAACATGAAACGTCGTGCCCTGATCTTGGGCTCTCTGGCCCTGTCCGCTTCCCTGCTGCTGAGTGCCTGCGGCGGCTCCGCTGCTTCCTCTCAGGCCGCTTCCGCCTCTTCCGAGGCCGTGGCTTCCTCTGCCGCTGCTTCTTCCGAAGCTTCCGGCGAGAGCGTCCAGCTGACCGTCTTTGCCGCTGCTTCCCTGACGGAGACCCTGAACGAGATCGCCGAGCAGTATAAGACCGTGGCCCCCAATGTGGAGCTGGTCTTCAACTTTGATTCCTCCGGCACCCTGAAGACCCAGATCGAGGAGGGCGCGGACTGCGATCTGTTTCTCTCTGCCGCTCAGAAGCAGATGAACGCCCTGCAGGATGAGGATCTCATCAACACCGGCACCCGCGTTGATCTGCTGGAGAACAAGGTCGTTCTGGCGGTTCCCGAGGGAAACCCCGCCGACATCCAGAGCTTTGAGGACATCGGCACCGATCAGTGCAAGCGGATCGCTCTGGGCAACGAGGACGTGCCCGTGGGCAGCTACTCTGTTGAGATCCTGACCAACCTGGGCATCCTGGACGAGCTGGAGAGCGGCAACAAGATCACCTATGGCTCCAACGTCAAGGAAGTCACCACCCAGGTCAAGGAAGCTGCTGCCGACTGCGGCATCGTCTACGCCACCGACGCGTTCTCTGCCGGTCTGGAAACGGTGGACCAGGCTACCGCTGAGGAGTGCAGCCCGGTCATCTACCCCGCTGCGCTGACCGCTTCCACCGAGCACGCCGATGAGGCACAGGCTTTCCTGGAGTACCTCACCACCGACGATGCCGCGGCCATCTTTGCGAGTGTTGGCTTTGCCATGGTGAAATAATGGACTGGTATCCGCTTTATAACTCGCTGCGCATTGCGGCCATTGCCTGCGTGGCAGTGTTCTTTACGGGCATTTTTGCCGCGTACTATGTAGCCAAACTGCCCCGGCTGGTCAAGGGCCTGCTGGACGTGGTGCTCACCCTGCCCATGGTGCTGCCGCCCACGGTCGTGGGGTACTTCCTGCTGCTGCTTTTCGGTGTCAAACGGCCATTTGGCATTTTCCTTGCCCGGTTTGGCATCAAGGTGCCCATGACCTGGTGGTCGGCGGTGTTTGCAGCGGCGGTGGTGTCGTTCCCGCTGATGTACCGCACGGCCCGCGGCGCGTTTGAAGCCTTTGACGAGGACCTGGCCGACGCTGGCCGGACGCTGGGCCTCTCCAATCCCTACATTTTCTGGCGGGTGCGGATGCCCGTCTGCCGCCAGGGCATTCTGGCCGGTACGGTGCTCACCTTTGCCCGCGCGCTGGGTGAGTACGGTGCCACCAACATGATCGCCGGTTACACCCCGGGCAGGACGGCCACCATCTCCACCACGGTCTACCAGCTCTGGCGCACCGACAACGAGGCGCTGGCGTGCCGCTGGGTGCTGGTCAACCTGGCCATCTCGGCGGTGGTGCTGCTGGCCGTGAACATGCTGGAACAGAAGCAGAAAGGGAAAACGCGATGAGTCTTTTGGTGGATATTGAAAAGGACTATGGCGGGTTCCATCTCTGCTCCCGGTTTGAGACCAATGGCGGCATTACCGGCCTGCTGGGCGCTTCCGGCTGCGGCAAAAGCCAGACGCTGCGCTGCATTGCGGGCGTCCAGACACCGGATCAAGGCCGCATCGTGCTGGACGGCGTGACCCTCTACGACAGCGAGCAGCACATCAACCTCACCCCGCAGCAGCGGGGCGTGGGGTATCTGTTCCAGAGCTACGCGCTCTTCCCGAACATGACGGTGCGGGCCAACATTTTAACGGGCCTGCACCGGGAGAAAGACGCCGCCAAAAAGCAGGCCGCCTTTGAGCACGCCATCCATCTGCTCAAGCTGGAGGGGCTGGAAGACCGCCGCCCGGCCCAGCTTTCGGGCGGGCAGGCCCAGCGCGTGGCGCTGGCCCGGATGCTGGTCTCCCGGCCCAAGGCCCTGCTGCTGGACGAGCCGTTCTCGGCCATCGACAGCCACCTGCGGGATCAGCTGCAGGTGGACCTGCTGGCCCTGCTGGCGGATTTCCCCGGCGATATGGTCATCGTGACCCACAGCCGGGACGAAGCCTACCACATGTGCGGGCAGATCGCCGTGATGGACGCCGGGCGGGTGCTGGCCCACGGCCCCACCAAGCAGGTGTTTGCCGACCCCCGCACCGTGCAGGGCGGCCGCCTGACGGGCTGCAAGAACATCTTCCCGGCCCGCAAGGTGGATGACCACACCATCTTTGTGCCGGACTGGGGCGTCGATCTCCACCCGGCCCGGATGGTCGAGGACGGACTGGTGGCCATGGGCGTCCGCGCTCATTCCTTCCGCCCGGAAGAGGTGCGGAACCCGCTTGCCGTCCACTGCGTGGGCAAGATGGAAGAGCCCTTTGAGTGGATCATCCGGATGCGCGCCGAGGGTCAGACCGCCGGAAGCCCGGATCTCTGGTGGCGTGTCTCGAAAGAGATCGTCCCCGAAACCATGCCCACCCGGCTGGGTGTGGCCCCGGAACAGGTGCTTTTGTTCTACGAATAAGACTTAACTTCAACAGGATTCCAATTTGTTGTGAGAGGAGCCGTCAACATGCCGCAGAAAAAGCGGGGCAAGACCCCGGTGGAAGAGGCCGTGGCGCGGATTTTGAACGCGCTGGATGTGCCAGAGAAAACCGAGGAGATCCCGCTGCTGCAGGCGTTGGGCCGGGTGGCGGCGGGGGATGTCTGTGCCCGGGTGGCACAGCCCCCTTTTGACCGCTCGGCGCTGGACGGCTATGCCCTGCGGGCGGCGGATATTGCCGCCGCCGGTCCGGAAACGCCCGTTACCCTGCCCGTCAGTCGGTATCTCTGTGCCGGCAGCGACCCCGGCGGGCCGCTGGCCCCGGGCACGGCTGCCCGCATCATGACGGGGGCCCCGGTCCCCGCCGGAGCGGACTGCGTGCTGCGGCAGGAGGATACCGAGAGCAATGGCCAGACCGTGACGTTCCATGCTCCTGTGGAAGCCCGGGCCAACGTCTGCTTTGCGGGTGAGGACATCGCCCCGGGGAAATACCTGGTCCCGGCGGGCATCCGGCTGGACGAAGTCTCCCTCGGCCTGCTGGCCGGGCAGGGCGTGCAGACCGTGACCGTTTACGCCAAGCCCCGCGCGGCCCTCATGCCCACGGGAGACGAGCTCTGCAGCCCGGAAACCCCGCTCCGCCCCGGCAAGATCTACGATTCCAACGGCCCCATGCTGGCGGCCCGGATGCTCCGCCTCGGTGCCGAGCCCACCCTGCTGGCGGCAGGCCCGGATGACCCCGCCGCGCTGGCCGGAAAGCTGGCCCGGCTGCTGGCGGAGTACCCGCTGGTCATCACCACGGGCGGCGTGTCCGTCGGCGACCGGGACTATCTGCCCCAGGCCGCCGAAGAGGCCGGTGCAAAGCTGCTGTTTTACGGCATCGACGCAAAGCCCGGCACCCCGGCGCTGGCGGCGGGGAAAGACGGGCATGTCCTGCTCTGCCTCTCCGGCAACCCCTTTGCCAGCTTTGCGACGTTTGAGCTGCTGGCCCGGCCCGCACTGGCCAAATTGCAGGGGGCTGACCCTGCCCCCGTGCGGGTAAGAGCCGCCCTTGCCAATGGCTTTGGCAAGCCGTCGCCCCTGCGCCGCTTTGTGCGGGCCACGCTGATGGGCGGTGTGGTCACTCTGCCCAAGGGTGGGCACTTTTCGGGCGGCATCGGGGCGCTGGCGGGCTGCAACTGCCTGGTGGATGTCCCGGCGGGCAGCCGGGCCCTGAATGCCGGAGACGAAGTTGAGGTGATCCTGCTGTGAGCGCGCGAAAGCCCTTTGTAGCTGCCATCAGCGGCATCAAGAACAGCGGCAAGACCACGTTCCTGGAGCATCTGGTGCCCGTTCTGCGGGCACGGGGGCTGCGGGTGGCCGTCATCAAGCACGACGGGCATGATTTTACCCCGGACGTGCCCGGTACCGACAGCTTCCGGATGCGGCAGGCCGGGGCCGACGGCGTGGCCGTCTACAGCGGCCATCAGTGGATGGTGGTCCGCCCCCAGCCCGGCAGTCTGGAAGCTCTTATCGGCCTGTTTGCGGACTGTGACCTCGTTTTGCTGGAGGGACAGAAAGCGTCGCCCTACCCCAAGATCGAGCTGGTGCGGGGCGCGGTGAGCCATGAGAGCGTCTGTGCCCCGGAGACCCTGCTGGCCCTTGCCACGGATACCCCGGCAAGGGTGGACGGCGTGGAGACCATCGGGCTGGAAGACTATGCCCGGGCGGCGGGGATCCTGCTGCACGCAATGCGGCGGTGACCCATACGGAACAAAAAATCCCCCTTTGCAGCGGTGAAACTGCAAAGGGGGATTTCTGCGTGTGTGTGGGAAATTGCGGTCAGGGCTGCAGCTGTGCGTCCAGCCAGTGGGCAATGTCGGCCATGACCTCCTGCCGGTTGAGCTCCATCAGCAGCTCATGGCGCGCGCCGGGGTAGAGCTTCTTCTGGATGTTCTGTGCCCCGGCGGCTTTCAGGCTGTCGATGGCGCGCTGGACGCCTTTGCCCTGTTCGCCCACCGGGTCGGCGTCGCCGGCCAGGAAAAGCAGGGGCAGATCTTTTGGCATCCGGGCCAGAACCGCTGGGTCGTACAGCCGCAGGATGCCGGTGAACATGCTGTAGTAGGCGTTCAGGGTGAACGTGAACATGCAGCGCTCATCGGCGCGGTACTTGTCCACCTCGGCGGCGTCGCGGTTGAGCCAGTCCTGCGGGGTGCGGCCCTCCAGACCCTTGTTGTACCCGGTGAACGAGAGGCTGGCCACCAGTTTGCTGCGGTGCTGCCAGCCGAAGAAGACGGCCAGCACCCGGCAGATGGTTTTTGCCAGCTGCACCAGGGCTTTGGGCTGGAAACCGGTGCCCATGATGATGGCACCGGAGAGCTCACTGCCCCACTCGCACAGGTACTGCCGGGCGTAGAACGAGCCCATGCTGTGCCCCAGCAGGAAATAGGGCACATCCGGGTAGAGTGTTTTCGTCAGCACGGTCATGGCGTGCAGGTCGTCCAGCACGGCGCGGTTGCCGTCCGGCTGGGCAAAGTAGCCGTAATCGGCTTTGGTGCGGATGGAGCCGCCGTGGCCCAGATGATCGTGCCCCGTGACGAGGATGCCCCGGGCAGCCAGATATTCGGCCAGCGGCTTGTAGCGGTCAATGAATTCCACCATGCCGTGGGAGAGCTGGACGATGGCCCGCACCTGCCCGTCCGGGACACAGCGGAACGCGTGGAGCGTCCGCCCGGGGACGGTGGAGGGAACGGTAAAATCGATCATCTGGCTCATGGGACGCGGCTCCTTTCCAGGTGTTGCTTACAGGGCGCCGATCTTGCGGCGGCAGGCCGAGCAGATGCAGTAGCCCTCGTACTGCACGGCGTTGGCGTCCACCTCGCCGCAGAAATCGCAGCTGCCGTTGGGGCGGTATTTCTTGAGGATGATCGAATCACCCTCCACGAAGATCTCCAGTTTTGCGTCGCTGTCCAGGCGCATGCTGGTGCGCAGCTCCTTGGGCAGGACGATACGGCCAAGCGCGTCAATACCACGGACGATTCCAGTTGTTTTCATAAGTCCTATTCTCCTTTTACCTTTTACACAGATGAGAGAGTTCCTAACGATGGCTTTCCCTGCCGGACCGGGCCGCAATGCCCGGGGCGACGCGCGTGACGCGTGTGATGCAGGAATTGGCAGGAAAATTGTGCCATCTCTCCCTTTCAGTATACAAAATTTTGAATGGTTCGTCAATGTTTGCGTGCACTTTCGACAAAATATTTCTCGTTCTTTTAAAAGGATGCCCGACGCAGGGCAAAATGATACCCCGGCGGCGCTTTTCCGTTGACAAACCGGCCCCAAAACGTTAAACTAACAATGAGTTTTTCTGCAATTTTGATTGCATCCCGATAGAGATTTTAAAAGGAGCGTTTTTATGCCGACGAATAAGATCCGCACCCGTTTTGCCCCCTCGCCGACGGGTTATATGCATGTGGGCAACCTGCGCACTGCTCTGTACGCCTACCTGATGGCCAAGCACGAGGATGGCACGTTCATCCTCCGCATTGAGGATACCGACCAGGGCCGCTATGTGGAGGGCGCGGTGGACGTCATCTACAACACCATGCGGGAAACCGGCCTGCTGTGGGACGAGGGCCCGGACATCGGCGGCCCGGTGGGCCCCTATGTGCAGAGCGAGCGGATGGGCATGTTCAAGCAGTATGCCGAGCAGCTGGTGGCGGAAGGCAAGGCTTACTACTGCTTCTGCTCGGAGGAGCGGCTGGAGGCCCTGCACGCGGAGCAGCGCGCGAACGGCGAGATGACCCACTACGACGGCTGCTGCCGCGACCTGTCCGCGGAAGAGGTCCGGAAGCATCTGGAAGCAGGCGACCCCTATGTCATCCGCCAGAAGATCCCCCGCACGGGTGTGACCGGCTTTGACGATGTGGTCTACGGCCACATTGAGGTCAACAACAGCGAGATGGACGACCAGATCCTCATCAAGACCGACGGAATGCCCACCTACAATTTTGCCAACGTTGTGGACGACCACCTGATGGGCATCACCCATGTCATCCGCGGCAGCGAGTATCTGTCCTCCACCCCCAAGTACAACCTGCTGTATCAGGCCTTTGGCTGGGAGATCCCCACCTATATCCACTGCCCGCCTGTCATGAAAGACGCTCAGAACAAGCTGTCCAAGCGCAACGGCGACGCCAGCTATCAGGATCTGGTGGCAAAGGGCTACCTGACCGAGGCCATCCTCAACTATATCTGCCTGCTGGGCTGGAGCCCCAAGGGCGAGTATGCCGAGCAGGAGATCTTCTCCCTGCCCGAGCTGGTCAAGGTCTGGTCTCCGGAGGGCATCTCCAAGTCCCCCGCCATCTTTGACCCCCTCAAGCTGCGCGCCATCAACGCCGAGTATATCCGCCGCCTGTCTCCCGAGGAGTTCCTCGCCAAGGCAGAGCCCTGGATCGACCAGGCCGTGCACACCCCCATTGATAAGAAACTGCTCTGCGCCAACCTCCAGCCCCGCTGCGAGGTGCTGGGCGAGATCCCCGAGCAGCTGGATTTCTTCGACGCCATGCCGGAGTACGATGTGAGCCTGTACGCCAACAAGAAGCAGAAGACCACGCCGGAGTCCGCCAAGGAGGCGCTGGAAGCCCTGCTGCCTGTCCTGAGCGACGAGGCACTGGACTTTACCAACCGGGATGCCGTGTTTGACGCCTGCAAGGCCAAGGCCGAGGAGCTGGGCAAGAAGAACGGCTGGCTGCTCTACCCGCTGGGCATTGCCCTCTCCGGCAAGCAGCGCACCCCCGGCGGCGGCACCGACCTTGCCTGCATGATGGGCCGCGAGACGACCCTTGCCCGTGTCAAGGCTGCCATTGAGAAGCTGAACGGGTGATCTTCTTTCCCCTTTTCGCAATCATATCCACGGAGGTGTTTTTATGATGTACCCGTTTATGACACTGGACGACAACACCGAGATCGTGCATTCCGAGATGCAGCCAGACCACCGTGTAAAGGTCTACATCGAAAAGCCCGACGAGAAGGATTGTTTCCACTCTGCGGTCTGCTATCTGCCGGATTATACCTGGGAGGATGTCAGCGGCTTCACCCCTGCTGAGATCGACCGCTACCAGAAGTTCCTGGAATCCACTGCACATCTGATCCTGCAGTTTTCCCAGGAAGGAGGGGTGGAAAATGCCGCAAGTTTTTAAGATCGGCTCCTACTGGGTCTACTTCTGGGCCAACGAAAATGATCCACTGGAACCCATTCATGTTCATGTTTCACAGGGTGCTCCCAGCAGCAACGCGACCAAGATCTGGATCACGCGGGCCGGAAAATGCTATCTGTGCCACAACAATTCCAACATTCCGCCCCGTGTTCTGCGAAACATTATGGCCATCATCGAAGCGCGAAGCGATGAAGTGATTGCCAAATGGATGAATTTCTTTGGTGAAGTGCGCTATTTCTGCTGATTTGAGCCGCTTCCCCGCATGACCCCATAAAACGCCGCGCGCCCGCGCTACAGTATATGCAAAGGGCGCGGGAAACAGAACATTGCAAAAGATCCCCGCCGGAAAGCGGGGATTTTTTCATGCCGGAAACCACAAAACTGCACCCGAAGCAGCCTGTTGCCGCCGCGTTGGCCTCCCGGGCGGCGGTACGCCCGGCCCTGCGGCAGGGCGGGGCCTTTGCGCTGGGGCTTGCCGGGGGCTGGGCCGTTCTCTACGGGGCCCTGCTCCCCTTTGGGCTGGGGCTGACATTGGGCCTGCCTGCGGACTGCTTTGCCGCCTGCGCAGCCGGAGCTGCGCTGAGCATCCTGTTCCACGGGTTCGGGGCATTTTCACTGGACAGCCTCTGCCTGCTCTGCGCCGTGGGGGCGGCCGTGGCCGCCCGATGGCTCTGGCCCGGCAGGCTCCGCCCGGCATTTCTGGCCGGGTGCGGGGCGCTGGTGCTGGGAGGTGCCTGCTTTGCGCTGGGGCCCGGCGGGGCAGGCTTCACGCTGGTGTTCTTCTGCGGGGCAGATGCCCTGCTGGCGGGCAGCTTCGGCTATGCACTGCAGCGCTTCCCGCCCGAAAAGCCCGGCTTTGGCACCCTGCTGGCTGCTTCTGCCGTGGCGGCGGCGCTGGGCGGGCTGCGCTTCGGCCCCCTCTGCCTTGGGGCAGCGGCCTGTGCCATGGTGGATACCGCCCTCTGCTGCCGCGGGCAGGAAAAGCCCGCGCTGGCCTTTGCTGCCTTCACCGGGGCCGCGCTCTGCGCCGCAGACCCTTCCCTTGCCCCGGCAGCGGTGGGGCTCTGCTGCGGCACGGCGGCCGCGGTCCTGCTGGTTCCCGGGCGGCGGGCTGAGACCCTTGCCGCCTGTGCGGGCGGGTGTGTGCTGGGGGTACTCTGTGTTCCCGCCCCCGGCACGGCCCTGCCCCTGCTCCTCAGCGCCGGGCTGGGCCTTGCGGCCCCCGCCTTTTTCCCAAAACATTGGCTGACACCGGTGCCGGAAGCCCCCGCACCGCCCGAGGAACCGCCCCGGCTTTCTGCCGCCGCCACCCGGCTGGAAGCAGTGGCCGAGAGCCTTTCCTCGCTGGCCGAGACGGTGAACGCCGTGTACGATGCGTTTCCCCGCCGGTGCGACACCTTCCGCTGGGTCATCGACAACACCCACGACAGCCTGTGCTTCAACTGCGGGCGGCGGGAAACCTGCTGGAAGCAGGAATACACCGCCACGCTGGAGGGGATGAACGCCCTGCGGTCCATTCTGGAACAGCAGGGCCACCTGCAGACCAGCGACCTGCCCGGCCAGCTGTCCAGATGCATCCATCCGGCGGCGCTCTGCGCGGCGGCAAACCGCTCCTTTGCGCTCTACCGGAGCCGGAAGGAGGCCCATGTCCACGCCGAGGCCATGCGCACCGCCCTGACCGAACAATACAGCGCCATGGCCGATGCCCTGAGCGTGCTCAGTGAGCAGCTGGGCCGCCCCGGAAACCCGGAGCCCTACAAATCCGGGCGAGTGGCCGCGTTTTTTGCCAGCCTGGGCACGCCGCCGCTGGAATGCGCTGTCACGCTGGACGACCTGGGCCGGGCACGGGCGGCGGTCACCCTGCCCCGCACCCGCTTCTCTTCCCCCGAACTGGCCGCGCTGGCGCAGGAGACCGGACGCATCTGCCGCCGGGACTTCGACCCGCCGCAGGTGCTCTCCTGCAAAGGGATGACCACCCTGCTCTTCTGCGAAAAGCCCGCCCTCCGGGCCGTGTTCGGAACTGCGGGCACGGCGGCAAAGGGCACTGTCTCCGGGGATGCAGTCCAGCAGTTCTGCAGCCCGGCCGCTGCCCAGATGATCCTGTGTGACGGCATGGGCACAGGCCGCCCGGCCGCCGTGGACGGCAGCCTTGCCGCCGAGCTCACTGCCCGCCTGCTGAAAGCCGGTTTCACCGCTGAGCTGGCGGCGCGGCTGGTCAATGTGGCGCTGGCCCTGAAAAGCGATGAGGAGAGCGGGGCCACCCTCGACCTGATCAGCGTGGATCTTTACACCGGCACGGCACGGATCTTCAAGGCCGGGGCCGCCCCGGGCTTTCTGGTGCACGGGGGCCGCGCCCGTCCGGTGGGCGATATCAGCCTGCCCATCGGCATTCTGGGCGGCGTGAACGGCCAGAGCCGGGTGGTGCATCTCGCCGCCGGGGACTATGCCGTACTGGTCTCGGACGGTCTGCTGGTGGACGGCCCCGGCTGGGTGGCAAAGCAGCTGGAACTCTCCGCCGCCGCAGGCGACCCGCCCGAAAAGGTGGCCCGGATCCTTGTGGAGACCGCCCGCGCCCGCGCCGAACAGACCGGCCGACCCGATGATATCACCGCCGCCGTGCTCCGGTTAGAGCCCTGCGGACATTGAAAATTTCACAAAAGGGGCATATAATAGCCTTATCTTTTACAAGGGAGGACTGCCCATGTTAAAACTCACCGTTTCCCAGGATGGCAGCGGCGATTTTGCCAGCATCTCGGAGGCCGTGCTGGCGGTGCCCTACGAGCTGGAAGCAGAGATCTGCATCGGCCCTGGCATCTACCGGGAAAAGCTGGTCTGTGAAAAACGGGCGCTCACCCTGCGGGGTGCGGGAGCCGATGCCACCACCCTGATCTTTGGGGACGGCGGCAAGCTGCCCCACCCGGATGGGCGGCCCACCCACACCTTCCGCAGCTACACCGCTTTTTTCAGCGGCGGCAGCGTAACGGTGGAGGATCTGACCATTGCCAACGATGCCGGTCCGGGCAGTGCCGTGGGGCAGGCCATTGCCGCCTATGTGGATGCCGAAAAGGCTGTGTTCCGCCGGGTAAGGCTGCTGGGCAACCAGGACACGCTCTTCTGCGCGCCCCTGCCCGAGGCTGAACGGGAGAAGGACGGCTTTTTGGGCCCCCGCAAGTTTGCGCCCCGCCGCCCCTCGGCGCAGTATTACCAAAGCTGTGAGATCGCGGGGGACATCGACTTCATCTTTGGCGGGGCCGATGCCCTGTTTGAGCAGTGCATCCTGCGCACGGTAGACAACCACCTTTCCCACAGCTACATCACCGCCCCCTCGGGCAGCGCCAACGGGCTGGGCTTCGTGTTCTGGGACTGCGATTTCGTCTCCGACTGCCCCGCCGGAACGGTCTATCTGGGCAGGCCCTGGCGGCCCACCGGCAAGACTGCCGTGCTGGACTGCCGCCTTGGGGCCCACATTGCATCGGAGGGCTTTTCCGGCTGGAATGACCGCACGGACACCTGCCTTGCCCGCTTTGCTGAGGCCGGAAGCAGCGGCCCGGGGGCACGCCAGCGCCCGGACTGGGTCGCAGCGCCCTCTGCCGCCGATGCCGCCGCCTTGCTGGCCCGGGCGCGGAAGCGCTGCCGCCCCTGAGATCAAAAACAAAGGAATACGAATATGAAAAAACTCCCCAACGCCGTAAAATGGCTCATTATCGTGGTGGTGCTGGCCCTGATGGGCTGGATGCTGGTCAAGGTGAACGACCGCGCCTCCCGCGTGAAAATGCCGGAACCAGACAACAGTCTGGGCATTTACCGGAAAGCAGATGCTTAAAAAGAGCGGCCCTCTCCGTCATTGTTTCGGAATGACGGAGAGGGCCGCTTTACTTTGTATCCGTTGCAATGAACCAGAAGGTCGTGCCCTTGCCCAGCGTGCTCTGCACGCCGAAGCGGAAGCCGTGCTGCTGGAAGATAGCCTTGGTGATGGAAAGCCCCAGGCCAGTGCCCTGCTTGCCCGCATCGGAGCGGGAGCGGTAATACCGGTCAAAGATATAGGGCAGATCCTCGGCACAGATGCCGGGGCCGTGGTCCTCGATCTCCACCCGGACCCCCTCGGGCACCTTAGAGGCCCGCAGGAGGAAGATGCCGTCCCCGCCGATGTGGTGCATGGCGTTGCCCAGCAGGTTGTGGAGGGCGCGCTGCATCATGTTGGGGTCGGCATAGACAGGCAGCTCTTCCTCCGGCAGTTCCAGCTTGAGCTGCCAGCCATTTTGGGCACAGACCGCGTCATAGCGCTCACTGACCTCATCGCAGAGCTGGCCCATATCAAAATGGACCTTCTCGCACTTTTCCGCACCGCTGGTCACCTTGCTCAGCTCCATGACGCTGGAGACCAGCGCCGTCAGCCGGTCGGCCTCATCCACGATGATGTTCATCTGCTCGTCCCGGTGGGCCTTGTCATCGCCGGTGATGTCCCGCACCGTCTCCGCATAGCCCTTGATGAGGGTCAGCGGGGTGCGCAGGTCGTGGGAGACATTTGCCAGCAGGTCGCGCTGCATCTGAGCCGCGTGCTGGACTTCCTTGGCCATGTGGTTGAACTCCTGCGCCAGGTCGCCCAGTTCGTCCCGGCGGTTGGTCTCCACCTGAACGGCATAGTCGCCCTGTGCCACCTGCCGGGCCGCGCCCGAAAGCTGGCGCAGGGGCTTGGTGAACCACTCGCTGAACAGCCACGCCGCGCTCATGGAAAAGGCAAAGATCAGCGCCGCCGCCAGCGGCAGCACCGTGCTCATCACTTCGCCAGCCTCCGAGACATGCATCAGGCTGGTGGTCACCAGCACGGTATAGCTACCATCGGAGGTCGTTCTGCCCACCATCAGCTCCACCGTGCCCGAGGGCGTGGGCGGGTTGATCTTCCGCACACAGCTGCCGGTCTCGCGGCAGAGCTGGCGCATGGCACGGGCGGTGCTGTAAGAGGGCAGCTCGCTGTTTTCATCGGTGGGCCGGGTGCGGTGCAGGTTGCAGTAGGAGAGGTTCTCCACCTTGAAGATCTGCCGCAGCGTGACATCGGAGATATCCACGCAGAAGCTGCTCATACCGCCGTTTTCGTAGATCTCGCTGCTGAGCTGGTTGAAGAACTGGCTGTTGACATAGAGCTGACTGCCGAACCCCCAATAAGAGAGGGTCTGGCCGTCGGCAATGGCATCGTCCAGCTTCTGCACGATGGCATCCGCCTGTTCGGTCAGCTGCTTCTGGATATGGGTGGTGTACAGTGGCTCCAGCAGCTGGGTGCACAAAAACCAGAACAGCACCAGCAGCAGCAGACAGATGAAGCAGAGGAACCACATCAGCTGCCCGCGGATGCCCACGGTACGCCGCTTTTTTTCGGGTTGCCGCATCAACCGCAAACCTCCTGTTTAACGCGCTGCATCCGGGTCGAACTTATAGCCGATGCCCCATACGGTGGCAATATAGCCCCGGCATTTGCCCAGATGGCCGCGCAGCATCTTGACATGGGTATCCACGGTGCGGTCCTCGCCAAAATAGTCGTAGTTCCACACCTTCTGCAGGATCTTCTCCCGGCTCAGGGCAATGCCCTTGTTGGAGGCCAGGAACACCAGCAGGTCAAACTCCTTTGGGGTCAGGCTCACATCCTCGCCCGCCACCCGCACGGTGTGGCTGGCCGTGTCGATGGTCAGTTCGCCGAAGGTCATGGTGCCGTCCGATGCCTCGGAGCGGGGCATGGTGCGGTTGAGCACCGCCTTGACACGGGCCACCAGCTCCCGCGGGGAGAAGGGCTTGACCACATAGTCATCCGCACCGCCTTCCAGACCGGCCAGCTTGTCATATTCCTCGCCGCGCGCGGTCAGGATGATCACCGGCGTGTTGATGTGGCGGGCGCGCATCTCGCGCAGGCAGGTCATGCCGTCCATAAAGGGCATCATCACATCCAGGATCACCAGATCAAAACCGCCGCCGCTCAGCAGCGAAAGGGCGGCAGAACCGTCGCCCGCTTCCTCGCAGACATAGCCTGCATATTGTAAATGCTCCCGGATCAGTTCCCGGATGCGGGGTTCATCATCAACGATCAGTATCTTTGCCATCTGAGGTTTCCTCCTCGTTATCAAAATAGCTCCAGTTTCTAGGGGTATCATAATATAATTATTGGAAAATTTTGTGAAGTTTAAGTGAATGGTTTGGAAAACCGCCGCCCCATTTCTTTTAGTATACCACAAAAGCTCTGCAAGAAACAGCAGGAGCCTGCCGCCGGCTTGCTTCTCTGCTATAAAGTGTGCTATACTGATTTGATAAAAACAACCATCAGAACAAAGGAAATCTGCCTATGCGCATCGGATTCGTTGAACTGCTTCTCATCCTGCTCATCGCGTCACTGACCATTGGCCCCAGTGCGGCCCTGTGGGTAGACCGCTGGCTTCGCCGCGCCAACCGGGCCAGCGCCGCCGCTGCCCGCCGCCGGGCCGTGCAGGAGGCCCAGCGTGCCGCCGAGCGGGAGGAAGTGCTCCAGAGGTTCCAGAAATTGAGCATCGTGTTTACGCTGGCCGCGGTTGCTGCGCTGGTCTGGGCGCTGGTGCTCCGGCCCATTGAGGCCCTGCCCAAAACCTACACCGCCCCGGATCACCGGCAGGCCTCCGGCGCGGCGCAGGCAGAGCTTTCCACCGACCGCAGGGAGATCTGGGATCTGGGCGGGTATCAGGGTGTGGACTGCATCCGCACCCGGGATGGCCTTGTCTATGCGGCGGCGTGGAACGGCTCCTCCCTGAAGAAACGCACCAGCGATCTGGTGCGCACCGACGGCGGCAACGCTGCGGTCATCCTGAGCGTAGAGGGCGAGCTGACCGGCTTTGCGTTCGATGCTGCGGGAGACCTGTGGCTCACAGTTCTCACCCCTGCCGGGGGCACCCTTTGCCGCGCCCGGCACGACAGCTGGGGCGCTTCGGTGGAACAGGTGGTCACGCAGATCGACGGTGCCCCGCTGGGGGCCCTTTCTGCCGTGGAAGTCGGTGCGGACGGCAAGGTCTACTTTGCCGTGGTCGGGCAGGAGAGTGCGGAACAGGGGCTGGAAAGCGCTCTGCGCACCGAGCTGCTGGCCCACACCGGAACAGGCGCGGTATACGTTTATGATCCCGCTGCCCGCACCGTGGAGCAGGTGGTGGGCGGCATTGCCGGAGCGTCCGGCCTTGCGCTGGACGAGCGCACCCAGACCCTCTACATCTCCGACCTCGGCAGCCGCTGCATCTGGAGCGCGGCGGCCTCTGCCCGCGGCCTGACCGCAGGGGGCAAGGGCTGTCAGAGCAGCTTCAGCGGGCTGCCGGGCTATCCCGGCACGCTGGCGCTGGATGAGGACAGCACCCTCTACATCAGCTACCGCTGGGCCAGCTCCAGCTGGCTGGAACGCCATGCAGGCAGCACCTTCCTGCGCGGTGTGGCCCTGCGGCTGAGCGAATCGATGCAGGAGAACCTGTTCTCCCTGCCCGCCGACGACATCCGCGCCGAGGCCGTTTCCACCGCCAGCGGAAGCTGGCTGTGGAGCTTTTCCGGCAAGCCTCAGGGCAGCAGCTCTGCCCTCTGCCCGGTGGAGAACCGGGTGTATTTTGGCATCGCGGGAGAAAAAGCGCTTTACTCTGTACGGGTCTGAACCGCTCCATCACGCTTCGCATGCCAGCTCCCCTGCCAGGGGAGCTCTTGGCATCCCGGAAAAATTGTTGCAAACGCTTGGGCCCAATCGAACATAGAACATCGGGTCATCGCGGCAACCGATCGATACGAGGTAATTGATATGACAGACGCATTCAAACAGCAGATCCAGGCGGAAGCCCGGCAGGCAGTGGAAGAGCTGCTGGAACAGGCAAAACTGAAAAAAGGCGACGTGTTCGTGGTGGGCTGCTCGTCCAGCGAGATCGTGGGCGGGCACATCGGCAAGGACAGCAGTCTGGAGGCCGCACAGGCCGTGTATGCAGGCATTGCACCGGTGCTGGCTCAGCGCGGCATCTGGCTGGCGGCACAGTGCTGTGAGCACCTGAACCGAGCCATTATCATTGAGCGGGAAGCCGCCGAACAATACGGCTGGGAGGAAGTGTGTGTCGTGCCCCGGCCCCATGCGGGCGGCAGCTGGGCCACCACCTGCTGGAAGCAGTTCAAAGACCCCATTGCTGTGGAGGAGATCCGCGCCCACGCCGGTATCGACATCGGCGGCACCCTAATCGGGATGCACCTGCGCCGGGTGGCCGTGCCGGTGCGGCTGAGCCTGAACCGGATCGGTGAAGCAAACATTCTCTGCGCCCGCACCCGTCCGAAGCTCATTGGCGGAGAGCGCGCAAAATATACCGAGGAGGACTGATGCCTTATGGCAGAAAAAACACCGGAAGAGATGCGGGAGGCCGTGCTGGCCATCCGTGAAAAGATGGCCGCCGCTGCCCGGGAGGCAGGCCGTGACCCTGCCGAGGTCCAGCTGTGCGCCGCCTGTAAGACCCGCACCGCTGAAACCGTGACCGCAAGTGCCGCCCTGCCCATTGACGTGTTTGGCGAAAACCATGTGCAGGAGCTCTGCGCAAACTTTGACGCAGGCGCTTACTGCGGCAAGCCCAGCCATTTCATCGGGCACCTGCAGACCAACAAGATCAAAAAAGTCCTTGGCCGGGCCAGCCTGATCCAGAGCGTGGGCAGTGAACACCTTTTGACCGCCATCGAGAAGGAAGCCGCCAAGGCGGGCATCGTGCAGAACGTCCTGCTGGAGGTGAACATCGGTGGGGAGGAGAGCAAGAGCGGCGTTTCGCCGGAAACGCTCTGGCCACTGCTGGATGCCGCTGCCGCGCAGGAGCACATCCGGGTCAAGGGCCTGATGGCCATTCCCCCGGTCAATGATGACGATGCACAGAACCGCCGGTATCTCGCCGCCGTCCATGACCTGTTCGTAAAGGCCGGGGAGCGCGGCTATTCCAACGTGGAGATGCAGACCCTCTCCATGGGCATGAGCGGCGATTATGAGAACGCCATCCGCGAAGGCGCAACGCTGGTGCGCATTGGCACCGCGATCTACGGCGAACGGGATTACAGCAAGAAATAAACCTCTCCGTCATCGCTGACGCGCAGACTGAGAAGTTCAAATCAAGGAGGAACCATGGCAAAGCAAAACATCAAAGACCCCGGTGCACATCACAACAGCAGCGGCGCGCTCATCCGCCGCTTTTTACCCTATCTGGCAAAGCACAAGGCAGTGCTCTTTCTCGACCTGTTCTGCGCCGCGCTGACCACCCTGTGTGACATCTTCCTGCCCAAGATCATGAGCACCATCACCAACTCGGCCATGGGCGTGGGCATCACCCTGACCACTGGCATCGTGCTCAAGCTGGCGGGCATCTACTTTGTGCTCCGCATCATCGACGGCGCGGCCCAGTATTTCATGTCCGGCATCGGCCACATCATGGGCGTGCACATCGAGACCGATATGCGCCGGGATGCCTTTGACCACCTGCTGCTGCTCGACCACACCTATTACAACAACACCAAGGTCGGCACCATCATGGGCCGCATCACCAACGATCTGTTCGATGTGACCGAGTTTGCCCACCACTGCCCCGAGGAATTTTTCATCGCCTTCATCAAGATCCTGGCCTCCTTCATCATCCTGTGCCAGGCCAGCATCCCGCTGACGCTGGCGGTGTTCGCCTGTGTGCCCCTGATGGGCGTGGTGTCCGTTTATCTGAACGGCCGTCTGCGTGCCCGGTTCCGGCAGCAGCGCATCCAGATCGGTGAGCTGAACGCCACCATCGAGGACAGCCTGCTGGGGCAGGGCGTGGTAAAAGCCTTTGCCGCCGAGGAGCAGGAGCGTGCCAAGTTCGAGCAGGGCAACAAAGACTTTGAGCACATCAAAACGCTGGGCTACTACGCCATGGCTGCCTTCAACACCTCCACCCGCCTGTTCGACGGCCTGATGTATCTGGTGGTCATTCTGGCGGGCGGCCTGTCGCTGGTCAACGGCAAGATCACCGCCGGTGACCTGGTGGCCTACATGCTCTATGTCACCACCCTCATCGCTACCATCCGCCGCATCGTCGAGTTTGCCGAGCAGTTCCAGCGCGGCATGACCGGCATTGAGCGCTTTGCCGAGATCATGGACACCCCCGTGCCCATCCACGATGCTCCAGATGCAAAACCCCTGCAGCCCGGCCCCGGTGCCATCCGCTTTGACGATGTCAGCTTTGAGTACCCGGACGACCACAACAAGGTGCTCCACCATGTCAGTCTGGACATCAAGGCAGGCGAGCGGCTGGCTCTGGTCGGCCCCTCCGGCGGCGGCAAGACCACCCTGTGCAACCTCATCCCCCGCTTCTACGATGTGACCAGCGGCCACATCTACATCGACGGGCAGGACATCCAGCAGGTCACCCTCAAGAGCCTGCGCGAGGACATCGGCATCGTCCAGCAGGACGTGTACCTGTTCAGCGGCTCTGTGGCGGATAACATCGCCTACGGCAAGCCCGATGCCACCCAGGAGGAGATCATCGAAGCTGCCCGTCTGGCCGGTGCAGAGCGCTTTATCATGGCCCTAAAGGACGGCTTCGACACCTATGTCGGCGAGCGTGGTGTCAAGCTCTCGGGCGGCCAGAAGCAGCGCATCGCCATTGCCCGTGTCTTCCTGAAGAACCCGCCCATCCTGATCCTGGACGAGGCCACCAGTGCACTGGACAACGAGAGCGAGATCCTTGTGGGGCAGAGCCTGGAAAAGCTGGCCCATGGCCGCACCACCCTGACCATTGCCCACCGCCTGACCACCATCAAGAACTACGACCGTATTCTGGTGCTTGGCTCCGAGGGCATTGTGGAATCCGGCACTCACGAAGAGCTGCTGGCAAAGCAGGGCGTGTACTACCGCCTGTGGAACCAGCTGCCCGGCGAGGACACCCTGTAACTCCAAAATTCAGAGATGACAAAAGCGGAACCGCTGAGTTTTCAACGGTTCCGCTTTTTGTTGTGGAAAATCAGGTGTTATTTTTCTTCCGGTTCATCGTCCAGCTTTTTCCGATTCTTCTTCACCAGATATGCACAGAATTGGAGCAGTGCAAAGCAGAGCAGACCTGTCGAAACACCAGTAAACGCAGCGCCCATCCAATAGCCATAGGCTAGGCCCCACAGCACCGTAACCGCCACAGCCGCCAGCAGAGAATAAACCGCATTGGCTCCCATACTGGAAGAAAGATGGCGGTCCCACAGGCCATTCCGGACGCACTCTGCAACGGTGTAAACACATCCGGCCATAAAAACGACCCATTCTCCGATCGCTTTATCTGCATTGCCCGTCAGCAGCTGAATCACCATTGCGGCCAGCAGACCGCCCCACATCAAGCAGAAGCCACGCTCCCCAATTTTGCGCAGAGTTTGCTCCTGCATCTCATCCAGAACATTTTTCTTGCTGTACAGTGAAAATTTCATTTCTCATTCCTCCCAGAACAGTTCATCCAGTGTTTTTCCCAGAATTTTGCAGATGCTGCGGCAGAGATTGATGGTGGGGTTGTACTCGCCTTTTTCGATCGCGTTGATGGTCTGGCGCGAGACCCCAGCCGCTTCTGCCAATGCCCCCTGCGTCATATCTTTTTCCGCGCGGGCAGCTTTCAGTTTCAGATTCTTCGGCATCCTGTCACCTCGTCTATTTCCTGTGAGGGTGAACTCGTTCCCTCTGGATACAGAATAGCACTTGCCAGACATTATGTCAAGTATAATTTACTTTTTGTCTTGTATTTTATATTTCAAAAATAGAAAAAGCCCCGTGCCCACACATTCAGAGTGCAGGCATGGGGCTCAACCATTTCATCAGGTCGCAGCTTTCTGCAAGTAAAACTCACTTTCTGCCACACGGGTCACAAAGTCGTATTCCAGACGGGTCGCTCTGGATGGATTGATATTGTACCTCTTACAAACTGTGCGGAAATAGGAAAAATATTCCCGATCTTCCTCATTCAGCGGTGTGACCCAGCTTCTTTCCATCGGTTCATTCATCTACATTCACCTCGTATTCTGCAATCAATCTTTGTGCAGCATCTTCCCAGAGTACTAACCGGAATGGGTCATATCTCCCTACCGGACGTGCTCCAAATTCGTGAAGATAGTATTCCAGAAGAGTATCCGTTTTTGCTTTGAACAGTACCACGCCATCATAGCCATGATTGATAGATTCCTGTACTGCATATGCAAATAATGCCTTTGCAATTCCCTGATACTTCTTTTCCTGTCCATTCTGATGCAGAAGATTTGCATTGCTTTCCGGCTGACTTTCCAGATAGACAAGTTCTACTGCCAGAAACCGATCATCGCAGAAGTAAGACATCAAACCCAGCAATTCCTGTTCTTCTGTTTTCAGTGCAACACGATTCGGGAAATATGCAGTGTCCATCGTTTTCCAATTCGTCTGCCATCCCATGCTGGCAGTCTGCTGAAAATCCAGCTTTCCCGCCGCCACAACATGTACTGGCACTTTTGCACCATCCTGCAACCGGGTAACTTGCAGATTCAGCTTCATCTTATTCTCCCACGATGAGCCGCACAGCACCATAGATGCCGGCATCATTGCCGAGGGTAGCGGCAACGATGGGGGTCTCGCGGCAGGAACTGAAGGCATAGGTCTTGAAATGCTCCCGCAGGGGGTTGAAGAGGACATCTCCGGCACGGGCGACACCGCCGCCCACCATAAACATCTCGGGGTCAGTGGTGGAGGCAATAGAGGCCAGCGCCATGCCCAGGGTGTCGGTCATCTCGTCCACCTCACGGGCGGCCAGTGCATCGCCTGCACGGGCGGCATCAAAGACATCCTTGGCGGCAAAGTCGGTGCCGCGCAGGGTGCAGGGGGTGTCCGGGTTCTCGTCCAGCAGCTTCTTCATGCAGCGGACCACGCCGGTGGCGCTGGAATACTGCTCCAGACAGCCGTGCTTGCCGCAGCCGCAGACCGCCGTCTCGTGGGGGTTGACGGTGATGTGGCCGATCTCGCCGCCTGCACCGTGTGCACCTTCGATGATCCTGCCGTTGACGATGACACCGCCGCCGACACCGGTGCCCAGCGTGACCATCACAGCGCTGCGGCAGCCCTTGGCACAGCCCATCCAGATCTCGCCCAGCGCGGCCACATCGGCATCGTTGCCCACCAGCACCTTGATGCCGTCCAGCAGGCCGGACAGCTGGATGGAGACGTTCCGCTCACCCCAGCCGCCGAGGTTGGCGCAGACAATGGGCACGATGCGGCTGTCCAGCACAGGGCCGGGCACACCGACACCCACGCCCTCCACCTGCTCGGCAGTGATGCCGTTTTCCTGCATCTTGTCCTTCACAGCCTTGGCCAGGTTCCCGAGGATGTGTTCACCTGCATTGGAGGTGTCGGTGGGCACCTCCCACTTTTCCAGCAGAGCGCCCGCCGTGGTGAACAGGCCCACCTTGGCCGTGGTGCCGCCCAGGTCGATGCCGAATGCGTACTCTTTCATATTCATTTACCCCTTCTTTGCGGCGGTCAGGCCGCCGGTTTTCTCATCGTTATCATTATAGCATATCCATTTGCAAAAGACAGAGGCTGAAACAGGATTTATGCAAAAAGCCGAAAATCCGTTTTGATTTTTGGCAAAGCAAAAGGCCCTCCCGCAGTGGGAGGGCCGGAAAGCCTTGGGAGAACTTACTCTTCGTCAGAGGATTCCTCTTCGTCATCCTCATCCTCGTCGTCATCATCCGTCTTGGGCTTATAGAAAATGCCGCTGAGGAAGATGCTGATAAAGTACAGCAGGCACATGGGCACAGCCACGAAGCACTGCGACACGATATCGGGCGGGGTGATGATGGCTGCGACCAGGAAGATCAGGACAATGGCAACGCCGCGGCCCTTCTTCATGATCTCGGGGTTTGCAATGCCCATCTTGGCCAGAATGATGGTGACCAGAGGCATTTCAAACACACAGCCGAAGATGATGAACATGGTCAGGCAGAGGTTGATGTAGCTCTCGATGCTGATGGATGCCGTGATGTAATCGGTACCCTCCAGCGTGACGAGGAAGTTCAGCATGAACGGCAGGGTGACCTTGTAGGCAAACAGCACGCCCACGCAGAACAGCGCCAGACCGAACAGCAGCACCAGCCGGAAGAAGAAGCTCTCGCTCCGTTTCAGGCCGGGTTTTGCAAAGGCGTAGATCTGATACAGCGCCACCGGAATGGTCACGATCACCGCAGCGATCAGGGACACCCGGAAATACTGCATCAGCTTTTCCTGCGGGGCCAGGAACACGAAGGTGTAGTTCGCATTCATTGCCATGGCCGTCAGCAGGTCGATCAGCTTATCCGAAATTGCCAGGAAGCCGATCACGCCCACTACAAACACCGCCGCGCAGATGATCAGCCGGTTCCGCAGCTCTTTCAGATGTCCGGTCAGCGTCATGCTGCCGTCGTCCGACATGACTTCGGCTTTCTTTTTGCGCTTCACGTTGGTAGCCACAAATTACTCCTCGTCCTTCTTCTCAGCCTTTTCCTCGGTCTTGGTCTCGGCAGGCTTGGCATCGCCGTTCTCATCCACGTCGTCCATGCCTTCCTTAAAGTTCTTCATGGTCTTGCCGAACATCTTGCCCAGCTTCGGCAGGTTCTTGGGTCCAAAGATGACCAGAACGATGATCAGAACAATGATAAGCTCCTGAGGTCCGATTCTCATAATAATAATCTCCTTTTTACTCTTGCCGCGCCGCTCTGGCGGGCTGGATTCCAGTTTTTATCCTACAACCGCGGGCGCGGGTGTATCCATGTACTTAGACCTTTGCCTCTTCGGCAGGGGCAGCCTCCTCAGCGGGAGCAGCCTCGGCAGGGGCTTCGTTTGCAGCGGGGGCCTCCACAGGCTTTTCCTCTGCAGCAGGCTCTTCTGCCTTTTCCTCTGCCTTCACAGGCTCAGCGGCAGGCTCTTCCGCCTTGACGGGCTCTTCGGGCAGCTCCTCCACGGTATCCTCCAGCTCGGCCACTTCCTCGACCTCTTCGGCCTTCTTGGCTTCTTCCTTGCTGGTCTTACCAATGTTGGTAAAGCTCTTGGTGACATCCTTCATGCTGTCGTCGATGTCCTTCTTGATGTCGGTCAGGGGAGCAACGGCTTCCTTGATGGGGGCCTGGATCTCGTTCAGGGGCTCCACCACGTTCTTCTGGATCTCCTCGGAAGCGGCACCGGTGTACTTCTTCAGCTCCCGCAGCATCTTGCCGAGCTTGCGGGCGTACTCGGGCAGCTTATCGGGGCCGATGACCACGAAGGCCACAATGGCCACCAGGATCAGCTCTGTAAAACCAATTTTCATAGCGTTCCAATTCCTTTCCTCTCACACAACAGGCATCCTTTGCGGCCTGCCGTGCTGTTACTGCACAGGGGATGCGGCGCGGTGTGCGCCTTTGTTGCCCTATGTATACCGGAAGTGTGTGAACTTCAAATGAACTTATTTTGAACAGTATATGAACAAGAGCAATTTTGTCATTAATTATATAACCATTCGGATATTTACACTTAGATATTGCATTTCGGAATCACTTGACCGGATTGGTCAGCATACCAATACCATCGATCTCGCACCGCACCACATCCCCGGGCTTGAGGAACTGCGGCGGGTCCATGCCCATGCCCACACCCGCCGGGGTGCCGGTGGCAATGATGGTGCCCGCTTTCAGGGTCATGCCCTGCGAAAGCTCGGCAATGACATGGTCGATGTCAAAGATCTGCAGGGCCGTATTGGAATCCTGCCGCTTCTCGCCGTTGACAAAGCTGCGGATGCCCAGCCTGGGCGGGTAGTCGGCAAAGGCATCTGCCGTGACGATGCAGGGCCCGATGGGGGTAAAGCCGTCCAGACTCTTGCCGAAGTACCACTGTTTGTGCGCCGTCTGCACATCCCGGGCCGAGACATCGTTCAGGATGGTATAGCCGAAGATATAGTCCCGGGTCTGACCGGCGGGCACATCTCTGGCATCCCTGCCCAGCACCACAGCCAGCTCACACTCATAATCCAGCTTTTTCACCAGATCGGTGTGGGCCTCGATGGAGCCGCCGTCCGGCACGGCGCGGGTCACGCGCTTGGAAAAGTAGATGGCATCCTCGTGTTTGGTGGCAAAGGCAGCGGCAGAATATTTCTCCGCCTCATCGGAGTGGGCCATATAATTGATGCCCAGGCAGATGACATCCTGCGCCGGGGCCGGGATGGGGCTTTCCAGCGTGACGGCCTCCACAGGCAGAGCGGGAATGCCCGCAATGGCCAGCGACAGCCCATACCGCACCTGCGGGGTCAGAAACGGGATGGCCTCGCTCAGGGTCTCATAGCTCAGGCCCAGCCAGCTCAGCGGCCAGACCTGCCGCCCATCCTCCGATAAAATCGCCGGGTCTTCCACACCGTCCGGCAAACGGCAGGTAATAAAGCGCATATCGTATCCCCTTTCTCAGTGCCGATACGCAATGGCGTTCCGGATACGCTCCGCCTCTGCCTGACCGGCCAGCTGGCGCACCAGTTCCAGTGCAAAGGGGATGGCACCGCCCAGCCCATAGCTGGTGGTGATGTTGCCATCCACCACGACCTCTTCATCGTGTACGATGGCACCGGCCAGCTGATCCTGGAAGCCAGCGTGGGCGGTGGCGTTCCTGCCCTCCAGCAGGCCCAGAGAGGCCAGGATGCTGGGGGCAGCACAGATGGCGGCCACCTTCCGGCCCGCCTTGGCAAAGGCGGCACAGGTCTCGGTGACCGTCTTGTTGGCGGCAAGGTTGGGTGTGCCCGGGATCCCGCCGGGCAAAACGACCATGTCCACATCGGAATAATCCACTTCCTCAGCCAGCGCATCGGCGGTCAGGTGGATCTTATGGCTGCTCACCAGCTCCCTGCGGCCCATGGCAGAGGCCACGATGACCTCCACCTTGGCGCGGCGCAGCAGGTCAACCACCAGCAGAGCTTCGCACTCCTCGGTGCCATCGGCAAAAAATACAACTGCCTTACTCATCTTTACAGACTCCCTTCTAAAAAAGCGCACCGCAGGGCGGGTGCTCCCCTGCCCCGCGGCGCGCGGTCCGTGTTATTCTTCGGCGGGCTGTTCCGCCTTTTCTTCCAGCAGGCGGCGCAGCACACTGTCATCCTTGCTGATGACCCGGCTCACCCGGCTGATGATGGCGCTGGACGCACCAATGTTGCCCATGATGCTGGTATAGCTCTGCTTGTTGACCAGCTTTTCCGCGATGTTATACCGCTGCTCCATTGCACTGAGCTCGGCGTAGCTGCACACATCCTGTAAAAAGCGGTAGCACTCCTCAGGCGTTTTCAGCTCCAGCAATGCAGAATACAGGCCGGACTCTCCGGTGGGATGATCTTTTGCCATGGCTTGTTCCTCCCCTATCGTTCAGGTTGGGTCTGGCCCGCGCGGGGCACTTCAATACACTACTTTATTGTAGTGCAAACGCGGCAAAAAATCAACGGGAAATTTACAGCATTTTTTCCAGCGTGGTCAGCTGCATGGGAATGCCCGCAGCTTCTGCCTCGGCGGGGCCCAGCACGCGGTAGCCCTTGGTCTTGAAGAACTGCAGCACCGGCAGGCACTTGGTGTGCACCTCGCAGTACAGGCGGCCCCGGCCCTCACCCCGGGCCAGGCGCTCGCAGGTGGCCAGGATATCCCGGCCCAGTGCCTTGCCCCGGTACTCGGGCTTGAGGTAGAGGTGGAGCAGGTGCAGAGCCGTGTTCTCCATCTTCCAGGCAAAGTAGCCGATGGTCTTGCCGCCCAGCACCACGAGGAAATAGTTCACATCGTTGTCGATATCTGCCTCAATGGCATCGGCGCTCTGCAGCGTTTCCACCAGCGTGTCCAGCTGCTTTGCGGGGTAATAGCGCTTGTAGACCTCGTGCCAGATCTCACTGGCAAGGTCAGCGTTGGCGTGAATGTATTTGGCCTTTGCGACCAGCTTGTAATCGGGTTTCATAGTGCTCCTTATGCGTATACGATATAATCCGGCTTGCGGGGGGCGGCGGGCCGGGGCTCCTCTGCCGGGTAGCCCAGAATGCAGTGGCCCACACCGATATAGTCCCCCTCAATGCCCCACTTTTTCAGCAGGGCCTTGCCCTCTTCGGTCTCGAACTCTTCCTTTGCGCGGTTGATCCAGCAGCTGCCCAGCCCGATGGCGGCAGCAGCATTCATCAGGTTGCCCATCACAAGGCTGCCGTCCTGCACGCCACAGCGGGCATTGGCATCCGCCAGCACCACCAGAATGGTGGGGGCACCGTACATGGGGTCGCCCGTGTTGCCCATCACGGCGGCATTCATCCGGGTGAGCTGGGCGCGGGTCTCGGCATCCTGCACCACCACGATCTTTGCGCTCTGGCGGTTCATGGCGCTGGGGGCAAAGGTGCCTGCACGCAGAACGGCTTCCAGCTCCTCTTTCGTGATCTGCTCCGGCTTGTAGGCGCGGCAGCTGCGGCGGGTCTCAAGGGTATGTAAGGTCTCATTGGTCATAGCAATTTCCCTCCCTAAAAGTTCTGGTGTTATTGTACCATACAACGCCGTAAAGTGCAAAACAAAAAGGCGGCTGCGCCTTCCTTTTTGAAAGCGCAGCCGCCTGATTGCTCTTCGTTGGTTTGGAACGAGATGTTTTACAGCGCGGTCTTGATGTTGTGATGCGTGGAGCTGTAACGAACAACTGCTTCCATCAGGGCAACGGGCCACAGAATGACCTTACCCAGGATCTCGGCCGGCTTGACATCCACCGTATCCATGCTGTTGATGCCGAACAGAACCAGACAAGCAATGCCGCAACCCAGAATGTAATAGTACATAAGTCAAACCTCCTATATTTTTCTCACAGGCTTACGCCTGAAGCTCAAGTGTCGGCGGGGCGTTTTCCGCTCTCCGCATTCTTACTATACCGCAGTTTTGATATAAAGTCAATATCCAAAAACGTGAAACAAATTAAAGTTTCTTTTGAAAGCCATTTTGTTCATGTAAATAAAGCAGTGAAGTTCGCTTTGCTTTATAAATGTGAAGTCAGTGTCCTGAATTGGCCGTGAGCCGGAAACAAATTGTTCATATTCTGCCCTGAAAGAGGCCGAAAACAGGCGTTTTGTACTTGTAAGAAAAACAGGAAATGGTGCACAAAGCTCCATCTGCAATTTTGTGCAGAGCGCCCTGCAATAACAGCTGTTTTTCATACGTTTACAGGTTAAGGAAAGACGTGTCGGAATTTTTTGTTTTTTGAAGTGAGGACACCGCCATGAAGAAAATTTTTCGCAAAAAAATTTTTGCTTTTTTCCTCTCGGCCCTGCTGGTGCTGGCCCTTTCCCTGCCCGTTTTTGCGGACATGGGCCCCAAGCCCTCGGTCACGCTCAAGCTCTATTACACGCCGGGCCAACGCTATGCGGTCACCCTGCTGGGCAATACAGCTCTCAACGGCCCCTGGACCGCCCCGGCAGACTACCGGGAGCGGATGGGTTCCCGGGAGGCCTGGGAGGCCTTCCGGAACTACCCCGCCCCCGAGGGCTACTACTTTCTGGGCTATTTTCAGGAATACCCCGGCGATGCCGATGCAGAGTTCGTCTGGGGCTACTACCCGCCCAACAAGTTCTATGTTTTGCTCTATAATATAGAGACTGGTACATTCTACCGCAGCGAGGAGCCGGTGGAGCGCTATGCCTTTTCCAGCGAGTGGCAGGTGCTTCTCGATTCCCAAGACGGCCTGCGGGTCTACCACAACCGCAACGATTCCGACATCCTTTCCTCCTTTGCCGCCCGGGTGCTCATCACCCTGATTTTAGAGCTGACGTGGGGCATCCTGCTTTTCGGGCTGCGCGGCCCCGCCCAGCGCGATCTCATCGGCAAGGTCAACCTTGCCACGCAGATCATCCTGAACCTCGGGTTGTGCTACGGCACGCTCTATCTCGGGCCGATGTGGGGCAATTTCCTTTATTTTGCACTGGAGGTGCTGGTGTTCTCCGTGGAAGCCTTTGTCTACAACCGGTATCTGCCCTGGCCGGAGGGCAAAAAGCCTCACCCCATCCTCTATGCGCTGTCTGCCAATCTCCTTTCCTTCGGCATCGGGCTGGAATTGAACACCCACTGCACCAACACGCAGATCCGGCTGATCGGGCTTGTCTGTCTGGTGCTGTGGTACGCCGGGCCGTGGCTCTGTCGAAAGCTGCGGAAAGTGCAAAATGCACAATAAAAAGAAAAAAATTCGTCAAGAATCAATCTTGTTGCGCACCGGAAAATCCGCTATAATAGAAGCGTCAAACCAGATTTTACCGGAAAGGAGACACGGACGTATGGCAAAGGCATCTCAGGTCGTTTTACTGGAAAATGAGTTTTACCTCATCAAGGCACCCAATGGGAAGGTGTTGGAGATCAAGAACTTCAACACGGAGAACGGCGCGGCCATCCGTCTGTGGGACTACGCCGGGCATCCGTGGCAGCAGTGGCAGTTCGTGGATGCCGGCGAGGGACGCTGGCGGATCAGGAACCGCTTTACGGGCAAGTTCATCGATCTGGCCTTGGGCGGCGTGGTCGAGGGCACCTGGCTGCACCAGTGGGGCCGCACCAGCGGGCTGAGCCAGTGCTGGGAGCTGGAGTCCACCCGGAACGGCCGCACTCGCATCCGCAATGTGCTGGCCGACAAGTACATCGACCTTGTGGGCATGAACACCTCCAACGGTGCACAGGCCCAGATCTGGAATTACGTCTCGGGCGGCAATCAGGAATGGAACCTGGTGCGCGTTGACCCCGACACCGCGCAGACCAACGCCCGTGCCGAGGAGAAGCGGGACCCGGAGCCCACGCCCTCCCAGCGCAAACACCAGAATGATCTGGTGCGGAAGCTGAACAACGCCGGAAAAGGCCGGGCCGCACGGAAATAAGAAACGATAAAAGCGTCCCACAGGGGGCTCCCTGTGGGACGCTTTTTGTAATGCTGACAGAAACGGAGAATTGCAGATGGAACCCAAATTTCCCATGCGCAACACCACCCTGTGCTATCTGGAACAGGATAATGCCTACCTGATGCTCCACCGCGTGACCAAGAAGAACGACCTGAACCACGACAAATGGATCGGCGTGGGCGGCAAGTTTGAGCCGTTTGAAAGCCCGGAGGACTGCCTGCTGCGGGAAGTGCAGGAGGAGACCGGCCTCACCCTGACCTCCTACCGCTGCCGGGGCGTAGTGACCTTTCTTCTGGGCGAGCTGACCGAATACATGTTCCTTTACACCGCCGATGCCTGGACAGGCACACTGGTAAAGGATGCCGCCCGGAACGAGGGCATTCTGGAATGGGTGCCCAAGGAGCAGGTGGAGCAGCTGCCCATCTGGGAGGGCGACAAGATCTTCTTCCGCCTGCTCGAGGAGGACAGACCCTTTTTCTCGCTCAAACTCCGATATGAAGATGATACGCTGGCTGAAGCCGTGTTGGACGGGAACCCTTTATAACTCCCTCAGTCACGGCTTTGCCGTGCCAGCTCCCTCGGAGAGGGAGCCTTTTAGCCTCCCTCATTGAGGGAGGTGGCATCGCGTAAGCGATGACGGATGGAGTTTAGTTCAGCTTCAGATCGCCCTCTTTGATCCAGCCCAGCTTGCGCTCGATCTCGCAGAAGAGAACGCTCAGGACTGCGGGCAGAACAAAGCAGATGAGGGCCATGGCAGCCCAGTCCATGGGGGTGATGGCAGCCTTGGTGCCGGCGGCAATATCGTTCACCCATCCGGTGTACACGCCGATCTGGCCCACCAGACCGCAGGTGCCCATGCCGGAGGAGACCGCCGCGCCGTTCATCTCAAAGTGGAACAGGCAGGTCGCCAGCGGGCCGGTGATGGCCGAGGCCAGCGTGGGGGCGATCCAGATGCGGGGGTTCTTGATGATATTGCCCATCTGGAGCATACTGGTGCCCAGGCCCTGGCTGACCAGGCCGCCCACACCGTTCTCCTTATAGCTCATCACGGCAAAGCCGACCATCTGGGCGCAGCAGCCTGCCACAGCAGCGCCGCCCGCCAGACCGGTCAGGCCCAGAGCCGCGCAGATGGCGGCAGAAGAGATGGGCAGGGTCAGCGCCACACCCACGATGACAGACACCAGAATGCCCATGACCAGCGGGGCCTGCTCAGTGGCCCACATGATCAGGGTGCCCACCTTGCTGGCGGCAGCACCGATGGGAGCCGCAATGAGCATGGAGAGGCCCACGCCCACAAAAATGGTCACCAGCGGGGTGACAAGGATATCGACCTTGGTCTCCTTGCTCACGGCCTTGCCCATCTCAGCGGCCACAATGGCAATGATCAGAACAGCCAGCGGGCCGCCTGCGCCGCCCAGCGCATTGGCCGAGTAGCCCACGGTGATCAGGCTGAACAGCACCAGCGGGGGGCAGTGCAGTGCCCAGCCGATGGCACAGGCCATGGCCGGACCGCTCATGGCCGAGGCATAGCCGCCCAGATCGACCAGCACCTCCAGCCCGGTCTGCTGGCCCAGCGTTTTGATGATGGTGCCGATCAGCAGGCTGGCGAACAGGCCCTGTGCCATGGCACCCAGAGCCTCGATGAGATAACGCTGCGGAGTGATAACGATATCCTTCCGCTTCAAAAAGTCCTTTACACTTGACATAGACTCTTCCTAACCTTTCTCTCCCGGCCCATTGCGCGGGAGCTTTCCGTGTCAAGTATCATACCATACACCTGTCAAGACAGCAAGAGGAGGCCGCTTTTTTCGTCCAAAGCGACAAATTTCACAGCTTTTGATGCAATGATTCTGCTTTCCTGCTCGTTTTTACTGTGGAGCGTGTTTTTCTTTCCGCTTTTTCTGCCTGACGCGATGCCGAAGCACAGCGAACTGATTGACGGCGACACGGGTTTGGGTGTATACTGGGAGAGTAAAAATAGCTTTATCCGCAATTATGCGAGACTATATTGGCGGGCCGGTGCAGTTCGTGTATCCTGCCCGGTCCAGCTTGGAGGCAGAGCAAGCGGCATGAAACCAACATCTTTCAAAAAATCAAGCAAGAACGGCACCGGCCGCAGCATCGGCCAGGCTGTTGCGTGCCTTGTGATGGCGGCAGCCATCACCATTGGCGGTGCGGGCACCACCTTCCTGCTGGCATCCCAGCCTGCGGGCCTGACGGTCGAACCCGCCGCCCTGCAGACTGAGGGCAGGGTCACCCTGCCCAGATTCGATCATAAGAGTGATAGGAGCGAGGCAAAGGCCGAGAGCACCCAGCCGGAGGAGAGCGCTTCTTCTCAGGAGCAGGCCGCAGCCAGCACCCCTGCCGCGCCTGCGACCAAGGCAGAGAACACCGCCGCCCCGGCAGAGAGCACCGCCCCCGCTGTGGAGCCCGCTGTGCAGCCGGAAGCCGCACCCTCCGACCCCATGGCCGGGGATGCTTCGGAAATCGAGAACGAAAACTCCTTCCCCCACTTCCTGACAGAGACCGAGGCGCTGGCCGCCGAGGACCCGATGGCCGCTCCTGAAGAGACCGCCGTCCTGCCCGAAACGGAGGAGACCGCCCCCGTAGCCGAGGAAGCGCCTGCCGCTTCCGAAAACGGCGAGGATGTGTTGGCCGAGGCCCAGATCAAGGATATCAACGGCACCGTTCTGCTGACCCCTGAGGAGATCCGGGAGGCACTGGACAGCGGCACGCTGGACGAAGAGAGCATCGACCCCGCCTGCCTGACCGGTGAAAACGGCCTGCTGCAGTGGCTGTGGGAATTCTTCTTCGGCAAGGATGAGGAAGAAATGCCCCAGTATTCCGGCTGGCGCACCGAAAACGGCAAGACCTATTATTACGACCAGAACACCCATCAGCCCGTCACCGGCATCCAGAGCATCGACAACAAGCTCTATTATTTTGATGCCTCCGGCGTGCAGCAGCCCGCCACCTTCGGCATCGATGTTTCCAAGTACCAGAGCAGCATCGATTGGAACAAGGTGAAGACGGCAGGTGTGGAGTTTGCCATCATCCGTATCGGTTACCGCGGCTACGGCTCCGGCGCGCTGGTGCAGGACCCCAAGTTTGAGGAGCACTTCACCAACGCCCGCAACGCCGGGCTGCGGGTGGGCATCTACTGCTTCAGCCAGGCCGTCAACGAGAACGAGGCCCGCGAGGAAGCACAGGCCTGCGTCTATGTGCTGAATGGCCGCCAGCTCGATTACCCCATCTACTTTGATACTGAGGCTTCCGGTGCAGGCAATGGCCGTGCCGACGGACTGGGCGTGACCGACCGCACCAAGTGTGCTGTGGCTTTCTGCGAAGAGGTCAAGGCACTGGGCTACAAGCCCGGTGTGTACGCCTCCACCACCTGGTTCCGCAAGCGGCTGGATATGAGCCAGCTGTCCAACTACTACATCTGGAACGCCCACTACAACGTGGCCTCCAGCCCCATTGCCTGCAACATGTGGCAGGGCACCTGCACCGCCCGCATCCCCGGTTACGGCGGCCAGATCGATGTGAACATCAGCTATATGGGCTGATCTGACTGCAAACAAAAAGAGCGAAGATTCAACTGAATCTTCGCTCTTTTTTTGATGTGACTTATGTTTTTAAGCGAACATATCCTTCAGCTTCTTGAAGAAGCCCTTGCGCTTTTCGTAGTTCTCCTCTTTCAGGGTGCCCTCAAACTTCTTCAGGGCATCCCGCTGGGCCTTGTTCAGCTTCTTGGGGATCTCCACCTCACACTTGACGTACATATCGCCCCGGCCACGGCCGTTCAGATACTGGATGCCCTTGCCGCGCAGACGGAAGGTGGTGCCGCTCTGGGTGCCTTCGGGCACGGTGTACTCCACCTTGCCGTCAATGGAAGGCACGGTGATGCTGTCGCCCAGAACCGCCTGGCTGTAGGTGATGGGCACCGTGACCCAGACATCATAGCCGTCGCGCTGGAACACCTCGCTGGGCCGGACCGTGACCATCACGATCACATCACCGGCAGGGCCGCCGTTGGCACCGGCATCGCCCATGCCGCGCAGTGCAAAGCTCTGATCGTCGTCGATGCCCATGGGGATGGACACCTCCAGCGTCTTCTTTGCTGCGGTCTTGCCGCTGCCGTGGCAGCTCTTGCAGGGGTTCTTGACCAGCTTGCCCTTGCCGCCGCAGCGGGAGCAGGGCTGCTGGGTCTGCATCACGCCAAAGGGGGTGCGCTGCTGCCGGATGACATAGCCGCGGCCGCCGCAGTCCGGGCAGGTCTCGGGGCTGCTGCCGGCGGCGCAGCCGCTGCCATGGCACTCCGTGCACTCCTGCTGGCGGGTGATGGTGATGTTCTTCTTGCAGCCATGCACGGCCTCATCAAAGCTCAGGGTGATCCGCACACGGATATCCTGACCCTTGCGGGGGGCGTTGGGGTTTGCCTGACGGGCAGAGCCGCCAAAGCCGCCGAAACCGCCGCCAAAGATATCACCGAAGATATCGCCCAGATCGACCCCATCGCCGCCAAAGCCGCTGAAGCCGCCCGCGCCGCCGCCGTTCTGGGCTGCATAGCTGGGGTCAACACCGGCAAAGCCGTACTGATCGTACAGCTGGCGCTTTTTCGGGTCCGAAAGCACCTCGTTGGCTTCATTGACTTCCTTGAACTTTTCCTCGGCATCCTTATCGCCGGGGTTGTAGTCCGGGTGGTACTTCATGGCCAGCTTGCGGTAAGCCTTTTTGATCTCCGCATCGGTGGCCGTTTTGGATACTCCCAGCACTTCGTAGTAATCGCGCTTTTCCTGTGCCATAACCATACCTCTATAAAACCAGCAAAGGCCGCCCCGGCAAAACCGGAGCGGCTTTTGCTTTTATCCGGCACGCCTGCCCGCCGGTTTGGCCGGGCATCTGCCGTTTGTGTCAGAACTTAGACTTCCTTGAAGTCAGCGTCCACAACGCCGTCATCGTTGGGCTTCTGCTGGTTGTTTGCGCCAGCATCGGGGCCGGGCTGTGCGCCTGCAGCCTGCTGGGCAGCAGCGGCAGCCTGATACATCTTCTCAAAGACATGGCTCAGCTCATCCTGCTTTGCCTTGATCTCATCGATGGAGCCGGACTGAACAGCGGTCTTGAGGTCGGCCAGCTTTGCCTCAGCTTCGCTCTTCACGTCAGCGGGCATCTTGTCGCCGTTCTCCTTCAGCATCTTCTCAGTCTGGAACACCATCTGATCAGCGCCGTTGCGGATATCGACCTCTTCACGCTTCTTCTTATCATCGGCAGCAAACTGCTCAGCTTCCTTCACAGCCTTGTCAATATCTTCCTTGGACATATTGGTGGAAGCGGTGATGGTGATGTTCTGCTCCTTGCCGGTGC
>OIXG01000457.1_pt1 | contig 50428 bp, 38 predicted proteins | sample 1587731 | NCBI WGS metagenome assembly OIXG01 (sample SAMEA3888908, study PRJEB22519) | human gut metagenome | biome: human gut; feature: human-associated habitat; material: faeces | place: Denmark | collected 2010 | reverse complement strand
GCGCACAGCACGGTCGAGACCGCCATTCCGAACGTGAACGAGCCGTCGACCGTGAGGTCGGGCAGGTTCAGGATGCGGAACGTGATGTACACGCCGACCGCGAGCAGCGCGTATTCAAGACCGAGCAGCGCCGAGTCTAGAAAGAAGTTCATGGTTTATCTCTCCCCTTTTTTGCGGCGTCTCAGCCGCCGATCACCGTTACCGAGCCGTCTTCCGGCAGCGTGATGCTGAGTGCATCGGCTGCGGCCCTGCTGCAAACGTACTGGAAGTCGCTCATTGCCTCGGCCGGGACCTCGGAAACGTCCTTGCCGTTCAGGATATCATATGCCATCTCTGCGGAGCGCTCGCCGAGCTGCGTGTTGGAGACCGATACGCAGGCCAACGCGCCGGACTTGACCATGACCGGGTCAGAGCCGTAAACCGGGATACCTGCTGCGTTCGCCGCCTCGACGACCTGCGCCATCGCGGACTGCACGGTGGAGTCGATCGGGATGTAGATCGCGTCAACCTTGCCTGCGAGCGACTGCGCCGCCTGCTGCACCTCGTTCGAGGAGGCAACGGTGACTTCCTCATAGGTGTAATCCGTGGTATCGAGGTATGCCTTTGCCTTCTCGGCGGTCAGAACGGCGTTCTTCTCGCCCGAGCAGTACAGGATGCCGATGTTCTTGACGTCCGGGGTCAGCTTGCCCGCGAGCGTGAAGATCTCATCGACCGGAACGATGTTCGAGGTGCCGGTCGCGTTCTTATCCGGCTTTGCCATGTCGCCCATGATGCCTGCCGCCACCGGGTCGGTCACGGAGATGAAAACGACCGGCGCGGTCACGCCCGCATTGACGACCGCCTGCGTCGCCGGGGTAACGATCGGAACGACGAGGTCGTAATCCGCTGTCTTGAGCTCGGACGCGATCGAGTTGAGCGTGGACATATCGCCCTGCGCGTTCTTCACGTCATAGGTCACGCCGTCGCCGTACAGCTCGGTCAGCTTGTTCTCGATATTGCTGATCTCCGTGGCCGACTCCTTCAGCATCTCATACTCTTCGTCGGTGAACTGGTCTTTGGCACCCTCGATGGTATCCAGCAGGAACTCGCCGTAATTTTTTCCGTCCTCCTGCAAGGTCATGCCCTTATCAGCTGCCATGAAAACCTTTTCCCAGAGCGCAGTGTTCTGCGAGAGAATCGTGTTCTCCTGTTCCATCAGCTTTTTGTGCAGGGCAAGCGCCTCCTCGGCATTTTTTGGCTCGTCGGTCATGGCAGAGTCATTGCTGCTCATATCCGCTTTTTTATCGTTGTCCTTTGTGCCGCAGGCCGCCAAAGACAGCACCAGCAGGGCCGCCAGCAGCAGCGCAGTAAACTTTTTAAACTTCATTTTGATTCCTCCGTATTGATTTTTGTTGTATTTTCTTTCCCGTTGCCAAAGCCGCAGCGGAAGCACACGGCGTTTGTGGGACAGGCGCGGATACACATCCCACAGCGGATGCATTCGGGGTGGTTTGGCGTCTTCGTCACGTCCACGTCCATCTTGCAGGCTTTGGCGCATTTCCCGCAGGAGACGCACTTGTTCTTGTCCACCTTCATCTGAACCAGGGATACCCGGTTGAATAGCGCATAGAATGCGCCCAGCGGGCACAGCCACTTGCAGAAGGGACGGTAGAACAGCACGCTCAGTACGATCACCGCCAGCAGGATGCCGAATTTCCATGTAAACAGGCTGCCCAGTGCCGCCCGGATGCCGGAATTGGCAAGGGACAGCGGGATAGCCCCCTCCAGCACGCCCTGGGGGCAGAGATACTTGCAGAAGAAGGGGTCACCCATGCCTACGTCGTTGACGAGAAACGCCGGCAGCAGGAAGACCATCACCAGCAGCACGGCGTACTTGAGGTACGTCAGGGGCTTGAGCTTTTTTGTTGAGAGCTTCTTCGTGGGGATCTTATGCAGCAGCTCCTGAAACCAGCCGAAGGGACACAGGAAGCCGCAGATGAAGCGCCCCAGCAGTACGCCCAGCAGAATGAGGAAGCCTGTGATATAATAGGAGAAGCTGAACTTGGAGGACCCCACCACCGCCTGAAACGCCCCGATGGGACAGGCGCCGGAGGCTGCCGGGCAGGAGTAGCAGTTCAGCCCCGGCACGCAGACGGTCTTGCCCGCGCCCTGATACAAGCCGCCCTTGAGAAAGTTCGGCAGGTGCAGGTTGGTCAATAAGGCCGCCCCCGCCTGTATCCAGCCCCGAAAACGGGCCAAAAGATGGGACACGCCCGAAGTATTCTTCTTATCCAATGCCCACACACTCCAGACATAATTTGATCGCTTTGCTCAGCACCGTGGCGGCCTCGCCCCGCCAGACGCCGAAGCACAGCATGGCGGCTCCCGCCAGCAGCAGCGTGACCTGCGCTGCTGCCTTCTTCCTGTGACTCATTTTGATCACCCTTTCCTGTTTCTGCGGCCTATCATAGCGCAGGCGGGTTAAAATCTTTGTTAAGAACAGAAATTTAACACAAATTTTATCCGGCTCTGCTATAATAGGAGACAACCTGTTCATTAAGGAGGCAACTATGCACCTTTTGATTGTAGAGGACGAGCGCGCCCTGTGCGACACCGTCGCCCGCAGCCTGCGGCGGTCGGCCTACAGCGTGGATTGCTGCTACGACGGCGAGAAGGCGCTGGAGCTGCTGGAAACGGAGCGGTACGATCTGGTGCTGCTGGATCTGAACCTGCCGAAAAAGGACGGAATGACGGTGTTGCGCACCCTGCGGCAGACCGACAGAGAGACACCTGTGCTGATCCTCTCGGCTCGCGGCGAGGTGGAGGATAAGGTGACGGGTCTGGATGCCGGCGCCAATGACTATCTGGCAAAGCCCTTCCATCTGGCGGAGCTGGAGGCGCGCATCCGCAGCCTGACCCTGAGGCAGTTTACCCAGCAGGATGTGGTGCTGCGCTGCGGGCAGCTCACCTTTGATGCCCGTGCGCGGGCAGTTTCCGCCAACGGGCAGCCCCTGACGCTGACCCGCAAGGAGACGGGGATCCTGGAATACCTGATGGCGCATCAGGGCCGGCCGGTGAGTCAGGAGGAGCTGATGGATCACGTCTGGGACAACAGCGTGGACAGCTTCAGCAACTCCATCCGCGTCCACATCTCCGCCCTGCGGAAGAAGCTGCGCACCGCGTTGGGCTACGACTCTGTCCGCAACCGCATCGGCGAGGGCTATCTGATGGGAGGGGACGAAGAATGAAGCGGCTTTCCCTGCAGTGGCGCATCACACTGATGTCCGTCCTGCTCATCGGCATCACCTGCGTGGCCATGAATTTGCTGCTCTGTTCCTCCGGTGTGTACTATATGGACACCATTGCAGACAGCTTACAGGGCGGCGGCACGGTGATCCTGAATGAGGGCGGCGCAGCAAGCTTTGACCCGCAGCTCGTTGCGCCCAGCGAGGAGCTGACCATCGTTGTCGATGGGGCACAGGGACGCTTCCGCACCACCAACTGGTATATCACGGCTATAGTGACACTGCTCAGCGGAATTTTGGCCTATTTCGTCAGCGGGCGAGCCCTCAAGCCCCTGCACAGCTTCGCCTCTCAGGTAGAGAAGGTGCAGCTGAACAATCTGGCGGATGTGAGGATCGATGAGGACGTGCTGCCGGAATTCCGGCAGCTCAGCCACTCCTTCAACCAGATGCTGGAGCGGTTGAACAACGCCTTTACCGCCCAGCGGCAGTTTACCGGCAATGCCGCCCACGAACTGCGCACGCCGCTTGCGCTGATGCAGGCACAGCTGGAGCTGTTTTCCGCAGAGCACACCGATGTGCTGCCGGAGACGGCGGAGTTTCTCCTGCTTTTGCGGGAGCAGACGGAGAGACTGACGCAGATGACCAAAACGCTGCTGGAAATGAGCAATTTGCAGCAGGTGGCGCGGAACGAGCAGATTCAGCTTATCCCAATGATTGAGGAGATCTTCACAGACCTCGCCCCGCTGGCAGAAAAGCGCGGTGTCACGCTAAAAGCGGAGGGCGACGGCGTTATGACCGGCAGCGACGCGCTGATCTATCGGCTGATCTTCAACCTGACGGAGAACGCCGTCAAGTACAACCGCCCTGGCGGCTCGGTGTGGGTCTACGTCACACAGGAGCCGGAAAAGCTCTTGCTCCGCGTCTCCGACACCGGCTGCGGCATCCCGGAGGAGTATCAGCGCAGTATTTTCCAGCCCTTCTTCCGGGTGGACAAGTCCCGCAGCCGCGAGTATGGCGGTGCGGGGCTGGGGCTTTCTCTGGTGTGGGAGATCGCCGATCTCCACGGCGGCTCCGTTTGGGTGGAGGAAAGTTCGGACAAGGGCACGACCATCGCGGTGGAGCTGCCGATACAGTGAAGCTGCATCTCACATAAAGCAATAAACCGCGCAGCGGGAGCACCCTTCGGGCGCTCCCGCCTTATCTTAGCATTTTGGATGACTTTGTATTTTCCCAAAGGCTCCCGTTTCGGCGGGGGCCCTTGTCTTTTCACCTTTCGTTTCCCGCTGCGTAGGATAGACTGTACGGAGCCGCCCGGCTCCGCATACTACGGATACGGAAAAGGGAGTGTCTATGCAATCATCTGTCCTTCAGGGGATATTGCTCCCCTTCTGGGGCACGTCGCTGGGTGCGGCGTGCGTATTCTGCCTGCGAAGAGCGCCCTCCGCCGTTCTGCGCCGCGTGCTGGAGGGCTTCGCCGCCGGGGTGATGACCGCCGCCTCGGTGTGGAGCCTGCTGCTGCCCGCTATCGACTGGGCGGACATGGGCCGCTGGTCCTTCCTTCCGGCGGCGGGCGGCTTCTGGCTGGGGGTGTTGTTCCTGCGGCTGCTGGAGCGACTGCTGCCGGAGGCTGTTACCGACCGTTCCACCACCATGACCCTTCTGGCAGTGACGCTGCACAACATCCCGGAGGGGATGGCGGTGGGTGCGGCCTATGCCGGATGTGTGGCGGCAGGAGCCGCCGCGCCCGCTGCGGCGTTTACGCTGGCGCTGGCCATCGCCATCCAGAATGTGCCGGAGGGCGCCATTGTGGCCCTGCCCCTGCGTACCGCCGGTGCGGGGAAGGGGAGAGCCTTTTTGGGCGGCGTGCTCTCCGGCGTGGTGGAGCCCCTGGCCGCCGGCGTGACGGTGCTGGCGGCGGCGCTCATCGTTCCGGCACTGCCCTGGCTGCTTGGCTTTGCCGCCGGGGCTATGCTCTATGTGGTGGCCGCCGAGCTGCTGCCCACGCGCGGCGATTCCGGCCCGGGGGCGCTGGCCTTTGCCGCGGGCTTTACCGTAATGATGATCCTGGACGTGGCGCTGGGGTAGGGAGGAGGGTTGACAACTGCCAATTCCTGTAATATAATGTCGCTGACAAGTAAATAAACAGTCTGTTGATCCAATGTCGCCGGCGGCCGTACAGCCCACCACGGGCCAGGCGTCGGCATAGAAGGAAAGGGGTAGCCAAACCCCGCACGACCGGTACTGTGAGCGCAAGGATGCACCGAAGCGGCGAGAGCCGCCGGGACGAAAGTCCGCCATTGTGGGTAAGCCCATGAGAAGGTAGGCTGCAAACGAGGAGGGATGGCTGTCCCCCGCGGCGCGAGCCAGGAGAATTGCATTGTGTAGGACAAAGTTGCAGCGGGCGCGCTCTCCGTGTGCGGGAATCTTGTACCACCATGTAGATGTACCACGCTGACCTCCTGAACGGGAGGTCGGTGTTTTTTGCGCCGCCTTTTTCGCGGCCGGCTCTTTTGAGCGGGCGGCGGGGGCGGCGATGTCTTTCCGTGGTGCAGGGGTCGTATCTATTGCGTTCGCTGTCCGGCTTTGCGCCGGGCAGCGTTTCATTTTCGCGGGACAGAGTGCACTCTGTCCCGTTTTTCATGCCCTGCATGAAAAATATTTCCCTTGCCAGGCTGACACGCTGCCATACACAGTGAAGCGGTGCGGAAAACTCGACTGTCAAGCTGAGGCGCCGTGCGCTTTCCATCTGACCGTGAAACTGTGCAGACGAGTCCCCTTTGTCAAGCTGAGGCGGCCATTGGCCGCGTGCTTTTCCATAAGTGGGGCGGGGATGTTGCCGCATCCCCGCCCACCCCCTCACGTCGACAAAAAATTTACATAAAGGAGAAAGAGACATGAAGAAGAGAGTCATAAGCTGGCTGCTGACCGTCGTGATGGTCGTCAGCATGCTGCCCACCTCCGTGTTGGCCGACACGCTGGCCGCGGATCAGGAGCAGCAGACCCAGCAGGAACAGATAGCTCCGGTGGACACGGAGAACACCGTCCCTGCCGAGGATGAGGAGACGCAGGAGCAGCAGGAGCCTGCTCCGGAAACGCCTGTGTCCCGGTCTGCCCGCATCGGCGGCACGGCGCTGGCGCTGGCGGAAGGAACTGTCAGCTCCGCGAAGGAGTTTGCGGCGATGGACGCCAGCGGCAGCTATACGCTGACGAAGGATATCATTGTCACCGAGCCCTATGCCAGCGACTTTTCCGGCACCTTTGACGGCAACGGCCACACCGTGACGCTGGATATCACCGCTTCCACGGCCAATGTCGGCCTGTTCAGCAAACTGGCGGGCGGCGCCGTGGTGAAGAATGTGATCACCGCAGGCAGTATTTCCGGCAAAGTAAACAATGTGGGTGGTATCGCGGGTACTGCGGATGGCAATGTAACTATTGAGAACTGCAAAAATACAGCGAGCATCAAGGGGGGAAAAGGTGCTGGTGGTATTCTTGGCTATAGTGAACCCGGCAGTGGCTTTGTTACGATTTCTTCCTGCGCGAATATGGGAAGTGTGAGTGGTACAAGAAAGCAAGTTGGCGGCATTGCAGGAAATGTTGTAGGAACTCACATAATAAGGAATTGCTATAATCAGGGGGATATAAGTGATGGCGCAGGCATACTCGGTAGAGGAACGAAGGGCGTTCTGGTGGAGAACTGCTATACTGTTGGTTCCGTTGAAACGAACGGTGCAATAATGGCGGTATCATCCAGTTCCTATTCTTCGGACGAGCCATGCCGTATTGTTAACTGCTATGCGCCGAGTGAAACCGTAACGGCGCTGGTACCGTCAACTGTTAAGATTAGCAACTCTGGTACCAAATCCTCCGCCGAGATGCAGTCCGCGGAGTTTGCCGCCACCCTTGGCAGCGCATTCCAGTACAATGGGGGCGGCTATCCTACGCTGAAGGACCCGGAGCCAGTGGTGGAAAAGAACGTCGTGTCTATTTCCGTAAAGTCGGCTAAAACGACGTGCTATACCGGCGATGAACTGGAGCTCAGTGTTACAGTTACCTATGACGATAACAGTAGCGAGGTCATCACCAAGGGTTTCACGGTGGCGGGATTTGACAACACCGCGCCGGGAAAGCAGACGGTGACTGTGACCTACAAGGAAAAAACGGATTCCATTGAGATCGAGGTCATTAAGAAGCCTGAGTTTGATGACTTCTTCGCTGGTATTGTTAACAGTGTTGAGGTGACGAATGATGCCACCTATCCTTATGTGGTGGACATGACCGACAGCGACGGCCTTTGCCTGCGCTCCAGCAATCCGGTTCAAGGAAATACAAGCAGTACATCTACGATTACGCTGAAGGCAAAGGCCAATGTGACGCTTAGCTTTAAGTATTGGGGCTGCAATTATGATTCTTCTTACGCAGCTCTTACGATCGTAAAAAACAACAGCTATAATCCAGAGATGCGGTCATGGGGGAGTACTCAGTGGAAGGACTTCACCATTGATCTGAAAAAGGGCGATACGCTGAGACTGAATCTTATAAAGACGTATGTCTCAGGTGATTACTATGTCAAGCTCAAGGATTTCACAGTTTCGTCCCTGTATGAGGTGAAGTTGACAGCGGAGCCTGAAGAGGCTGATGCGGTCGTTGCACTGAAGGACAGCACAGGCGCAGAACTTAAAGGTACGAATGGTGTATACATCGTTTCTGCAGGTGAGTATACCTACACGGTGTCGGCTTATGGGTATGACACTGTTACGGAAACGATCAATGTTGCTGCAGATGTGGCAAAGACGGTGCCGCTGACCAAATCTGCGGCCTATTCCGTGGCGTTTGATATCTCGCGCCCCGCAGGGATCACGGCGGATCCGACAGTGACCGTCAAAACCAACGGTAAGGCGGTATATACCGGTGATGGTACAGGCTGCAGTCTGTCCAATGGCAGCTACGCTTATACAGTTGCCTGCGATGGCTGCGATAATGCCGGCGGTATATTCTCTGTGAATGGCGATAAGATGAATATCACAGTGACGCTGGCAAAAAAGGCGATATTTGAGGATTTCTTTGCCAATTGCCAGGGTATCACCGTCAGCGGTGACAAGGGGAAATTTACCATAGAGGGTGCTGGTAAGGACTCCTATCTCAAGACCACAGAAACGACCACACTGGCTCTCACGGCTACAAAGAATGTGAAGCTGTCGTTCAGCTATATCGCCAATGCGGTAGGGTATGTGGAAGGCGACTGGGAAAATGATGAGCCGGATGAATACTATTATTTCACCATAAAGAAGAACAGTACACAAGTCAAGCGTGCTTACAGCGAAACTTCTTGGAAAGATTTTTCAGTGGAGCTTACGCAGGGTGATGTGCTGACCATTAGTTATGATGGTTATACCAGGGACTATTACGCAGCCCTGAAGAATTTTGCAACAGTTCCGTTCTATACCCTCACCCTTAAAACTCCCGACGGTGCAACGGTGGTGCTGAAGGACCGTAGCGGCGCGGAGATCACCGGCAAAAACGGCGCATACACCGTTGCCGCCGGTACCTATGCCTACACCGTCAGCAAGTTCGGCTACGAGACCGAGACGGGGAGCATCACCGTTAATGCCGATGTGAACAAGACCGTCACGCTGAGCGAACTTGCCTCCTGCACCCTGACCTTTGCCGTGACCCCGGCGGAAAACGCTAAGGTGACCGTGACCCACCCCGTGGGCGGCACCATCAAGCCCGAGACCGACGGCGGCTACAAACTCTACCTCGGCGAGACCTATGCCTATACCGTCACTAAGGCGGACTATATCCCCGTTCACGGCAGCATCACCGCCGCCGAGGACAAGACGCTCTCCTTCACCTTAACTTACGCGGGTGAGGGCTGGGACGGCACCGCCAAGACCGCACCCACCCAAGACAAAAACGGCGTCTATCAGATCGGCACCGCCGCGAAGCTGGCATGGTTTGCCGATGCGGTCAACAAGGGCGACACGACCATCAGCGGCAAGCTCACCGCCAACATCAACCTCAACGGCAAGACCTGGACGGCTATCGGTACCGACAGTAATAAGTTTGCCGGCACCTTGGACGGCGATAATTACACCGTTAGTGGTTTGGCAGGAACTGGCGGATTAGTCTATTATTTGAGCGCCAATGGAACTGTCAAGAGTTTGTGTGTGGATTGCGCCATTGACGGTACAAGTAATGTCGGAGGTATTGCGGATAAGAGTGAAGGCCGGATTGAAAACTGCCTCGTCAGTGGCTACATCAAAGGCGGCAATGACACGATCTTTGGTGTTGGCGGTATTGTTGGTCATGGTGTGGCAGGCAATGTCATTAGTGGCTGCGTGAGCACAGCGGATATTCTGTTCAAGTACTCCCGGTATGTGGTGCAAAATGGCGCGGGAGGTATCGTGGGTTATACTTACGGTACCGTAGAGAACTGCTATTTTGCGGGGAACGTCCACACTAACGCAAAGAGTGTTAGCGCTGGCGGATTTGGCGGACTTGTCGGCTGTGCGCGCAGTAATGCTGTTATGAAAGACTGCTACACTGTAGGTGCTGTCACCGGTCCGGAAAGCAGCTTCGGTGCGGTGGTAGGCAAGGTGAACTCCGGCGCCACCATCACCAACTGCGCTTATCTGGACACCGTCGCACCACAGGCCGCGGCGGATGGCACCACCAGCGGCATGACTGCCCATACCGCGGACTATATGCGCTCCGCGGAGTTCGCCGTGGACATGGGCATGAATCAGGATGACGGTACCCTCAACGGCGGCTTCCCCGTTCTGCCCTGGCAGGGCGGCACTGTCCTCTCTGCCGACGACCTCAAGGCCGCTGCCGCCGCCGCCAACGCCTTGCAGCTTCGCGGCATGAGCGCCGTCGACGCCGCCAAGAAAGCCAAGGCCGACTGGTACGCCGAGACTGTGCTGGGATTCTATGACCTTACGGACTATAACGATAAGGCCGACCTCTGTGAGAAATACGGCATCGAAGCGCCCGGCGAAGCGGTCACGGACCTGCACGACTACTTCCTGAACGCCCTGCAAAAGCACTTCTATAAGGAACTGGGGCTCGATGCCGAGAATGCAGACCTTCTGAAGGCCGATGCCACCGGCGTCTATCAGCTCCGCGGCCTTACCCCGGTGAGCAGCGACCCGGAGGAGGAAGAGGAGATCGCGCAGACCCATACCGCCTGCCTGACTCTGCCCGCGAGCGTCACCGTTTCCGTGGACGGGGAGGAAAAGACCGTTTCCCTCGCATGGACGGCGGATAACGCTCTGGTGAACACCGCCACCGGCGCGCTCACCGCGCCTGCGGAAGGTAAGGTCACGGTGACCCTCACCGCCACGCTCCAAAGCGGCGCGGCCACGAAGACCAAGACCTTCACGCTGTGCCTCTGGTCCGAGAATGCGGAAAAGGTGCAGACTCTGGAGGATATTGCCGCCGAGTTCACGCGCAAGAATACCGCCGTGCAGCCCCTGCAAGGCGTGGGGCTCTATGATGAAACCAACATCACCCAAGCCTTCCGCCGCCTGCTGGCAGAGCAGGGCTATGCGGATGTGGCGGACAACTCCGAGATCACCTATGTCAACGGCAGCGCCAAGGCCAACGGCTTTGACGATACCAAGGTAAAGTACATTGCCGACAACGGCAACATCACCTACTTCACCGGCGACGGCACCGCCCGCCAGACCGTGCAGTACACGGGCCTTAAGTTCAACATCACCTATGCCAGGGTCACCAAGGAGATCACCCTCCGTGCCACCGTGGGGCGCAGCGCCGACGCGGTGCAGAAACTGCTGGAGAGCGCCGCCGGGTCCCTGAACTGGGAACTCATCCGCGGCGAGAATACCAACGGGGCCACCCAAAGCGAGGTGGCGGGCTGGACACTCTACACCGTGAACGACCGCATCACCTCCAACCTCACGCTTCCCTCCGGCATTGCGGGACGCTATGATGTGAAGGTGCAGTGGGGCACCCGGAACACCGAGTGGCTCTACATCACCAACGGCACCAACGGCACCGGCGTGGGAACCGTCAACCGCCCCCTGCAGCCCGCCGACGGCACGGCGCTGCCCGAGAAGGCCGGCAAGTTCCGGCTGATCGCCCGCGTGACCTATGACGCCTTCGATGACTACACGCTGGCGCACATCACCGGCGACAACGGCGTGGAGGTCTATGCCGATGTGCTCTTTGACGCCACCGTTGCGCCCTTCGACAGCAGCGTGACCAGCGAGATGCAAAACGCTCTGGCGGAGAAGTATCAGGGGCTCCTGCGTGACTTTGTGGACAAGACAAAGCCCGTGGACACGACTGCCGTCGGCGACGATATGCAGATGCCCAGACCCGCTCTTCTGGAGAAAGCGGGCATCATGACCGACAGTTATAACCAGAAGGTCACGATGGTGAGCCTCACCCCGGATGTGCTGGACTTCAACGGGTATCACGCCATGGTCTACCGCCCACTGCCCGGTGAGAAGCCGGTGGAGGCGAAGTATGTGGTGACCATCACCACCCGCAGCTCCGGCCTTCTGCTGGCGCGGCAGGAGTTCAGCTTCACCATTCAGCCTTTTACCCAGCCGGAGTTGGATGGCGCTGCCGCCTTTATGACGGAGGCGCGGACCGAGGACGCCTACTGGGACGGTATCAAGAACAAGAATACGGTTAAGACCAAGGTCACCTCTGACCTGTACCCCTTCGCAGAGATCTGCAAAAACGAGGACGGCACGCTGAAATATGTCCGCGGCACGGTGAATATGACCTTCGACGGCATCGAGGCCGACGATATCCCCGGCTGGCTCGATACGGAGAAATACCGCTGCTTCCGATCCTCCCGACCCTCCGTCATCGAGAATGAGCTCCTGCGTGTGCACCAGCCGGAGTACAATACGACAGTTACGCTGGACAGCGTCCTGACCTACACCAAGTACGCCCAGTATTGGGAAAAGTTCGGCATCAACGGCACCGAGGAGAGCAAGGAACGCTACAAGGACTTTGCCCAATTCTACAAGCAGCCCATCCAGATCGACCTGACGGTGCCCGGTACCACGGGGCAGAATGACCCCAACGAAAATCAGACCCTCACCGTGAAGGTCAAGGTGGACGGCTACAACAAGAACGGCCATACTTTCCGGGGAATCTCCGACTTTACCTTCACCGGCAAGGCCAACGAGGATCCCACCGCTTGGGACGCTGTGAAGGCGTGCCTTGACAGTGCCAAGTACACCTATACCGGCAGCGGCGCCTACATCAAGAGCATCACCGATGCGGCGGGCCACACCCTCAAGGAGAAGGGCGACGGCAAGTCCTCCGGCTGGATGTTCGGCATCGCCGTCAAGGGCGGCAACGAGACTCTGCCCAAGACCACGCTGGACAACACCTATCTCAAAGACGGCGACACCCTGCGCCTGTTCTTTACCGACACCTATATTCCGCTGGACCCGACGGATCCCGCCGTGCCCGGTGCGGAAGTGCCCGGCTTCGATGAGGCGTATGCCGGCGCCAAGGCGTATATCCAAAGCGCGGTGAGCGCCCCGGTCGTCAGCTATCTCTTCGGCGAGTGGGCGGTACTGGGACAGGCTCGCGCCAAGGTGCCTCTGTCCGAGGCATATATCGCGGCCTATTATGAGAAGGTCGTGGCCTATGTAAAGGCGAACATCGGCTCTGACGGCATCCTCCGGGCTCCCGATGATAAAAACACCCCCGTCATCACCGACAATGAGCGTATTGCCCTGGCTCTTACCGCCATCGGCAAGGACCCCGCCAACGTGGGCGGCGAAAACCTGCTGAAGGCGCTGCAGAACAAGGATATCATGCAGGTCACCGATACCAGTAACACGGATATCAACGGCCTCGTCATGGGTCTGCTGGCGCTCAACAGCCGCAATTACACCTCCGACACCTCCTGGCTGGTGCAGGCTGTTCTTGCACAGCAGAACGAAGACGGCAGCTGGAGAGCCAGCGCCGACACAAAACCCGCCGGCGACGTGGACATGACCGCCATGGCGCTGCAGGCGCTGGCGCCCTACTATAAGGACGGCGGCAATGAAACCGTGAACACGGCCGTGGAGAAAGCCCTCAACTGGCTCTCCGGCAAGTATCGAAGCGGCTACGACTCCTCCGAGAGCTGCGCGCAGGTGGTCATCGCCCTTTCCGCCCTGAATTTGGATGCCAACACGGACGCGCGCTTTACCAAGACCGTGGAGGGGAAGACCCTGAGCGTGCTGGGGAACCTCCTGCAGTACCGCGTGGCGGAGAACGGCGGCTTTAAGCATCAGTTCGCAGACAAGGCCGTCAACGAGATGGCCACGGAGCAGGCGCTTTGCGCCATGGCCGCCTATGCGCGCTTTACTGAGAAGGCCAACGCCCTCTACGATATGACCGACGCCGCCTGCGCCCATCGCTTCGGCGAGTGGCAAGTGACCGTGGCCGCCACCTGCACCAAGGACGGCGTCAGCCGCCGGATCTGCTCCATTTGCGGCGCCGTGGAGGAAAAGTCTGTTCCCGCGACGGGCCACAACTTCGGCGCATGGACGGTGACCAAGGCGGCCACCTGCACCGAAAGCGGTATCAGCACCCGTAAGTGCAGCGTTTGCGGCACGGAGGAGACGATGATCGTCCCGTCTCTGGGGCACAGTATGACTGCCACGGCGGGCAAGGCTGCTACCTGCACCGAGGCAGGCAACAGTGCCTACTGGTCCTGCTCTCGCTGCCACAAGTTCTTCAGCGATGCGGCGGGCAAGACCGAGATCGCCAAGGACAGCTGGGTCATCGCGGCCCTGGGCCACGATGAGGCCACCCGTGCGGCGGTGGCGGCCACCTGCTACGCCTCCGGCCATGAGGCGGATACCTACTGCAAGCGCTGCGGCATTGTCATCACAGCTGGCGCGACCATTCTCGCCACCGGCAAACACACCTATGTGGACGGCGTCTGCACCACCTGCGGTACCAGGAATCCGGCAGGGGGCATTAAGGGTGACGACCTCAAGGTGGACAGCAAGGACAACACGATCGTCACAGGCGGCGGTCTGACCATCAAGACCGACAAACCTGTTACGGATGAGAAGTTGGCGGAGATCAAGGCGGCTGTGAGCGACGGTGCAATCACCGTGACCGTGACGGATACGCTCCAGCTCACCAACGAGCAGAAGGCCGCCGACGGCGGCAAGAGCGCCCTGACCGAGGCGGCCAAGACGGCCGGTGACGAGGTTAAGAAGGAGCTGAACAAGCTGGCCGAGAAGCTGGACGCCCTGCGCGGCGACAAATCCCGCAAGAACGCGCAGTTGGAGAAGGTCGTAGACGTGACTGTGGCGCTGGTCAAGACGGAAGGGAACGAGATCAAGACCGTGGCGCAGCTTATCGAGCTGCCCCACAGCGTCACCGTGACCATCCCCATCACCGACGAGCTGTACGCGGCCCTTCAGGGCAAGCACGTCTGCGTGGTGCGCAGCCACACGGATAGCAGCGGCAATGTGACCACTGCCGAGCTGTCCGCTACGCTGGGCGGCACCAAGGACAATTATGTCCTGACCTTCCAGACGGACAAGGCCTCCGCGTTCGCTATCGTCTCCTATGAGACGGTGTCCTCCGGGTACTACTACGGCGGAAGCGGTACGGCCGACAGCGGCAAGAAGGACTCTGCCAACACGGCGGACGACAGTCAGATGGTGCTGTGGCTGGGCAGCGCAGCCCTGGCGGCGGCAGCCGTTGTGGTGCTGACCCGGAAGAAGCGCGTTTCCAAGTAACAACAGAACAGCCGACGCAGGGGCGCGAAAGCGCCTCTGCGTATGGCGCTTTTATGAGGAATGAGAGATATGAAGAAAAACCACCGATTTTGGCTGCTGGCGTTGGCACTGTCCCTGCTGCTGACCTGCGCCGCCTGCGGAAAAAAGACCGTATCGTACGCCCCCGGCAACATTCCCACGGCAAAGCAGGAGCAGACCGCGGACACCAGGAAGAACGACACAGCTGAAACGGGCACCACCAAGGCTGACGGCAAGCAGGACGCGGCAAAGACTGAGGATAAGACCGCGGACGACAAGAAGTCTGACGAACAGAAGCCGGCTGGTGAAGCCAAAAAGACCGAGGAGGACACCAAAAAGCAGGAGGAAGTCAAGCGCCTGGAGGAGCAGAAGCGGCTGGAAGAAGAGAAGAAACAGCAGGAACAGGAGCAGCCCGCTGTGCCGGGCCCCGATCCCGCGCCCGTTCCTGCCCCGGCGCCGGCGGCGTCCGTATCGCTGTACATTTCCTGTGCCACGGTGCTTGATAATATGGACAAGTGCTCCGACGGCGTGAAGGGCCTTATCCCCGCCGACGGCGTGATCCTGTCCACCACGGTGACCATCACCGAGGGTGAGTCTGTCATGTCCGTACTGAAGCGGGCCTGCGGTGACGCGGGTATCCCGGTGAGCTCCAGCGGCAACTATGTCAGGGGCATCAACGGCCTGTTCGAAAAAAATGTGGGCAGGAGCTCCGGCTGGATGTACTGTGTGGGGGGAACTTTCCCCAACTATGGCGCGGACAGCTATACGCTCTCCGGCGGCGAGAGTATTCAGTGGCTCTACACCTGTAATATGGGTGCAGACGTGGGCAATACCTACATGGGCTGACAAAAGGGCGGCTTTTGCCGCCCTTTTTCCGCACGCAGGATTGACGTATCCCCTGGCGGCAGGGTATAATCAAAAGGTTAAGACATCATGTATGCAGGAGGTGATCCCATGGACGATACGCTGCGCACTTGCCATCCGGCGGTGAGCTTTGCCTATTTCGCCCTGGTCATCGCCTGCGCGATGCTGCTGATGCACCCGGTGTGCCTGGTTCTGTCGATGCTGGGCGGCGGGTGGTATGTTGCCCGTCTGCTGGGCGGCAAGGGCCTGCGCCGCCACCTGCTGTGGCTGCTGCCCATGGCCCTCCTGGCGGCGGCCCTGAACCCGGCCTTTGTCCACCAGGGCGTCACCATTCTGGCCTACCTGCCCTCCGGCAATCCTTTGACGCTGGAGAGCCTGCTCTACGGTCTGGCCGCCGGCGCCATGCTCAGCGCCGTGGCGCTGTGGTTCGTCTGCGTCACCGATGTCATCACCTCGGACAAGGTGGTGTACCTCTTTGGCCGCGTCATCCCGGCGCTGTCCCTGCTGCTGAGCATGATCCTCCGCTTTGTGCCCCGCTTTGTCCGGCGGCTCCGTGCCGTGGCGCAGGCCCAGCGGCATCTGGGCCGTGATACCCAGACCGGCGCCCCGGCCCGGCGCGTCAGAAGCGCCCTCCGTGTGTTCTCCATCGTTGTCACCTGGAGCCTGGAAAGCGGGCTCATTACCGCCGACAGTATGCGCTGCAGGGGCTATGGCCTGCCGGGGAGGACCTCCTTCTCCCTCTACCGCTTTGACCGGCGTGACGGTGCCGTCGCCCTCTGGCTGGCCTTCTGCGGCCTGTATCTGCTGGGCGGCGGTCTGGCCGGCGGCCTGCGCTTTCAGTATTACCCCATGCTGCTCAGCGGCCCCGTCACACCGCTGACGGTCAGCTTTTTCGCCGTTTACGGCCTGCTCTGCTTTACGCCGGTGCTGCTGGACGCCCTGTCCCGGCGCCGCTATCTCGTCCGGAAAGGAGGGACGCCCCGTGCCTGAACTGCTGCGTTTGGAGCATTTTGGCTTCACCTACCCCCAGCAGCCCCGCCCCGCGCTGGCGGATGTGTCCCTCACGGTCCGTCAGGGCGAGTTCTGGGTCCTCTGCGGCGCCTCCGGCTGCGGCAAGACCACGCTTCTCCGCCAGCTGAAGCCCGCCCTGCGCCCCCACGGTGCGGCCGAGGGCCGTATCCTCTTCAACGGTCAGCCGCTGGATGACCTGCCGCCCCATCAGCAGGCCGCTGATATCGGCTTCGTCCTTCAGTCCCCGGAGGAGCAGACCGTCACCGACAAGGTCTGGCATGAGCTGGCCTTCGGACTGGAGAGCCTTGGCTGCGACACGCCCTCCATCCGTCGCCGCGTGGCGGAGATGGCCTCCTTCTTCGGTATCCAGGACTGGTTCCATAGGAAAGTGGACGAACTCTCCGGCGGCCAGAAGCAGCTGCTGGCCCTGGCCTCGGTCATGGTGCTCCAACCCCGTCTGCTGATACTGGATGAGCCCACCAGTCAGCTGGATCCCATTGCCGCTGCCGACTTTTTGCAGACCGTGGGCCGCCTGAACCGCGAGCTGGGCATCACCGTCCTCCTGACGGAGCACCGTCTCGAGGAGGCGTTGCCCCTGGCCACCCACGCCGCCGTGCTGGACGGCGGCCATCTCCTCTGTGCCGGCGCGCCGGAGGCGGTGTGCCGTTCCCTGCGGGGCCGCGGCCACGATATGTTCCTGGCCATGCCCGCCGCCGTCCGTATCTGGGCTGGGGTGGCCAGCGACGCGCCCTGCCCCATCACCGTCCGCGAGGGCCGCGATTTCCTGTCCGGCTGGTGCGATGAACACCCCCTGTGCCCGCTGCCGCCGGAGCCGGTGTATCCCGCCGGGGATACCGCCCTTGCCGGCGCGGGTCTCTGGTTCCGCTATGAGCCGGACCAGCCGGACGTGGTCCGCGGTCTGGACCTTCAGGCCCGCCGGGGTGAGCTGCTGGCCCTGCTGGGCGGTAACGGCGCGGGCAAGTCCACCACCCTGGGCCTGCTGTCCGGCGCGCTGACGCCCCAGCGGGGCACCGTGACCCATACGGGCCGCATCGGCGTTCTGCCTCAGGACCCGCAGGCCCTGTTCGTGAAAAACACGGTCCGTCAGGACCTGTACGAGTCCTTTGACGGCACGGACCTCCCCAAAGACCAACGTGACCGCCGGGTAGAACAGGTGACGGCCCTTTGCCGCCTGACCGAGCTGCTGGACCGTCATCCCTATGACCTCTCCGGCGGCGAGCAGCAGCGGGCCGCCCTGGGTAAAGTGCTGCTGCACCAGCCGGATATCCTGCTGCTGGACGAGCCTACCAAGGGCCTGGACGCCGCCTTCAAGCAGTCCTTTGCCGCTATTCTTTCCGCGCTGACCGCCGCCGGCACGACAGTGGTGATGGTCAGCCACGACGTGGCCTTCTGTGCCCGGTATGCCCACCGCTGCGCCCTGTTTTTCGACGGCAGCATCGTTGCGGAGGGCACACCCCGTGACTTCTTCTCCGGCAACAGCTTCTATACCACCTCCGCTAACCGCATGGCCCGGGACTTCTGCCCCTGTGCCGTCACGCCGGAGGACGTGATCGCGGTCATCGGCGGGACCGTCCCGCCCCAGCCGGAGGTGCCTGCCGCCTGGCAGCCTCTGCCTCCGGTGGCGGAGGAGTCCACCGCCTGGAAGCCGAAAAAGCTCCCCTGGTGGCGCAGGACCATCGCCGCCGTGTGCGGCGCGGGTGCGCTGGCGATCTTCTGGCTGGCGGCCAAGCACACCGACCTCACCGCCTTGGTGGGCGGCGGCACGCTCTCCCAGGCCGGCTGGCAGGCCCTGGGACTTTACGGCCTGTTCATCGCCCTGCTTTTCGGCTGCATCGCCGCCATCGGCCGGCGCTCCAAGCCCCTGACGCTGCTCCAGACCCCGGTGCAGAAGCGGAAGCTCTCCCGCCGCACCCGCCTGGCGGCGGTGCTGATCCTGCTGTGTATCCCCGCCACGCTGTATCTGGGCTTTTTCTACCTGGGCAACACTGCCTACTACCCCATCGCCTTCGCCGTGCTGTTGGAATGCATGGTGCCCTTCTTCCTGGTGTTCGAGGGACGGAAGCCACAGGCCCGTGAGCTGGTGCTGGTGGCCTCCCTCTGCGCCCTGGGCGTGGCGGGCCGCGCCGCCTTCTTCATGCTGCCTCAGTTCAAGCCCGTCCTGGCTCTGACCATCATCTCCGGCGTGGCCCTGGGCGGCGAGACCGGCTTCCTGGTGGGCGCCATGACCATGCTGGCCAGCAATGTCCTGTTCTCTCAGGGCCCCTGGACGCCTTTCCAGATGTTCGCCATGGGTATCATCGGCTTCCTGGCGGGCGTATTGTTCCGCCGGGGCTGGCTGCGCCGCAGCCGCGCCGCCCTGTGCGTCTTCGGGGCCATCTCCGCCGTGCTCATCTACGGCGGCATTATGAACCCCGTCTCCGCCTTGCTTTATGCCCGCACGCTGGAGTGGAAGGTCATCGCCGCCTACTATGTCACCGGCTTTCCCATGGACTGCGTCCACGCCGCAGCCACAGTTTTCTTCCTGCTGGTGCTGGCGGAGCCCATGCTGGAGAAGCTGGACCGCATCAAGATCAAATACGGCCTAGTGGAATAAGCAGACGCGCCCACCCCGACGGGGTGGGCGCGTCCGCGCGGTGCAACTTCAGGTTTCCCACCTTTTTTTTTCGCCGCAACCCAAGGCTGATAGACAATCTGCCCGATCTGCTGTATAATAGATCCAAACACACAGAAGGGAGGACCGCCTATGCCTGCCATCCGCTGCAAGGCCTGCGGCAAGACCTATGATTCCCGTGAGGGCTTCTGCCCCAAGTGCGGCGCCTATAACCGCCCGCCCCGCCGGGAGTGGGTGGACGCCGGCGGCGACGTCCACTACGCCGAACAGGAGAAGGTCTGCTACGAGCAGAAGGAGTGCCACGAAGAGAAGGTTTGCTATGAAAACCAGACCCGCCGCCCCCGGCCCCATATCCGCCGCCCTGCCGCTGGTAAAAGCCCATCCTCTGCCGCGACCTTCATCGCCGTGGCCGTGGCCGTGATCGTGCTGTTTGCCGTGCTGCGCGGCGTGTCCGGTGACATCTTTGACCGCAATGAGCCGATGCCCGACTACGACTGGAGCACTCCGGAGTACGTCGGTGAGGCGGTAGCGTCGGCGCGGGAGTATGCGGAGATGGGCGAATGCTTCACCTTGGAGGGCGGTGCCTTCGTGGTGGCCTATACCGAGCTGGACCACGAGAACCTGTCCCTGCTGGCCTATGTGGTGGAGGAGGGGGACTACCAGACCTTCCCCGACCTTATCTGGGTGGACGATGACGGCTTTGAAAACTGGTGCTATCCCGAGGATGTTGTCATTTCAGACACCGATGACGATGTGTTCATATGCACGTATGACCTGTCGCCGATGGAGGAGCTTACGGAGGAGACTTACCTGCTCTTCTCCGGCATGGATAAAGAGGTCGTCGTTCCCGTTGACCTTGCACAATGGTGATACAAAAGCCTCCCCTGTGGGGGAGGCTATTTGCTCTATATAGACAGGCCCTCCGGCGAAGCCGGGGGGCCTGTTTCTCAGAACTTATCCTTATTGAATATCCGCAGAATCTCGTCGAAGGACTTGTCCATCTCGTCCTGACCCTGCTCACCCTTCACCTCGTCCAGGGGCTGGGGCGCGCCGCTGTTCTCCGTCTGTGCGGGCTGGGTCACAGCAGCGGCATTGGCGGCCTGCTGCGCCTCGTCAAAGCCCGTGGCGATGACGGTCACGCGGATCTCATCGTCCAGCGTCTCGTCGAAGGCGGCGCCGAAGATAGTCAGCGCGTCGGGATGCACCGCCTGCTGCACCAGCGTGGCGGCCTGCTCCACCTCCTCCAGACCGATGTCCATGGAGCCGGTGACGTTGATCAGCACGCCCCGTGCACCGTTGATAGAGGTCTCCAGCAGGGGGGAGGAAATGGCCATCTTGGCGGCCTCCTCGGCCTTGCCCTTGCCGGCCGCGCGGCCCACGCCCATGTGGGCCAGACCCGCGTCCTTCATAATGGCGGTCACGTCCGCGAAGTCCAGGTTGATGAACCCGGTGTCGCGGATCAGGTCAGAGATGGACTGCACCGCCTGGCGCAGCACGTCGTCCGCGATCTCAAAGGCGTTGGCAAAGGTGATCTTCTGGTCGGTGGCGTATTTCAGACGCTCGTTGGGAATGATGACCAGCGAGTCCACCTTGCTCCGCAGCTCCTCAATGCCCTGTTCCGCCTGGGTCATGCGGCGGCGTCCCTCGAAGCCGAAGGGCTTGGTCACCACGCCCACGGTCAGAATGCCTGCCTCCCGGGCGATCTCAGCCACCACGGGTGCCGCGCCGGTGCCGGTGCCGCCGCCCATGCCGGCGGTGATGAACACCATGTCGGTGTTTTCCAGCGCCTTGGCCATCTGGTTGCGGCTCTCCTCCGCGGCCTTGCGGCCCACATCCGGGTTGGAACCCGCACCCTTACCGCCGGTCAGCTTCTCGCCGATCTGAATTTTATAGGTAGCGCTGGAGGCATTCAGCGCCTGCTTGTCCGTATTCACGGCCACAAAATCCACGCCCTGCGCGCCGCCGCGTACCATGCGGTTGACCACGTTGTTTCCGCCGCCGCCTACGCCCACGACCTTGATGCTGACAACGTTCTCCGGGCCGGTTTCCAATCCAAAAGCCATGTCTGCTCCTCCTGCCATAATTTGTATGAAAATGACGGATTATCTCCTGGTAAATGCTATATCTTGTATTGTATTACGAATTGGCGCAAGCGTCAAGTGTAAGCACTTAATTTACCGAAAAAGTTTTGTGCCGGGAGCATGAAGCACCTACGCAGCGTCCCCGATGCGGTGCGGTACGCGCGGCATCACTCCGGAATGAACCGTGCCTTCCCCTCCTGCATCATATTGATAACGCCCTTTTCGTTGACCTCCAGCTTCTCCACCACGGCCATCAGATAGTCCAGCTTGTAGCCGTAGTCGGCCTCCCGGGGCAGCTGCACGTCGAACCGTCCCAGATACCGCAGCGTCAGCTGCGCCGGGTCGCTCATATCCAGCAGCGATACGTCTGCCGTCATGCCGCGCTGGTCCAGCGCCTGCATCAGCGTCAGCAGCTGCTCCAGTGCCAGCTCCTGTCCCTCCGCCGCCTTTGCCGGCTGACCCACCGCCGGGTCTGTCAGCGTCAGGCCCTTTATCTGCATCCGCTGCTTCGCGGCAGCGGGCGCTACCTCGTCCACGATGTTCCCCGTGTCGCACAGCAGGTACGCTTTCCCGTCCTGCACAATGGCCGCAGGGTCCGCGCACTCCGTCACGATGATGGAAAGCCCGTCCGGCAGCGACCGCCGGAACTGCACCGTCTCGATATACGGCAGCGCCCTGCGTATGCGCTCCGCCGCGCTGTACTTGTTCATCAGGAACATATTGTCCCCCTCGCTGACGCCCGCCGCGTCGATGATCTCCTGCCGGGTATAGCGGTCGTTGCCGCTGACCTCGATGCTGCGTATACGGAAAAACAGCGTCAGAGCCAGAGAGATGGCGGTGCAGATCAGCACAAAAGCCAGCAGCTTGTAGAGGAAGCTCAGGCTTCCTCTCCGCCGCTTATGGTTGTACCGTCTGCGCCTTGCCATCGTCCGTGCTCCTCCGCTGTTTTTGCTGTCTCGTCTATTGCTCTGTGATCCGGGCGCCCAGCGCCCGCAGGTCCCCGGCCAGGTCCGCGTAGCCCCGCTGGATGTGGCCGATGCCCTGTACCGTGGTCATGCCCTCGGCGGCCAGCCCGGCTACCGCCAGCGCCGCCCCGCCCCGCAGGTCGGTGGCCACGACCTCCGTGCCGTGCAGCCGTTCCGTGCCGCACACCACTGCCACCCGCCCCTCGGTCCGGATGTCCGCACCCATGCGTGCCAGCTCCGGCACGTGCCGGTACCGGCTCTGAAAAATATTTTCCACAAATACCGTGGTGCCCTGCGCCTGCAGCAGCGCCGCCATCAGTATGGCCTGGCAGTCGGTGGGGAACCCCGGATACGGCGCCGTCCGCACCGGCGGCACGGCCCGCAGCGGCCCCATCCGCACCAACTGTATGTACCCCTCACCGCAGCGGACGCCGCAGCCCGCCTGGTCCAATACCGTGGTCACCGCCGCCAGGTGCCGGTGCTCCGCGTTCCGCAGCGTGACCTCTCCGCCGGCGGCTGCCGCCGCGCACAGATAGGTGGCCGCTACGATCCGGTCCGGTATCACCCGGTGCACGCACCCGTGCAGCGGGCGCTTCGGCGTCACCGTGATGACCGAGCCGCCCGCACCCCGCACCTCCGCGCCCATGGCGCACAAAAAGTCCTGTAAGTCCGCGATCTCCGGCTCCCGTGCCGCGTTGCAGATCACCGTCTCGCCCTCCGCGCCGCAGGCCGCCAGCATGGCGTTCTCCGTAGCGCCCACGCTGGGCGTGGCCAGCACGATCTGGCAGCCGGTCAGCTTCCGCGCCCGGCACCGCAGGGTCCCGCCTGCGTCGTCGATATCCGCCCCCAGCGCCCGCAGGGCCGCCAGGTGCAGGTCGATGGGCCGCGGCCCCAGCTCGCACCCGCCGGGATAGCTCAACTCCGCCCAGCCGCACCGCGCCAGTATCGCCCCCAGAAAGATCACGGACGACCGCATCCGCCGCATCAGTGTCTGGGGTATGTCGCACCGCGTCAGTGTGGTGCTGTCCACCAGCAGGTCGTCTCCGTCCCACTGCACGGCGCAGCCTAAGTACCGCAGGATATCTGCCGCCGAGTCCACATCGCTCAGGTGCGGACAGCCCTCAATGCGGCACACATCCCCGCTGAGCAGCGTGGCGGCCAGAATGGGCAGTACGCTGTTTTTCGCGCCCTGCACCGCCACCTCGCCCCGCAGCGGCGTGCCGCCCTCTATGGTGATATACCTCATGTGCCCTCCCTTTCCCGTCCATCCAACAGCTATGCCATTGTATGAACGGACAGGGGAGAGGGGTGACTCCCTTACTTCCGCACCAGCGCCATGACCGTGTCGTAGATGCGCGCCGTGGCGTCGGGGATACCCAGCTCCTTCATGGCCCGGGCCATGGAGATGCGTTTTTCGTTATCGGAGAGAATGGCGCTCACGGCGTCGTACAGCCCGTCGCCGGTGCTCTCCGGCTCGGTGATGACTACCGCGCCGCCGTGCTTTTCCAGCAGCCGCGCGTTCTTCTCCTGATGGTTGTTGGTGACGTAGGGTGACGGCACCATCACCGTGGGCTTGCCCAGCGCCGTCAGCTCACTGATGGTGGAGGCCCCGGCGCGGCACAGCACCACGTCCGCCGCCGCCATCACCACGTCCATGTCATAGATGTACTGCCGCACGTCCAGTCGGTCGGACTTGGGCAGGCCCAGCTCCCGCAGCTTCTGCTCCATGGCCTCCCAGCCGCCCTTGCCCACCGCGTGGATGTGGCGGAAGGGATAGCCCTCTGCGTCCTCCCGGCGGAAGAAGTCCACCATGCACTCGTTCATGTGGCTGGCGCCCAGGCTTCCCCAAAAGGATACCACAAGGGGTGCCTCGTCGTCAAAGCCCAGCTTTTTCCGGGCCTCCTCCCGGCTCAGCCGGAAGAAATCCCCCCGCACCGGCGTGCCGGTGACGGCGATGCGCTCCGGGTGCTTGTAGTGCTGCCGGCAGTCCTCAAAGCCCACCATGATGACATCGGCGTAGCTTTCCAGCATCTTCGTGGTCAGCCCCGGCACCATGTTGCTCTCGTGCACCGCCGTGGGGATGCCCGCCCTGGCCGCCGCCTTCACCATGGGATAGCTGGCGTAGCCGCCGGTGCCCACCACCAGGTCGGGCTTGAAATCCCGCAGGATGGCCCGCGCCTGCCGTCCGGAGGACGCCAGCACCCGCACCGTGTGCAGGTTGTGGCGTATGCCCGCCGCGTTCAGCTTCCGCTGAAAGCTGCTGACCTCCACCGCGGCGTAGTCGTACCCAGCCTTGGCCACCAGCTCGCGCTCCATGCCCGTGGGCGTGCCCACGAACAGCACGGCCGTCTCCGGGGCCTTCTCCTTCATATACCCCGCCAACGCAAGGGCAGGGTTTACGTGTCCCGCGGTGCCGCCGCAGGTAAATATCACTCTCATTCTGCTGCTCCCTGGAACCGCCGCGGCGGTCCGACCTCTATATTTTGATACGAATAGTAGTTTTCCTGCAATAAAATACGGAATGTTGTCAAATCCTGCGCTTTTATCCCGCCCGTGCCGCCGGTATCTGTCGCGATACGCTCAGCACGATGCCCATCTCCACCAGCTGCAAACACAGCGCCGTGCCGCCGTAGCTGAAGAAGGGGAGGGAGATGCCCGTGGTGGGCACGAAGCCCGACACCACGGCGATGTTCAGAAATGTCTGCAAGGCCAGATGGGTCATCACGCCCACCACCAGCAGCGCGCCGAAGCGGTCCCGGGCGTGGAGCGCGATCCAGAAGCCCCGGAGGATCAGCATGGAGAAGATCAGCATGATAACGCATGCGCCGATCAGTCCCAGCTCCTCGCAGATCACGGAAAAGATGAAGTCGTTGTACTGCTCCGGCAGGTACAGGAACTTCTGCCGTCCCCGGCCCAGTCCCACGCCCAGCAGGCCGCCGGAGCCGATGGTGATCAGGCTCTGCGCCAGCTGGTAGCCGTCGCCGTAATAGTCCTCCCACGGGTTGTGCCACATCTCGATGCGCGCCGCGCCGTATCGGATGACGCCGGCCTCCGCCAGCTTGATGAACAGAAAGCCCAGCGCGCTGACGCCGCCGACGCCCACCGCCACCAGCCAGCCCTGTATGCCGCCCACGATCATCAGCACCGCGCCGGTGGCGAAGATCAGAACGGTGCCCGACAGGTGCGGCTCCAGCATCATCAGCACGCCGATGACCGCCAGCAGCGCCACGTAGGGAAGTATGCCCTGCCGCCAGGTCAGCATCTTCTCCCGCTTTTTGGAGATGGTGTCGGAGAAGTAGACGATGACCGCTAACTTGGCGATCTCAGACGGCTGGAACTGGAACACGCCCTTGATGCCCAGCCATCGGGTGGCTCTGTTGGCGGTGATGGCCAGCGGGTTGTGGGGGATAATGACCAGTATCAGCAAGAACAGCGCCAGCCCCACCAGCAGCCGTCCCGCGCCGCGCCAGCGCTGATAGTTGATCTTGCTGACCACGAACATGGCCACAAGACCCAGCGCCGCGAAGGCGGCCTGCCGCTTGAAGTAGTAGGTGCCGTCCCCGGTGTCGTAATAGGCCCGGGGAAAGCTGGCGGAAAACAGCATGATCAGGCCGATGACCGTCAGCAGCAGCGTCAGGATCAGGAAGGGGAGATCCATCTGCCCGCGGGCGGCTTCCTTATGCCGGCGCTCCACCTGCCGCATCCGTTCCTGCTGGGCCTTCCGGGCGCGCTGTTCCTCCCGTGTCATAGTCTCCCTCCTTCCCTGTGAAAATAGTGCGAAGCCTTAGAAGCTGAAGCGCTGGCACACGGCCAGATAGGCGATGACGCAGCCTATGACACTGACGGCGGTGAACACCGCCACCACCTTGGTCTCCTTCCAGCCGCACATCTCGAAGTGATGGTGCAGCGGCGCCATCTTGAAGATGCGCTTGCCGTGGGTCAGTTTGAAATAGCCCACCTGGATAATGTCGCTCAGTGTCTCGCAGATATACACGATGCCCACCAGGATCAGCACCAGCGGCATATCATAGGCGAAGGCCAGCGCCGCCACGGCGCCGCCCAGAAACAGCGACCCCGTATCGCCCATGAACACCTTGGCCGGATAGTGGTTGTACAGCAGGAACCCCAGCAGACCGCCCACCAGTGCGCCGGAGAACAGCCCCAGCTGCTCGAAGCCGGGCCAGATCACCGCCATCACCAGGAAGAACAGACCCACCGGCACGGTCACACTGCTGCTCAGTCCGTCCAGACCGTCCGTGATATTCACGGCGTTGACGGTGCCCACGATCACAAAGGCCGCGAACACCAGATACACGATCCACGGCAGCACGATGTGGGTGTTCCAGAAGGGAATATACAGGTTGGGGCTCAGCATCCCCTCGTACCGCATCAGGCACAGGAACGCCACCGCCGCCGCCAGCTGCAAAATAAACTTCTGCGGCGCGGTCAGGCCGGTGTTCTGGTGGTGCTTCACCTTCTGATAGTCGTCGATATATCCGATAGCGCCGAATACCAGCGCGAACAGGTACACATACAGGTGTACGAAGCTGCCGGCCATCATCCGCTGCCAGCCCAACACGACGATGGTGAGGCCGATGCCGATGATGAACATCAGCCCGCCCATGGTGGGGGTGCCCTGCTTGGTCATGTGCCACGTGGGGCCGATCTCCTTGATGGACTGTCCCGCCTTCAGCTTTACCAGCGCCGGTATCAGCAGCTTGCCTGCGATGGCGGTGACGATAAAGCATACCGCGACAGGCAGCACGATCTCCATAATTCCCATACTATCTTGCTCCTTCCCTCCGCGCCGCGCGGAGGTCTTTTCTTTATTTCTGCGTTTCCTTCAGGTGCTCGGCCACGATGACCCGTTCATCCATGGGATAGTGCTTGTGGTCGATCTCCTGGTAATCCTCGTGGCCCTTGCCGGCCAGTACGATCACGTCGCCCGGCTGGGCGTGGTCCATGGCGTAGTGAATGGCGGCCACCCGGTCGGGGATCACCGCATAGGGTGTGTCATAGCCCTTCAGTCCCACCAGAATGTCGTCGATAATGGCCTCCGGCTTCTCCGTCCGGGGGTTGTCGCTGGTGACGATGACAAAGTCTGCCAGCCTTGCGCCGATCTCACCCATCACGGGCCGCTTCGTTTTATCCCGGTCGCCGCCGCAGCCGAACAGCGCCACCACCCGCCCCTTGGCGAAGGACTTGGCGGATTGCAGCACCTTTTCCAGCGCGTCCGGCTTGTGGGCATAGTCGTTCAGCACGGTGTAGCCCGTTCCCGGCGTAGGGATGATCTCCATCCGGCCCTTCACGCCGTGGTTCTTCGCCAGTGCGTCGGCACACTCCACCAGCGGTACGCCCAGGTTCCAGCAGCAGGCCATGGCGTCCAGCGTGTTGTACACGGTGAACAGCGCCGGTATGCCCACGTGGACGTGGCACCATTCCGTGTCCGCCTCCGCGTCAAAATCCACGCAGCCGGGCTCCAGCGCCACGTTCTTCGCCATCAGGTCCGCCTGACCGTTCACGGCGTAGGAGAACCGCCGGCGGCAGGTGGCATCGGCCATCAGCCGTTCCGCCCACGGGTCGTCGGCGTTGTAGATGCCCACGTCGCACTGGCGCATCAGCAGCGCCTTGGCGTCGCAATAGGCCTCCATGGTCTTGTGGAAGTCCAGATGGTCCCGGCTCAGGTTGGTGTAAATGCCCACCGCGAAGGGTATGCCGTACACCCGGTCCAGCATCAGTGCGTGGGAGGATACCTCCATCACCACGTGGGTGCAGCCCGCGTCGGACATCTCCCGCAGCAGCTTCTGCAGCTCGAAGGACTCCGGCGTGGTGCGCTCGGTGTGCAGCACCCGGTCGCCGATCATATTCTGTATCGTGCCGATCAGGCCCACCTTGGCCCCGGCCTTCTGTTCCAGAATGCTCTTGATGAGGTAGGTGCTGGTGGTCTTGCCGCTGGTACCGGTGATGCCGATCATGGTCATCTCCCGTGCGGGGTGATCGAAGCGATTGCCGCCCACCACCGCCAGCGCCCGGCGGCTGTCCGCCACCCGGACGAAGGGCGCGCCGTCCTCCGGCGCGCGCTCGCACAGCACGCACGCGGCGCCCTTCTCCCGTGCCATGGGAATATATTTATGTCCGTCCGTCTCCGCGCCGGTGACGGCGATGAACAGATCGCCCGATTCCACCAGCCGCGAGTCGTACCGTACCTCCCGGATGTCGCTATCCAGCTCGGCGTTTGTTTCCAGAATATCCAGCCCGTTCAACAGCTCACGCAGTTTCATCATCAACTCTCCTTTGCGTCTGTGCGTAATGGTATACACACTATTCTACCACATTTCGTCCGCGGACAAAAGGGAACCGTGTGCTCTGTTGGGCGCAAAACGTGTGGCGTCAGTCCGTCACGGACGTGTCGCCCAGCTGCACGGTAATGACCGTGCCGGCCTCCACCTCCGTACCCTCGTCGATGGACTGGCTCAGTACCCGGACGGAGCTGGACTCGCTGCCCGTGGTGCCGGAGAATCGTATCAGCAGCCCTGCCGCCGTGGCGGTGGTGTTGGCCTCTGAGGGCGTCTTGCCGATCAGATGCGGCACCACGCACTTGTCCGTGGACTTCTCCTCGCCGACGTACAGGATAACGCTGGACTTGCCGGGGATGATGGCGCCGCCGGCCGGCGTCTGGTCGGTGATGGTCTCACCGTCGCCCACGATCTTATAGCTCAGCGCGCGGTCCTTCAGCTTTGTCTTGGCCTCCTCAACGCTCATGCCGATGACGTTGGGCACCGTGGTGTCCATGCCCAACAGCTCCTCTGCGGAATAGCTGGGCTCCACGCCCAGATAGGGCAGGATCTCCGCCATGACGGTGCTGGCGGTGGGTGCCACCATGTTGCCGCCGGAGACGTAGGTCCCCGTGGCGCGGCTGGGGGTGTCCATGGTGATGAGCATAATGACCTGCGGGTCGTCCGCCGGCGCGAAGCACAGGAACGACACCACCACGTCGCCGGTCTGGCCCTTATCGGCCGTGCCGGTCTTGCCGCCGATGCGGTAGCCCGCCACCTGGCCGTTCTTGCCGGTGCCGCTGGCCACCACGTATTCCAGGCACTCCCGCACCGTGGCGGAGGTCTGCTCGCTGATGACCTGCCGCACCGGCGTGTCGTCGTGGCGATAGGTCACGTTCCCGTCGCTGTCGGTGATGCGCTCCACCAGATACGGTGTGTGCAGATACCCGCCGTTGATGCAGGCCGCCTGCGCCGCGATCAGCGCCAGGGGCGTCACGGTGAAGTTCTGGCCGAAGGCGTAGCAGGCCAGGTCCAGCTGGGTGAAGCTGCTGTCTGCGGCAAACACGCCCACGGCCTCGCCGCCCAGGTCGATGCCCGTGGTGTTCATCAGGCCGAAGGAGCGCATATACTCGTAGAATTTCTCGCTGCCGATCCGCAGCCCGTAGTTGATGAACGCCGGGTTGCAGGAATTCCCCACCGACTGCACCAGCGTCTGCAGGCCGTGGCCGTTCTTGTTGGAGCAGTGGATGGTATAGCCGGAGATGTTGACGCTGCCGCCGCAGTTGACGGTGGTGGTCTTATCCACCACGCCCTCCTCCAGCGCCGCCGACAGGGTCAGGATCTTGAAGGTGGAGCCCGGCTCGTAGGTGTCGTTCAGCGCCTTGTTGCGCCATTGCAGCAGCTGCATATCGGCCACGGTGCTCTCCCCGCGCTCGATACGCTCCTGCAGCGTCTGGTCGCTGACGGTCAGAAAGTCGTTCAGATCGTAGTTGGGATACGACGCCATGGCCAGTATGCCGCCGGTCTTGGCGTCCATCACGATGCCGCTGGCGCCGTTGGCGGCGGAGAACTTATCCACCATGCTCTCGATGCCCTTTTCCAGATAGTACTGGATGGTGGTGTCCAGCGTCAGCGTCAGGTCGCTGCCGTTCTTGGCGGCGAAATACTGCTCATAGGTATACAGCATATCGTTCTCCGCCTGATCCTTGGAGGAGATGACCAGTCCGCTCTGCCCCTCCAGCTCCTTCTCGTAATAGGCCTCCAGCCCATACAGCCCCGTGTTCTCGTCGCCCACGAAGCCGATGACCTGCGCCGCCAGCGAGCCGTAGGGATAGTACCGCTTCGTGTCCGCCACCAGGTGTACGCCCGCGATCTTGTTCTCGTCCACATACGAGCGCACCTTGGCCGCCGTGTCCTCGTCCGCCCGCAGCTGTATGACCTCATACTGGGACTTCACGTTGTCCATCCGTTTCCGGATGGCCGAGGCGTCCTTGCCCAGGATCTCCGCCAGCCCTGCCGCCAGCGACTCCTTCGTCCAGCTGACGGGATCTTCCGTGTCGTTCACCGCGTTGTCGATCTCCAGCGGGGAGAGAATGATGGTCTCCGCGCTGGAGGAGATCGCCAGAATGTTGCCGCCGGCGTCATAGATGGTGCCCCGGTTAGCCGTCACCACCGTCCGCCGTGTCTGCTGGTTCACAGCCTTGCCCTGCAATTCCTCATGCCGGGTGATCTGCAGGTCGAACAGCCGGAAAAACAGCAGCACGAACATCACGACGCCCATCAGGATCATCAGTACAAAGGATCGGGTCTGAATGATCCGGTTGGCCCGCCGTACGTTCTCGTTTTTTCGGTTGGAATTTTGGTTTTCTGCCACGATAGTGCCTCCTGTTTTGCCGTCGGACCCTGCTCCGGCGCCGCCGCGCCCTGCTGTTATAGACCAAGCAAGGAGCAAGAAGTCGCCTTCTTACTCCTCGCGCTTATACTATACTTTCCCTCAGCGGAAATATTCCAGTACATACGCCCACAGCGACTCTGCCTTTTCGGTAAAGCCGTTCAGCGCCGCCGCGCCGCCCGCGGCGTATACCTCCACGCTGTCCGCACCGGACAGGTCGATGTACTGTATCTGGCCGCTGCTGGGCTTGGACATACCCGCCGCCTCCGCCGCCGCCTTCACGGTGGCCAGATCGAAGGTGCGCTCATACGCCGTCAGCAGCGCCACGTGCTCCTCCTCCAGGGCGGAGATCTCCCGCTTGATGGAGGACACATTATCGGAAATGCCGGTCAGCTTCACATAGCACAGCATCAGCGCGATGACCATGCCCACCACCAGCACCGTTCCCAGCAGCAGAACAGGGGAGGGCCGCACCGCGGCCCGTGCCGCGGTCTGCCGCCGCTGTACCGGCTGTACCTCCGGCTGCGCCGGCCGTACCTTCTTCTGGGGGAGCTTTCCGGCCTCGTCCAGCTGCTTTTCCCGCGCCAGCGCGTCCAGATCATATGCCAGGCTGCCGTAGGTGGCGCCGTGACGATAGTTGGCCATGTAAAACTCCCTCCTTCCTCCGTCGGTTCTTTTCCGCCGATACTTTGTTGCAGCCGCTTGCCATACACAAAGTATGGCTGCACGTCTGCGCCGCGTCTCGGCGAAAAATAACTCGCCGGATGTGGTTCTTTTCCGCCGATGCTTTGCTGTTATACCTTCTCCGCCACCCGCAGCTTGGCGCTGCGTGCGCGGGGGTTGTGCGCCAATTCCTCTTCGCCGGATACGATGGGCTTCCGGCTCACCAGCTTCAGCTTCGGCTTCCTGCCGCATACGCACACCGGGAACTCCGGCGGGCAGATGCAGCCGGTGGCCAGCTCCTGCAAGGTCTTCTTGATGATCCGGTCCTCCAGCGAGTGGAAGGAGATCACCGCCAGGCGCCCGCCTGTGTTCAGATGCGCCGCGGCCGCCTCCAGCATGGGCGGCAGGGCGTCCAGTTCGCCGTTGACGGCGATGCGTATGGCCTGAAAGCTCCGCTTGGCCGGGTGCTGCTTCTCCCGCAGCGCCTGTGGCGGCATAGCGGACTTGATGATGTCCACCAACTCCAGCGTCGTCTCGATGGGCTGCTGCTCCCGGTGCTGTACGATCCGCTTGGCGATGGCCGGCGCGTAGCGCTCCTCGCCGTACTCAAACAGGATGCGCCGCAGCTCCTCATAACTCCAGCTGTTCACCACCTCCCGGGCGGTGAGATACGCCGTCCGGTCCATCCGCATATCCAGCGGCGCGTCGTGCATATAGCTGAAGCCCCGTTCCGCGTCGTCCAGCTGTGGGGAGGAAACGCCCAGGTCGAACAGCATACCGTCCGCCCCGCCTATGTGCAAGTCGGCGAGGATGTCGCCGATGCGGTCAAAATTGCTGTGGATCAGCGTCACCCGGTCCCCGTAGTCCGCCAGACGCTCCTGCGCGGCGGCAATGGCCGTCTCATCCCGGTCGATGCCGATGAGCCGTCCGGTGGTCAGCCGTTTTACGATCTCCAGCGAGTGACCCGCCCGGCCCAGCGTGCCGTCCACATAGATGCCGTCGGGTTTGATGGCCAGCGCGTCCAGGCACTCGTGCAGCAGCACCGGCACATGGCCGTAGTCCTTCTCCTGCGTCACGGTGCTCACAGGCCCATCTCCGCCATGGCGCTCTCCAGCTCGCCGGAGGCAAAGGCGTCGTTCTCCACGGCGGCCCAGCGCTCAGCGTCCCAGATCTCCGCCCGGTCAAAGCTGCCGATGACCACGACCTCCCTGGTCAGCCCCGCATACTCCCGCAGCTTGGCGGGGATGAGGATGCGTCCCTGGCCGTCCGGCTCGCAGTCCGCCGCGTAGGCGAACAGCGCCCGCAGCTTTTTCACCTCGTTGTAGGACAGCGCCTTCAGCTTGTCCATAAACGCCGCCCAGCTCTCATCGGAGTACACCGACAGGCAGCGGTCCTGTCCCACGGTGATGTGGAACGTCTGGCCCAACTCCTTCCGCAGCGCGGCGGGAATAAAGAGGCGCCCCTTGGCGTCGATCGTGTGTGCATACTGACCGGTCATGGGTCCGCCTCCTTCCGAAAAAAATAGTCCCCGGTGGAAAACCGTGGGAACATCCCCCACAAATATGGATATTGCCCCCACAATTCACCACTAACGAGGTTAGTATACATAATCCCTGGCAAAATTGCAAGGGAAAATTATGTCTACCGCCACGGCAAAAGCCAGATATTCCGCCGGTTTTCTACCAGATTTTACCACTTTTTGAAACGTCTGTTCGATGAACATAAGCGGAAAACTCCGGCGGGCACAAGATTTTGTACCCGCCGGAGCCTGTTAACACAAGATGAGGCTTTCTTGTGGAAATCGCAGAAAAATTTACGTGGATTTTATAGATTTTCCACAAAGTCTATAACTGCCGCCGGATACCGCGGCGGCAGCGGCGTTTGCCGCCGGTCGGGACCGGCCTCGCTTTCCGTCCGAAAAGACGGACCGCCGCAGGCAGAGCCTGCGGCGGTCAACGTAAATGCTGTGTGGGGGAGGGGAGCGCTCAGCGCTGGCCCTCGCTTTTTTCGGCGGCGGATTCGTTCAGCTGCTGGCGTTGGGCCTGCATCTGCTCCTTGCTGGCGGCCCGGAAACGCGCCCGGGACTCCTGTACCTCTGTCAGCGCGGCCTGGATGGCCTCCTCGGTGCGGCGCAGCGCGTCCTCGGTGTAGGTGTTGGCCACGTGATACAGCTCCTTGCTGCGGTCCTCAGCCCGGCGGATGATCTCGCTGCTCTTCTGGCGTGCCAGCTGCAAGGTCTCGCTCTCGGACACGATGGTGCGGGCGTCCAGCTCCGCCTGACGCAGTACCTCCTGCGCCTCCTTCTTGGCCCCGGCCACATACTCGCTGCGGGCGGCGATCAGCTCCTGGGCCTTTTTCAGCTCCAGAGGCAGCTTGGCCCGGATCTCATCCAGCAGATCCAGCGCCTCGTCCCGGACGATGATACATTTGTCAGAGCTGAAGGCCACGCTTTTTGCCTCGTCGATCATGCCGTAGAGCATATCCAACAGGCGCTGTACATCTTTCTCTTCCATAGTGCGGTCCGTTCCTTTCTTTTTGTCGGCGCCGGGAGGCTCAACCCCGCTGCCGCATCAATTCCTCGGCGACCGGCGCCGGTACATACTTTTCCAATGGCTGGTGGTAGCGGATCATCTCCCGCACCATGGTGGAGCTGAAGTGCTCATACGCCGCACTGGCGGGCAGCAGCACCGTCTCCAGCCCGGGACAGATACCGGCGTTGATGCGCGCCATCTGGGCCTCCAGCTCCCAGTCGGCGCAGTTCCGCACGCCCTTCACCAGAATGTGCGCGTCCTTGCTGCGGACGAAGTCCGCCAGCAGCCCGGACCAGTTCTCCACCTCCACGTTGGGGATGTCCGCCACGGACTGGCGGATCAGCTCCAGCCGGCGCTCCGGCGTGAACATAGGCTGCTGCTTCTGGCAGTTCACCATCACGCACACGCACACCTTGTCAAAGCACCGCGCCGCCCGGCGGATGATATCCAGGTGTCCCAGCGTGATGGGGTCAAAGCTGCCGGGGTAAATGGCGATATTCATTCCGTATCCTCATTTCCGCCGCGATGATACACCGTCAGCTTGATCTTGCCGTATCTGTACTCCCGATACAGGGCGTAGGGCGCGGGCATCTCCGGCAGCACCGTATCCACCGCGCTCTCTGCTATGATTATACCATGTGCACGGCAAATGTCAAACGCTGCGATATCCGTCAGCGCCTGCTGCAAGAGCCCGCTGGCGTAGGGCGGGTCCAGAAACACGATGTCGAACTTCTCCCCGCTGCGAAGATACGGCAGCGCGTCCCCCTGCCGCACCCTGGCCCTGTCCGCCAGGCGGCACAGCGCCAGATTTTCCTGTATCAGCCGCACCGCGTCCGCCCGCCGGTCGATGAACACGCACTCCGCCGCGCCCCGGCTCAGGGCCTCGATGCCCAGCTGTCCGGTACCGGCGAACAGGTCCAGCACCCGCCGTCCCTCGATGTCGAATTGTATGATGGAGAACAGGCTCTCCTTCACCTTGCCGGTGGTGGGCCGTGTCTCCAGCCCCTCCAGCTCCTTCAATACCCTGCCTCTGGCAGTTCCCGTGATCACGCGCATAGTCCGTTACCCCCTGGGGTCAAAATGTTCAAAGATGACCAGGTTCCCGGCCGCCTCGGCCTTTTCCATAGTCTCCCTGTCCCGCACGGTCCAGCTGGCCTCCTGCACCTTGTAGAAGCCCCGGCACAGCCGCAGGGACAGATTGCCCCGGTCCTCGAACCGATAGGCGATGAAGTCCGGCCGCGTCCGCACGTTCAGCAGCAGGTTCGCCAGGATCCACCGGATACCGCCCGGCAGATGCTGCGCGTCTCCGTGGGCGGTGAAATCCTCGCTCAGCTGTCCCCGCAGGATATCCGGCTCGTTCTGCCACAGCCACATCAGGCACCGGGGATCGAAGGACTCCACGCAGTACGCGCCCTTGTACTTCTTCAGCACCCTGCTGGCCGCCGCGGCCAGCGCCTCGGCGTTGCCGCGCTCCGCCTTCAGCTCCACGATCAGCGGCGCCCGGTCCGTGAACAGCGGCAGCACCTCCTCCAGCAGGGGGATCCTCTGCTCCGTTCCCTCCAGCGGGTACTGCTCCAGCGTCTCCGCGGTCAGGTCCTCGATCTCCACGTCCGCGCCCGCTGTCCGCAGCAGGGAGGCATCGTGGATCACGGCCAGCTTGCCGTCCTTCATCAGGTGCACGTCCAGCTCCGCGCCGAAGCCGTTGGCCGCCGCCCGCTTGAACGCCGCCATGGAGTTCTCCGGTATACCCTTCTCCCTGTCATGCAGGCCCCGGTGGGCATACCGCCACTGCCGGAAATACGCCTGGTCCATCTTGCCCCGCCGGCACCGCAGGCACAGCAGATACAGCCAGAACAGCACCAGCAGTACAATAATGATAATTATGATCGCTTTCATCAGTCGTTTGTCAGCTCCTCCACCGTATTGTCAATAGCCCCGGCGTCCTCTGTGCCCGCCGCGGCAGTCTGCTTCGGCATCTCCCTGCTGTCGCCGTGCTTCACGAACAGCATGGTCACAAAGGCCAGCGCTGTGAACACCGCCGCGTAGGGGAACAGCACGTGCATTCCGAATTTATCCATCAGCAGTCCCGACACCATGGGCGTGGCCACCTGCGCCGCCATGGACGCCGTGTAGTAAAAGCCTGTGTACTTGCCCACATCGCCGCCGGAGGCCAGCTCCACCACCATGGGGAAGGAGTTGACGTTGATGGTGGCCCAGGCGATGCCCGCCAGGGCGAACATGGCGTTCATCAGTGCCGCGGGACTGTCCGCTGTCAGGAACCCGGCCACGCCGAAGGCCACGGTCAGCATCACCACGCCGGCCAGAATGGTCTTCTTCCGCCCGATCTTCCCGGCGATGAAGCCCACCGGCAGATAGGCCGCGATGGCCGCCGCCTGGGCGATGATCAGCGTCAGGTTGTAGTCCTTGTGCAGGATGTTGCTGGCGTATACCGAGTATTTGCTGGTCACGGCGTTGTAGCCGAAGAACCACAGCACGATGCTCAGCAATATCAGCAGCAGGCTCTTTACCTCGTCAGCGGACAGCTTCCGCCCCTCGTTGGGGTGATCGGCCTCCTCCGCGTCCTCAATGCCCGCGGCCACGGACTGCGCCTGCATCTCCCTTGCCCACTCCGGCTCCCGCACCGTCAGCATGAACACCACCAGCGCCGCGAGCATCAGCGCCGCGATGACGCCGAAGTACCCGGTGTAGCTCATCATGCTGTTGCTCACCGACGCCGTGGCGAACACCATACCCAGCGCCAGCACGATGATGCCGCCGGCGCTGCCCATCAGGTTGATGACGGCGTTGGCTTTGGACCGCAGGGGCTTGGGTGTCACGTCCGGCATCAGCGCCACCGCCGGCGACCGGAACGTGGCCATGCTCAGCAGGATAATGAGCAGCAGCGCCACGAACACCACCAGCGCGCCGGGGTTGGCCGCCGCCGCATCCCGGGCGCAGGCCTGCCGCGCCGGCACCACGTAGTTGGTGTATGCCGGGTCGGTGACGGTCTTGCCCTCCGGGGTGACGGTCTGGCTGCGGATGGCGGTGAACTCCGCCTCCGTGAATTTATGCCCCAGAATAAAGCTCTCGCCGCTGGGGGACAGCAGCGTGGCGTCCTTCTGCTCGTTATAGATCACTGTCAGCGCCGCCGGGTCGTCAATGGCGGATACCTTGTCCAGCCGCTTCAGCTGCGCGTTGTCCGCGAAGGACAGCGCGATCAGCGCCACCGCCGCGATCAGCGTGCCCACCACGATGAACGGCGTCCGCCGCCCTCTCGGGTGGGTGCACTTGTCAGAGATGTGCCCGAACAGCGGCAGCAGGAACAGCGCCAGCACGTTGTCCAGCGCCATGATGACGCCGGACCAGGTCTGGCTCATGCCGAATTTGTTGGTCAGGATCAGCGGCACTGTGTTGTCATAGGCCTGCCAGAAGGCACAGATCAGGAAAAAAGCAAAGCCGACCAGAATGGTGCGCTTGTAATTCAGCTTCATGGTGTCTCCTCCCACGCGCGGAATACCGCGTTGATATCGTCGTACACCCATGTGGGGCGTATGCCGTCTCTTTCAATGTCGTCCCGTGTCCCCTCGCCGGACAGCACGAAAACGCTGTCGATCCCGGCGTTCACCGCGCAGGCGATGTCCGTGTACAGCCGGTCGCCGAGCAGCACCGCCGCCTCCGGCGGGTACCCGGTCCCCTCCAGCGCCAGCCGTACCATGGCGGGCCGGGGCTTGCCGATGAACTCCGGCTCCCGTCCGGTGGCCCGGTGCAGCATCTCGCATACGCTGCCGCAGTCCGGTACCGAGCCGTACCACGTGGGGCACACCCAGTCCGGGTTCGTGGCCAGCCAGGTGACGCCCCGGTTCAGCAATATGCAGGCGTCCTCCAGCTTCTGAAACGTCAGCTCCCGGTCGAAGCCGCTGAGCAGGATCTCCGCGCCGTCCTCCCGGTCACAGGTGACGGGTATCCCCGCCGCCGCCAGCTGATCGTAAAAGGACCGGGTGCCCTGCACGTAGCACCGGCGTCCCGGATACCGTCTCCGCAGCAGGTCAATGGCCCCGTCCACCGAGGTCAGGTAGTCCTCCCGCCCGGTGGCGATGCCCATGCCGTTCAGCTTTTCTATATAGCCCTCCACACCTTTGGAGGAGTTGTTGGTCAAAAACAGATACCGTCCGCCCTTCTCCCGTATGCGGGAGAGAAAGGCCGTTACCCCGTCGAACAGCCGGTCGTCCAGATAGATGGTCCCGTCCATGTCCAGCAGAAACAGCCGCTTATCCTGTAAACGTCCCAAGGAGCGCCCTCCTTTTCAGATACATACCATAAAAGACAGAATACCACACGTTTGCCGCGATGGCAACAAAAACCCCGTCACACCACCTGAAAAATAAAGAATTTCAGATAGTTCGTCTCCTCCACGCCCCACAGGATGGGGTGGTCGGCGCACTGCTGCCGCGCTTCGATCTGCCGCAGCTGCACCCCGGCGTCCCGGGCGGCGTCCCGCAGCATCTTGATGAACAGCGCCTCCGACGCGAAGTGGCTGCACGAGCACGTGGCCAGATATCCGCCCCGGGGCAGCAGCTTCATGGCCCGGTAGTTGATCTCCTTGTACCCGGTCATGGCGTTGTGTATGGTCCTGCGGCTCTTGGTGAAGGCCGGCGGGTCCAGTATGATGAAGTCGTATTTCCGCGGCTGCTCCGCCAGCTGCGGCAGCAGGTCGAACACGTTGGCGCACACGCAGTCCATCACGCCGTCCAGCCCGTTTTTCCGCGCGTTCTCCGCTGCGCAGTCCACGGCGAACTGCGACACGTCCACGGCGGTCACGCGCTTCGCCCCGCCCTTTGCGGCGTTCAGGGCGAAGGAGCCGGTGTGGGTGAAGCAGTCCAGCACCGTCCTGCCCTTTGCCAGCTTCGCCACCGCCAGCCGGTTGTACTTCTGGTCCAGGAAGAAGCCGGTCTTCTGCCCGTTCTCAAAGTCCACCGTGTACCGTATGCCGTTCTCCGTGATGTCCTCGGCGGTGCCCTCCGGCGCGGCCTCGCCGGGCAGCGTCATCCAGCCCTTGCCCTGCGCCATGCCCTCCAGCGTCCGGAGGGCGGCGTCGTTGCGCTCGTACACGCCCCGGATGACCTGCCCGTCCTCCCGCAGGATGCGTACCAACAGCGGCAGCACCCGTTCCTTGATGCGTTCCATGCCCAGGCTCAGTACCTGGGCCACCAGCACGCGCTCGAACCGGTCCACCGTCAGCCCCGGAAAGCCATCCGCCTCCCCGAAGATAATGCGGCAGCACCGGCTGTCCGTCTCGCCCATCACCGTTTTGCGGTAGTCCCAGGCGTAGCGCAGCCGCCGTTCCCAGAAGGCATCCCCCGCCGGGTCGTCGTTGGCGTTCCGCGTCACCAGCCGCACCCGTATTTTGGACGCGCTGTTATAGAACCCACAGCCCAGCCAGCTGCCCTTTTTCGACACCACGTCCACCAGGCTGCCGTCCTCCGGCGTGCCGCTGACCGACAGCACCTCACCCTCATAGACCCACGGGTGTCCGTCCACGATGGCGCGCTCCCCCTTGGGGGTGATGGTGACGATGGGATACGGTCTGGCAGCTTTCATGGCGGTTACTCCTTTTGTACAGGAAAATTTCTCCTAAGTATAGCACAAAGACAAGCATATTTCCATACGATGTATAAATAAAGTATCGCTGAAGTACAGACAAAGTATAGTAAAACGCACAGAACAAGTATAGGAGGAACTGCCATGCCGCGTATCTTTTTAAGTCCATCTACCCAGGAATATAACCCATATATCACCGGAAACGGCTCAGAAGAGTACTTTATGAACCAAATTGCCGACGCCATGGAGCCCTATCTTTTGGCCAACACCATCCGTTTTACCCGCAACACCCCCGACATGACCGCCGCCAGCTCCATCCGCCTGGCAAATTCTGGAAGTTACGATTTTTATTTGGCCCTCCACTCCAACGGCAGCACCGATGGTACTAAGGAGGGCGCCGTCCGCGGTGTCATCGCTTTTTACTATCCCACCAGTGCTAATGGCCGCCGCGCGGCGGACATTTTTGTAAAAAACTTAAAAGACATCTATCCGTTGCCGGACAAGGTCTATGCCCGTGCCACCACCACGCTGGGCGAGGTCCGCCAGCCCTATATGCCCTCCGTACTGCTGGAGCTGGGCTACCACGACAACACCGCCGATGCCCGCTGGATCGAGGGTAATATCCAGGCCATCGCTGCCAATTTGGTGCTGTCGTTGACAGAGTACTTCGGCCTGCCTTTCGTCACACCCATAACACCCTGGCAGGGCACGGTGCAGACGCCGGGCGGAGGTCCGCTGAACCTTCGTGCGGCCCCTGGCGCCCGGGCCGAGGTGGTCACACTTCTGCCGAATGGCGCAAAGCTCACCGTCTACGGTCGCTATCAGGAGTGGTACACGGTGGGTTACCAAGGCCGTCTGGGTTACGCTTACGCCGATTTCATTCAGTGACCCAAGAGATACGGTGCCCTGCCTGAAAAACGACAAAAGAAAAGTTTACTTTGCCCTTGACAGTTGACCATAATATGTTTAATATAGTAAAGGATCATTATCGGGGCATAGGAGCCTTTCCGCCCCGGTTGTCATCCGGCACCATATTTTGTGCCGACGCAAAAACCCAATAACAACATAGGAGGAATGTACCATGACCACAACTGGCTGGATCGTGGCCATCCTCTCGTTCGCTGTCGCCCTCGTTCTGGGCTTTGCGGCCTGCACGCTTATCCGCCGCCGCAAGGAAAAGAACGACCAGCGCAAGATCGAAGACGCCGAGCAGGAAGCTCTGCGTATCGTCAACGAGGCCATCAAGAGCTCTGAAAACAAAAAGAGAGAAGCACTCCTTGAAGCAAAAGAAGAGATTTTGAAGAACCGCAGCGAGTACGAGAAGGAAGTCAAGGAACGCCGCGCCGAACAGCAGAAGCAGGAACGCCGCCTGCAGCAGAAGGAAGAGAACCTCGATCACAAGACCGAGATGATCGAAAAGAAGGAAGAGGCTCTGGCCCAGAAGCACGCAGCTCTGGACAAGGAGCAGGAGGAGATCAAGCTCATCAAGCGCAGCCAGACCGAGATGCTGGAGCGCATTTCCGGCTTCACCGCCGAGCAGGCGAAGGATTACCTGATCGCCCAGGTGGAGTCCGAGGTCACCCACGAGACGGCGCTGAAGATCAAGGAGATCGAGGCCCGCGCCAAGGACGAGGCCGACCAGCGCGCCCGGGAGATCGTGGCCACCGCCATCCAGCGGTGCGCCGCCGACCATGTGGCCGAGATCACCGTCAGTGTGGTGCCCCTGCCCAATGACGAGATGAAGGGCCGCATCATCGGCCGCGAGGGCCGCAACATCCGGACGCTGGAGACCCTGACCGGCGCCGACCTGATCATCGACGATACCCCCGAGGCCATCACCGTTTCCTGCTTCGAGCCGGTCCGCCGCGAGGTGGCCCGTCTGGCGTTGGAGAAGCTCATCGCCGACGGCCGCATCCACCCCACCCACATTGAGGAGATGGTGGAGAAGGCCCGCCGCGAGGTGGACGGCGTCATCCGCGCCGAGGGCGAGCGCGCCGTGCTGGAAACCGGCGTCCGCAGCCTGCATCCCGAGCTGCAGAAGCTGCTGGGCCGTCTGCATTACCGTACCAGCTACGGCCAGAACGTGCTGCAGCACTCCATCGAGGTCAGCCACATTGCCGGCATGATGGCCGCGGAGCTGGGCGCCGACGTACAGGCTGCCAAGCGCGCCGGTCTGCTCCACGATATCGGCAAGGCCCTTGACCATGAGTTCGAGGGTACCCATGTGGCGCTGGGCGTGGAGTACGCCCGCAAATACCGGGAGAAAGAGGATATCATCCACGCCATCCAGGCACACCACGGCGATGTGGAGTGCAAGACGCTGGTGGCCTGCCTGGTGCAGGCGGCCGATGCCATCTCCGCTGCGCGCCCCGGCGCACGCCGCGAGAATCTGGAGAACTACATCAAGCGTCTGGAGAAGCTGGAGGAGATCACCGGCACCTATCCCGGCGTGGAGAAGAGCTACGCCATTCAGGCGGGCCGCGAGGTCCGCGTCATGGTCAAGCCCGAGCAGGTGTCCGAGGATGAGATGGTCATTCTGGCCCGCGAGCTGGCCAAGCGCATCGAAAACGAGCTGGAGTACCCCGGCCAGATCAAGGTCCACGTCCTGCGGGAGACGAAGGTCGTGGAATACGCAAAATAAAGACCCCCACAAGCTCCGGAGTGCGTTGCACTCCGGAGCTTCTTTTGCTATAATGTCCCTGTATGAAAGGGGGCGGACACATGAAACGCATGGCACTTTACATACTTCTGCTGGCCATGGCGCTGTCCATGACCGGCTGCATGACGGTCACGGGAGATGACAGCCAGACGGTGGAGGAACAGCCGAAGCTCTCCGCGGCGGAGCCGGACGACACTGCCGCGGCTGCTATTGCGGAGCCGGTCTGGACGCGGCAGCACCACTCCGCCTGGGGACGGGAGCCGGAGCCGGTCAGCGCCGCCTTTGAGCGGATCTCCGGCGCGGCGGCCTGCGGCATGACCACCGGGCAGGAGCTTTTGCTGCTGGACTTCATGGACTGCTATTACCAGTCGGTCTGCAATTTGCAGGCCATTGACTGCACTGACCTGTTTGTGGACCGCGCCCAGTCCGACTACCACCGCACCGTGTGGCGCACGCTGGCGGCCATCCGGCAGCAGTCGCCCATCGACCTGCACGCCAGCTCCTACAGCTATTCCCTGCGCTGCACGGAGCTGTCCGGCGACGGCGACACGGCGGAGCTGACGGTGCTGGAGAGCAGCGTGCTCTACTTTGACGGGCTGGAGGGGCTGCCCTCCGAGCAGTGGAACGTGAAGCACACCTTCCGGCTCCAGCGCATCAGCGGCGACCGCTGGCGCATCGCGTCCCACGTCTCCGACGACAACCCCTACTACAGCGCCGATTATGACGCCGCCACGGATACCGACCGCCACCTGCCCCGGCTGCTGGCCTGCATCGAGGCGCGGCGGAACGATCCCCGGACGCCGTGGACGCCGGAGGTCACATGGGATCACGACTATGACCGGGACGCTGCGCTGGACTACATGCTGACATACAGCTCCAAGCGCAATCCCGGCTATACAGCCTACGACGACGTGGGCGGCAACTGCATGAACTTCGGCTCCCAGGTGGTGAGCGCCGGCGGCATCCCACCGGTGTCCGGCGGCTATGAGACGGGCTGGTACTACTTCGGCAGCAGCAACGTCACGCTGCCGTGGGTCAACGTGGGCGGCTTCCTGGACATGGCCGCCGGTCGCACCGGCTCCGGCCTGGTGGCTGTGGTGGGCGCGCCCTACTTCACCGGTGAGGTGGGGGACATCATCACCATGGGCGTGGAGGAGCCGCGGAACCACACCACCGTCATCTGCGGCGTCCTCACCGATGACGCGGGGCAGACCGTGGATTACCTGCTGTGCTCCAACACCGCCAATCTGCGGAACTATCCGGCCTCCGCATACTATTACGCAAACCGCCAGCTCACCAAAATCCTGGGCTGGAACGACTGACCTCAAGGGAGTGTATTTTATGGACTATCGTATTTTGGCGCTGGGCGATGTGGCCAGCGAGACAGGGCTGGAGCTGCTGGAGAAGAAGCTGCGCGCCTTCAAGCGGGAGCGGAGCATCGCCTTCACCGTGGTCAACGGCGAGAACATCTCCGGCAGCGGGCTGACCCGGGCGCAGGCGGAGGATCTGCTGGCTGCCGGCGCGGATGTCATCACGCTGGGCAACCACACCTTCGGCAAGCCCCAGATCGCTCCGTTTCTGGACGAAAACCGCTATATCCTGCGCCCCGCTAACTTTACGGGCCGCGCCGCTGGGCGCGGCTGGGCGGTCTATGACTGCGGCGCGTTTTCCGCGGCGGTGCTGGTGCTCATCGGCCGCTGCGACCTGGACTTTAACGCCGACAACCCCTTCACCACGGCGGACCGTCTGCTGAAAACGGCGGACAAGCCCACATTCACACTGGTGGAATTTCACGCGCAGGCCACCAGCGAGAAGCTGGCCATGGCCTACTATCTGGATGGCCGCGTCTCCGCCCTGTGGGGCACCCACACCCATGTCCCCACCGCCGACCAGCGGGTGTTCCCCAAGGGCACCGGCTACGTCACCGATCTGGGCATGACCGGCCCCATCGAATCGGTGCTGGGCATCCGGCCGGAGCAGTCCATGGAGTTCTTCCTGGGCGGCCTGCCCGGCCGCTATCAGGCGGCGGACGGCCCCTGCTCCGCCCAGGGCTGCATTTTCACGTTGAACGGCGACACCGGTCTGTGCACCGGTGTGGAGCGTATCGAGATCAAATAAAAGGAGAAACTGCATTATGTCTGTGGAAAAAGTAAGAGCCTATCTGGAGCCTTACGGCGTTACCGACCGTATCCGTGAATTTGACGTGTCCAGCGCCACGGTGGAGCTGGCCGCGCTGGCCGTGGGCGTGGAGGGCGCCCGCATCGCCAAGACCCTCAGCTTCAAGGTGGGAGAGGACCCCATCCTGGTGGTGGCCGCCGGCGACGCCAAGGTGGACAACAGCAAATACAAGCACTTTTTCGGCACCAAGGCCAAGATGCTCACCGCCGAGGAGGCGGTGGAGCGTATCGGCCACGCCGTAGGCGGCGTGTGCCCCTTTGCCCTGCCTGACGATGTTAAGACCTATCTGGACGTTTCCCTGAAGCGGTTTGAGACGGTGTTCCCCGCCGTGGGCAGCGCCGCCAGCGCCATCGAGCTGACCTGCGACGAGCTGGAGCGCTGCTGCGGAAAGAACTTCGTCCAGTGGGTGGACGTGTGCAAGGGCTGGCAGGACGAGGAGGCGTGATGGTACGCATCCTGCACGCCGGCGACTTCCATCTGGACAGCGCCTTCGGCGCCCTGACGCCGGAGCAGGCCCGGCAGCGCCGGGCCGAGAGCCGGGAGAGCGTACAGCGTCTGGTGGACTGGGCCAACGACCACGAGGTGCAGCTCCTGCTGCTGGCCGGCGATCTGTTCGACGGCGACGCCGTGGGCGGCGATACCGCCCGCCTGCTGGCACAGGCACTGGGCGGCTTCCGGGGTCAGACGGTGATCGCCCCCGGCAACCACGACCCCTACACGGCCCGCAGCGCCTACGCCCGCACGCTGTGGCCCAACAACGTGCATATCTTTACAGAGGACCGGATGCAGACCATCCCGTTCTCCCAGTACGGCTGCGCCGTTCACGGCGCCGCCTTTACCGCGCCGGAGGAGCCGACGGACCATGTGCTGTCCGGCTTCACCGCCCCCGACGACGGGCTGGTGCATATCGGTCTTCTGCATGGGGAGCTGACCGGCTCCGAGAGCCGCTACCGACCCCTGACCACCGCTGTCGTGGCCGCCTCCGGCCTGCATTATCTGGCGCTGGGTCATGTCCACGGCTGCACCGGCGTCCTTCGGGCCGGCCGTGTGCCCTACGGCTACTGCGGCTGTCTGGAGGGCCGGGGCTTTGATGAGCTGGGGGACAAAGGCTTCCTCACCGGCGACGTATCGGCGGAGGGAGCCGCGCTGCGCTTTGTGCCCTTTGCCCGCCGCCGCTACCGCATCATGGAGACGGACGTCACCGAGGGCGATCCGGCTGCCTGCGTTGCAGCCGCCCTGCCCGCCGGTACGGAGGCGGACGTGTACCGCGTGCTCCTCACCGGCAGTCCCACCGCACCGGTATCCGCGGAGCGGGTACACGGTGCGCTGGCAGACCGTTTTTACGCCCTGCAGGTGCGGGATAAGACCACCGCCCGGCAGGAGCTGTGGGACAAATGCGGCGAGGACTCGCTGCGGGGCCTGTTTTTGCAGCAGCTGCGGGCGGCCTGCGGCGATGATCCCCAGTCCCGCCGCCTGATGGAGCAGGCGGCTGCCTTCGGACTGGCCGCGATCGACGACCGGGAGGTATGAACGTGAAGCATATTCTGATGATCGGCACCGGCGGCACCATCGCTTCGGAAAAGACACCCTCCGGCCTGACGCCGGAGCTGAACACGGAGCAGCTGCTGTCCTTTATCCCCGGCATTGCGGAGCTTTGCCGGGTGGATTGCCTCCAGCTGTACTCGCTGGACAGCACCAACATCTGCCCGGAGCACTGGCTGGGTCTGGCCGCGGCCATCCGCGACCGCTACGACGACTATGACGGCTTTGTCATCGCCCACGGCACCGACACCATGGCCTACACCGCCGCCGCTCTCAGCTATCTGGTGCAGGGCAGTCCCAAGCCCATTGTGCTCACCGGCGCCCAGAAGCCCATCTGGTTCGACGGCACCGACTCCAAGCGCAATCTGACGGATGCGTTCCTCTATGCCTGCCGGGGATGCGGCGGCGTCCAGATCGTGTTCAATGGCAAGGTCATTCTGGGCACCCGCGCCCGTAAGACCTGCTCCAAGAGCTACCACGCCTTTTCCAGCGTGAATTACCCCGATCTGGCGGTGGTGCAGGACGGCCATCTGCTGCAGTACATGCGCTGTGCCTGCTATCCCCGGCCGCTGTTCTACGACAGGCTGGATACCCGCGTCAGCCTTCTGAAGCTGATCCCCGGCACGTCCAGCGAGCTGATCGACTTCATGCTGGCGCGCAGCGACGGACTGATCATCGAGTCCTTCGGTGTGGGCGGCCTGCCGGAGTACGAGGGCAGCGACTTCTACGACGCGGTGCGCCGCGGCGTGGAGCGGGGCAAGATCGTGGTCATGACCACGCAGGTACCCAACGAGGGCAGCGACCTGACGGTGTACCATGTGGGCGGCCGCCTGAAAAGCACCCTCCGGCTGCTGGAGGCCTACGACATGACCACGGAGTCGGCGGTGGCCAAGCTCATGTGGATCCTGGGCCAGACCCGGGACTTCGATGAGGCGGAGCGCCTGTTTTACCGGCCGGTGGCCCGCGACATCCTGTATGAAAACTGATTTTAACGCAAGAAACAGCGCGTCTGCGGACGCGCCGTTTTTGCATACTTTTGCGCTGTTTTTCCCATACTATCCGAAAATGTGCGGGGAGGACGCAAGGCATGAAACAGAATTTTTCCGCCAGAACGGCGGCGTTGGACGACGCGCTGGGCGTAGGGCGCTGCTTCGACATGACGGCCCGCGACCTGACCATCGGCGGCCGCCGCGCCCGGCTGTGGGTGGTGAACGGCTACGCGCAGGAGGGTGTTCTGGAGCGTATCATCGCCCAGTGGCTGGCGGCGCCCGACCTGTCTGGCATGAAAACGCCGGACGCGTTTCTCCGGCGCTTTGTCACTGCCTGCGACGCCGCCGTCTGCCTGAAAAAGGAGGCGGCGGTGCTGGGTGTGTTCTCCGGCAAGACGCTGCTGGTGGTGGACGGCTGGGACGGCGGTATTCTGATGGACGTGAAGCAGTTTCCCACCCGTTCCATCGAGGAGCCGGACACCAGCCGCGTTCTCCGGGGCAGCCACGACGGCTTCGTGGAGAACCTGATGCAGAACGCCGCCCTGCTGCGCCGCCGCATCCGCGACTCCCGCCTGACGCTGGAGCGGGTGCAGCTGGACAACCGCTCCCACACCGATGTGGTGCTGTGCTACATGGACGGGGAGGCCGACCCCGATCTGCTGGCGGAGATACGGAAAAAACTGGAAAATATGCAGGTGGGCTCCATCGCCATGAGCCAGGAATCGGTGGCGGAGGCGCTGTCGCCCCGGCAGTTCTGGAACCCTTTTCCCAAGGTCCGGTATACGGAGCGCCCCGATGTGGCCACGGCCTGCATCATGGAGGGCGACGTGGTGGTGATGGTGGACAACTCCCCGTCGGCGCTGCTGCTGCCCACCACGCTGCTGCGGTTCACCGAGGAGATCAACGACTACTACTTCCCGCCCCTCATCGGCTCCTATCTCCAGATCGTCCGCATGGCGGTGCTGCTGCTGACGCTGTTTGTCACGCCGGTGTGGTATCTGCTGGTGAAAAACCCCGATACCCTCCACGAGAACCTGCATTTCCTGCTGATACAGGATGAATATTTCGTCCCGCTCATCATCCAGCTTTTGCTGGTGGAGCTGATCATCGACGTGCTGAAGCTGGCGTCCCTGAACACGCCGGACGTGCTGAGCAACTCCTTCAGCATGATCGGTGCTCTGATACTGGGAGATTTCGCCGTGCAGGCCCGCTGGCTGGTGCCGGAGGTGCTGGTGTACATGGCCTTTGTGGCCATCGCCAACTACGCCCAGCACAGCTATGAGATGGGCTACGCCACCAAGCTGTGCCGCATGCTGCTGCTGATCCTCATCTGGCTCTTCGACCTGTGGGGCTTCATCGCCGGTGTGGTGGGCATGCTGGTGCTGATGGCCACCACAAAGCCGCTGGTGGGGAAGGGCTACCTCTATCCGCTCATCCCCTTTGACGGCAAAAAGCTCAAGCGCCTTCTGTACCGCGCGCCCATCAGCAAAGACAACAGCTGAAAAAATTTCCAGCGGCCCAATGCCAATTCGCCCTGAATTTACACGGTATGTCCCGCCCTGTTCCGGCACAAAGTAACGCTGTCGCCGGCGACAATTCCACAAAGGGGTGAGACGCTTGTATGAACTGCGTGAAACGCATCGCACAGGCAGCCTCCGCAAAAGCACCGCAAGGCTGCTTGCCCTGGTATTTTCCCTCTCGCTCTGCCTCCAGCAGGTCTGGGCATCACCCGGTGAACGGACAGTGATCCCGCTGGGCAAGGCCGTGGGCATCAAGCTGTTTGCCGACGGCGCGCTGGTGGTAGGACTGTCGGAGGGCGATCCCTGTCCCGCAAAGGACTGCGGCCTGAAGGAGGGAGACCTGATTCTCGCCATGGGTGACACGAAGATCACCTCTACCGAGCAGGTACGCGCACTCCTGCAGGACAACGGCTGCGAGCCGCTGGTCATGACCGTCCGCCGCAGCAGCCGGACGCTGACCGTCACCGCCGTGCCCACACAGGGCGCCGACGGCGCGTGGCAGCTGGGAGCGTGGATCCGCGACAGCATGGCAGGCATCGGCACGCTGACCTACTATGACCCGGCCACCGGCAGCTACGGCGCGCTGGGCCACGGCATCACCGACGTAGACACCGCCAAGCTGATGCCGCTGGCCTCCGGCTCTATTATGGAGACCACGGTGAAGGCGGTGAAAAAGGGCGTCAAGGGCGACCCCGGCGAGCTGAAGGGCGACTTCTCCGTCCAGCGTGACGTGGGTACCGTCTCCATCAACAGCGACGGCGGTATCTTCGGCACGGTGGCGGATCCTGATTTCCTCCAGACGGGTACGCCCGTTCCCGTCGCCACAGCCCGTCAGGTAAAGCCCGGCCCTGCCACCATTCTGGCCACCATCTCCGATGATGACACGGCGGAATACACGGTGGAGATCGTCCGGGTGTTCCCCGGCAGCCAGTCCACCCGCAACCTGCTGCTCCGCGTGACGGACCAACGGCTGCTGGATACCACCGGCGGCATCGTACAGGGCATGAGCGGCAGCCCTATCCTCCAGAACGGACGGATCGTGGGCGCTGTGACCCATGTGCTGCTGAACGACCCCGCACAGGGCTACGGCATTCTCATGGAGAATATGCTGGCCATGGCGGGATAAAAAGGGGGGTACGCCTATGCAGTCTCTGCTCATCAAGGACACCACCCGCGCACAGCGTGAGGAGATCGTGCGCCGGGCGCTCAGCGTCTGCGGTGATGGCTGCGATGGCTGTAACGGCTGCGGCAACACCGGCGGCGGCCGTGTGGACAGCATCTATCAGCCGTATATCGACGGCGAGAAGGAGCTGGCGGAGATCAACGCGGCCTACGCCGAGGGCGGCCCCCAGCAGGCCATCAAGGCCATCAATAAAAACCTGGATCTGAATATCACTCAGTATGTGACCTTTAACTGGAAGGCCGTAGCCAATGCCATTGATGTTCTGGGCGGTGTTGACATTGAGCTGAGCAAGGCGGAGTTCTACTATATTAACTCCTTTATTACGGAAACTGTAAAAGCAACCGGTATCGGTTCCCACCAGC
>OIXG01000454.1_pt1 | contig 50784 bp, 48 predicted proteins | sample 1587731 | NCBI WGS metagenome assembly OIXG01 (sample SAMEA3888908, study PRJEB22519) | human gut metagenome | biome: human gut; feature: human-associated habitat; material: faeces | place: Denmark | collected 2010 | reverse complement strand
TCCGCGCCATCATGGCCAAGAAGCATCAGGGCATCTTCCAGGAGATGGCCGAGGCCAACAAGGCTCTGGCCAACAAGTAAGTGCTCCTTGCCTCTGAAGTACATAGTTGCTTTCATAAGACCGCCGCACCGACTCGGTGCGGCGGTCTTTTTCTTTGCACAGAATTAGCGAAATATCGCGCCTCTAAGATGAGAACTTAGCACACGTCCGGCGTCACAAAGCCGGAAAGACAATGCGGTTTTCGTTAATGGAACGATAAAAAGTGTAATATAAATTTGCAAAAACTATATAAAACGCATGGCAAGAACGAAAAGTATGTGATAATATCGCATAAAATGCCATCAAAATTGGAGGAAAGGGAGAAAACGCGGTTCATAATTTGTTCAAAATTACCAGCCTTGCAAGTTGGTGAAATATTGACAACCACCTGAAAAACAGTTAGGATGGAAAAACCAAATTGTGAGGAGGTAAATCACACACATGGAAAAGAAAAGTACCAAGATCGCGTATTTCATTGCGCTGGGGGTCTTTATCGCGCTGCTGGTCATTCTGGGCATCAGCTATAAGGACGCCCCCATCCTCGTCGAGGGCGCGACCACCCCGTTCGCGGGCACCTTCTGGTCCCTGCTGCCCCCCATCGTGGCCATCGTACTGGCCCTGATCAGCAAGGAGGTCTACTCCTCTCTGTTCCTGGGCTGCCTGGTGGGTGCGCTGCTGTACACCGGCTTTGCTCCCTGGGACACTGCTGTGGCCCTGGTGGGTGCTGATTACGGCATCGTCTCCGTTTTGGCCGACACCTATAATATGGGTATCATCGTGTTCCTCGTGGTGCTGGGTATCATGGTGGATCTGATGAACAAGGGCGGCGGCTCCGAGGCCTTTGGCCGCTGGGCCAAGAAGACCGTCACCAGCCGCGCCGGCGCGCAGCTGATGACCATGCTGCTGGGCGTGCTGATCTTTATCGACGACTACTTTAACTGCCTGACCGTGGGCGCTGTGATGCGTCCCGTCACCGAGTCCCACAAGATCTCCCGTGCCAAGCTGGCCTACATCATCGACGCTACCGCCGCTCCCGTCTGCATGATCGCCCCCGTGTCCTCCTGGGCCGCCGCCGTCTCCGGCTACGTCAACTCCGACTCCGTCAACGGCATCGAAATGTTCATCAAGCAGATCCCATGGAACTACTACTGCCTGCTGACCCTGGTGATGATCATTGTCATCTCCATCCTGAACATCGACTACGGCCCCATGCTGACCCACGAGTACAACGCGCAGGTCAAGGATGACCTGTTCACCACCCCCGAGCGCCCCTTCGCCGGCGCCGACGATTACGAGAAGCCCGCCTCCGGCAAGTCCTCCGTGGCGGATCTGCTGATCCCCGTGGTGGTACTGATCGTGGTCTGCGTCGTTTCCCTGATCTGGTCCGGCGGCTATTACGATCTGGAGGCCGACTGCTACCACGACTTCATGGTAGCCTTCTCCAACGCCGATGCCGGTGCGGCACTGGGACTGGGCGGCATGATCGGCTGCGTGTTCACGTTCATCTACTTCTGGCTGCGCGGCGCCATCGGCTTCGAGAAGTCCTTTGAGTCTGTGCCGCAGGGCTTCATCCAGATGATCGCCCCCATCCTGATCCTGACCTTCGCGTGGACGCTGTGCTCCTTCACCCGCTACGCCATGTACTCCGCCGAGTTCGTGAAGAACGCCATGTCCGGCGCCGGCGACCTGAAGGTGTTCCTGCCCGCCGTGATCTTCCTCATCGGCGCCGCCATCGGCTTTGCCACCGGCACCTCCTGGGGCACCATCGGCATCATGGCCCCCATCGTCGTGGCCGTGTTCGACTACGACGTGGAGCCGATCCTCTGCACCATCGGCCTGGCGGCTGCCTGCTCCGGCGGCGTCATGGGCGACCACTGCTCTCCCATCTCCGACACCACCATCATGGCCTCCGCCGGCGCCCACTGCTTCCACCTGAACCATGTATTCACCCAGCTGCCCTACGCCCTGACGGTTTCCGGCGTGGCGTTCGTCAGCTTCATCCTGGCCGGCCTGATCCAGAACGTGGTCATCAATCTGGCCATCGCCATCGCGCTGATGGTCGGCACGTTGCTGGCCATCAAGGCCATCGTCGCCAAAAAGCATGCCGGCATCTTCCGGGAGATGGCCGAGGCCAACAAGGTCCTGGCCCACAAGTAAGTACATTTTTCCCCGCACAACGAAAGGAGGCGGCAGCTTACGCTGCCGCCTCCTCTGCAAAAACAAAAGGGATGCACACGCGCCGCGTGTGCATCCCTTTTTCCTTCTCAGAAATGGGTATCCACGAATTTGTTGAACTTCTTGACGTCCATGTGATCCTTGTAGGTGTTGCGGAACGTCTTGACGGTCAGGCTGTTGTACTGCACGATCTTGCGGTACTTCAGGAACCCTGCCACCAACGCCACGCCGCCGCAGAGGTAGCCCATGGGCGCGCTCTTCCAGCACGTCCAGATCAGCACGGCGAACAGCACCACCGAGATGAGCACGCCGGCGATCTGCTTTTTCGGGTGCAGCAGCTTCACCGTCTCCGCGTCGATGACGCCCTCCTCCACCATGGCCTGTGCGAACCGCTTCTGCACGCCGAACAGGCTGGCGGTGTTCAGCATGATAGGCGCTACCACGAAAAACGCGAACAGCGCGTCCACCACACCGATCAGCAGAACGCTCAGTTCTCCCATATTTCCCATATTGTCACGATCCTCCTATGTTAATTTACAAATTTAACGGTCATATCGCCGCGGCTCGAGGCGTAGAGCATATGGCTGTAACACAGGGAGAACTCCACCACATCGCCCACCTCCAGCCGCCGGGGGCAGTCCTCCACGTCCACGATGCAGTGATCGGAGGAGCCGCCGATGACGGCGAGGCCCGGCTCCCGGGGCAGCAGCGACTCCAGATCGCCCACGTCCGCCCGGCCCAGAGCCAGAATGGCCCGCCGCCGGATGCCCCGGTCCTCATACACCGGCTTGCGCCCGAAGGCATCAATAGCAAATTCGCCGATGGGATAGGTGGGCTTGTCCCGTACCTCCACCACCTCGGCCCGGAGGGTAAACCCGTCCGTCCGCAGGTAGTCCATGTCCCGGATGCCCCAGTCCACCTGCAGGTCCTTGCCCAGCAGGATGTTCTCGCCGATGCGCAGATGGTTGATGCCCTCTGGCATGGTGCCCCAGTGCACCAGCGTAAAGGAGCTGGTGGCGCCGCCGGAGATGACCTCCAGCTTCCGCCCGATGCGCTGCTCCACGCGGTCGGCGATGGCCAGCAGCTCCCACATCTTCTCCGGCGTGGGCTTGGTGGAGCCGTAGCACGTCAGGTTCACGCCGATGCCGGCCAGCTCCACATGGGGCAGCTCCCGCTCCACATGGACGCACACGTCCACCATCTCGTCCTTGTCCCAGAAGCCCTCCCGCAGGTCGCCCAGATCGGCCATGACAATGACCCGGTGCGTCCTGCCCTGCAGGACACATTCCTCCTCCAGCGCGTCCAGCGTGACCCGCTCACTCTGCAGGGATGTCTCGCACAGCCGCACCACGTCCGGCAGCTCCGAAAGCCCCGGAATGCGGATCAGCAGCCACGGGCCGCCGATCCCGGCGGCGCGGCACCGCTCCACCTGCTCCAGACGGCTGGTGCCCAGCTCCTCCGCACCGCATTGGCGCAGGGCACGGGCCACCTCCGGCAGGCCGTCCACGCCCTTCACCACGCCGCACACGCGGATATGCTGCTCCCGGCAGCGGCGGATGACCTCCTGCGCGTTGCCGCGCAGGATGGACAGATCGATCTCCAGTTGCGGATATGTGCGATTCATTGGGGGACACCTCGTATCATCGTAGTCAATATTTCTATTATAGCATCAAACGCCCCGCTTGTCACCCTTTTTCCGCGCTGAACGCAAAACAGTGCCGCCGCCGGTCTCCCGGCGGCGGCAGATATGCTTTTACAGGACGTGTACGCCGTCCGGCTGGAACACCAGGTGGCACATGTCGCCCACCTGATAGATGCGCTTGTTCTTGGGATCGTGCTCCGCCAGCTTCACCAGCGTATTGCCCACCATCACATGATAGTTCTGATAGCTGCCCATGAAGCAGCTCAGCACCACCTTGCAGGGCAGGCCGCCCTCGTCGGCCAGCGTGCCGGACTCCGGACGCAGCACCACGGTGTACTCCTTGCCCGGCTCCAGATCGTCGCGTCCGGCCACCCGCGTCTGATAGCCCTCTACGTCCAGAATGGCGTGGTCGCCGTCGGCGCGCACCATGGTGCCCTTGAGGAAGTTGGCCTCGCCGATGAAGTCCGCCACAAACTCGTTTCTGGGATGGTAGTAGATCTCCTGGGGCGTACCCATCTGCTCCACCACGCCGTGGTTCATGATGATGATGTTGTCCGACAGCGCCATGGCCTCGGACTGGTCGTGGGTAACGTAGATGGCGGTAATGCCCACCTCCTGCTGGATGCGGCGGATCTCCGTGCGCATGGACACGCGGAGCTTGGCGTCCAGATTGCTCAGCGGCTCGTCGAACAGCAGCACGGACGGCTCGATGACCAGCGCCCGGGCCAGCGCCACGCGCTGCTGCTGACCGCCGGACAGCTGGTTGGTCATGCGCCCCTCCATGCCGGTCAGCTCCACCAGCTCCAGGATCTTCATGACCCGCTCGTGGATCTCGTCCTTGGGGATCTTCCGCAGCTTCAGGCCATAGGCCACGTTGTCGAACACATTGTAGTGGGGCAGCAGGGCGTAGCTCTGGAACACCATGGCGGTGTCCCGCTTATTGGGGGTCAGGGCGTTGATGGCCTCGTCGCCCAGATAGATCTCGCCCTCGTCGGGGCTTTCAAAGCCGGCGATCATGCGCAGGGTGGTGGTCTTGCCGCAGCCGGAGGGGCCCAGCAGCGTCACGAAGCTGCCCGGCTCGATGGTCAGGGAGGTATCCTTCACCGCGTAAAAGTCCTTGCCGGTCTTGGGATCCTGATAGATTTTGGAGATATGGTCCAGGCGGACGCCCTTTTTCACTTTTTCCATGGCTTATTGGTCCTCCTTCATGTTTTTACTGGTGCCGAAATGCTTGATGAACAGGTTCATCAGCAGCACCGCGCCGTAGGTGATGACGATCAGGATGGTGGCGAAGGCGCAGGCCAGGCTGTACGAGCCCTTTTCGGCGAACTCGTTGATCTGCACGGTGATCAGCAGGAACTGCGGCGTCACCAGCAGGATGATGGCGGAGATAGCGGTGATGCTGCGCACGAAGGCGGTGACCAGACCGCTGAGGAAGGAGTCCTTGATCAGCGGCAGCGTCACGGTCATGAACACCTTGAGACTGTCGGCGCCCATGTCGTAGGCGGATTCCTCGATGGACTTGTCGATCTGCCGCAGGGCGGAGATACCGCTGCGGGTGCCGGTGGGCAGCGAGCGCACCACAAACACGATGATGAGGATCAGCCCCGTGCCGTACAGCCCCTGCAGAAAGCCGGTGTTGAACACGCCGCTGGCGAAGCCGCGGATGTATCCCACGCCCAGCACCGTGCCGGGCACGGCCATGGCCAGCATGGAAACGGCCTCGATGAAGCCCTTGGCCTTGAATTTCCGCTTCACCACCAGATAGGAGATGATCATGCTCAGCAGCGCGGTGATGGGCGCGGAGATAAGGCTCAGCACAAAGGAGTCCCGGAACGCCTGCAGGCCGTGATAGCGGGTGAACACCAGACCGAACCACTTGCCCGTCAGCGGGAAGAACTTGAAGCCCCAGGTGGGGAAGCACGCGCCGATGGGCACGCACAGATACATCAGGATGACGAATCCGGCGGCCAGCGCACACAGGATGGTCAGCGGCACCTTCACGCTCTTGTCCTCAATGAGCATCCGGGCGCGGGAGGCCTTGCCGGTCAGGGTGGCGGCGGTCTTGGCCTCCAGATAGTACTTCTGCACCGCGAACATCAGCAGCGTGATGCACAGCAGCACCACGGCCATGGCGGCGGCGCCCGGCTTGTCGTAGGAGCCGGTGATCTGCAGATAGATGGTGGTGGCCAGCGTGTCGTAGGAGCCGCCGATGATCATGGGGTTGGCGAAGTCGGCGATGGACTCGATGAACGTCACCAGGAAAGCGTTGCCCAGACCCGGCAGCATCAGCGGCAGCGTCACGCTGGTGAACACCTTCCAGCGGGAGGCGCCCATGTCCCGGGCCGCCTCCTCCAGCGACGGGTCGATGTTTTTCAGCAGGCCCTTAAGCATCATGTAGCACACGGGGAAGAACGTCAGGGTCTGCACCACCACAATGCCCCAGAAGCCGTATACGCTGTTGTCATAGATGCCCAGCAGGAACCGGGTGATGATGCCCGCCTTGCCGAACAGCATGATCATGGAAAGGCTCAGCACAAAGGGGGGCGAGACCACCGGCAGCGTGGACACCACCTTGAACAGGCCGCCTACGAACCGTCCCATGCGGACATAGACCTCCACATAGGCGAACAGCAGGCCGATGAGGGCGGACAGGATGCCCACCAGGAAGCCCACCTTCAGGGTGTTGGTGATGGCGGTGGTAAAGCGCGGCATGGCGAAGATACGCTGAAAGGTCCCGAAGCCGAAGGTGCCGTCTCCCACAAAACTATCCACCAGCAGGATGGCCAGGGGATAGAGGATAAACAAAGTCAGAAATGCAATGAGCACGACGATGGTGGTGACCATGATGGGGTCTGCCATCAGCTTTTTCCGGTCCAGCGCCGCGCCTTGGGTCCTTGCCATAGAACGCTCCTTTCTCATCCCGAAAGGAATGGTAGGTGTAATGGATACAAAACAAGCGGGGCGGCGGCAAGCGCCGCCGCCCCGTGAAAGTGCTGAGGGTTAGGATATGCTGCGTTCAGATCACTCCGTCTGGAAACGATCCGCACCGGTGTCAGCACCGCTGTCAGCCAGAGCGGCCATCACTTCCTCGACGTAGGTCTTGATGTTGTTCTTGGCGTCCTCGAAGTCATAGTCCATGACGTTGTTGGGATCCAGACCGAACTCGGCGGCCTGAGAGGGCTGGGTGGCGTTGTCGATGACCAGGAACTGGTAGGAGCCGTACTGGGCAGCCAGATTCACGCACTCAGGAGACAGCGCGTACTCGATCCACAGCTTGGCGGCGTTGGAGTGGGCAGCGCCCTTGAAGATGGCGGTGGCGCCCACCTCGAAGGAGGTGCCGCTGGAGGGGATGATCAGCTCGATGTTGGTGTAGCCGTTGTCCACGATCTGGGTGATGCCATCATGCAGGAAGCCGATGCCGATGACGCACTCACCGGTGCCCACGTTCTTGCTGGGGCCGGAGCCGGACTTGGTGTAGACCTCGATGTTCTTGTCCAGATCCACCAGATACTGGATGCCCTCGTCGTGGCCGTACTTCTGGATCATGGTGTTGATGACCAGCTTGGCGGTGCCGGCGGTGTTGTAGTTGGACAGCCAGATCAGATCCTTGTACTCGTCCTTCAGCAGGTCAGCCCAGTCCTGAGGAGCCTCGATGCCCATGCGGGTCAGCTCGTCGGTGTTGACCATGAAGCCCAGGATGCCCTTGTAGATGCCGTACCAGTAGCCATCCTTGTCGCGGTACATGTCGCCCACCAGGTGGGAGGCGTTGGCGGCGTCATAAGCCTCCAGCAGACCCTCGGCAGCGCAGACATTGTACGGATCGGTGGTGCCGCCGAACCACACGTCGGCGGAAGGATTGCCGTTCTCCTCCTCCACCTTGCCCTGCACCTCACCGGTGGACAGGCGCTGGAAAGAGGTCTTGATGCCGAACAGATCCTGGAAGTGCTGGCACGCGGCGGCCAGATACTCCTCCTCGCAGGAGCCGTAGACGACCAGTTCGCCCTCGGCCTGCGCCGCGGCGATCAGATCCTCCATGCCGTTGAAATACTCGGGATAGGTAGCGGTGTCACCATCGCTGCCGCCCTGCTGATCGTTGGCGGGCGTCTTGTCGCCGCAGGCGACCAGGCTCAGAGCCATGACCAGCGCCAGCAGAAGTGCAAAAAACTTCTTCATTCGATTTTCCTCCGTTCACGATTTTCAAAGGTAGCCTTTGAATGAAATGCATTATAGCCGTTTTACGAAAAGATGTCAATAAAAACGGGAAACACCTGCAAAAGTGCGCAGGATTTTAGGCAATTTGACAGAATCCCCCCTGCTGAAAGCTTGACACGCCGCGTATAATAGATGATACTATCTCAAAATGTACACCGCGAAAGGAGGCCCCTGCCATGCTGTCGGGCTTGACTGCTTATCTGCCGGAGACGGCGCTGACCGTTTTTGACAATCTGGAATTTTTCATCCGCATCGTGCTGGCGGCCGTGCTGGGCGCGCTGGTGGGACTGGAGCGCAGCAAGCGCCAGAAGGAGGCCGGCGTCCGGACCCACTGCATCATCGCCTGCACCTCCGCGCTGTTCATGATCCTGTCCAAGTACGCCTTTGTGGATCTGGTGGGCGTTGACGGCCTGCGGGGTGCGGATCCTGCCCGCATCGCGGCGCAGGTGGTCAGCGGCATTTCCTTTCTGGGCGCCGGCGTCATCTTCAAGAACGGAAACTCCATCCGGGGTCTGACCACCGCCGCCGGTATGTGGGGAACCGCCGCCGTGGGCATGGCCATCGGCGCGGGCCTGTACTGGGTCGGGTTTATCGAGGCCGCCGTGCTGGTGGCCATCCAGATCGTGCTCCACCGCTTTCCGGTGGGGGCGGACGCCCTGACCACCCAGGAGCTGGTGGTGGAGATGACGGACAGCGACGACCTGCTGGCCCGCTTTGACGACCTGGTGAAGGCCCACCGCGGCCAGATCACCGAGAGCAACCTGACCCGGGAGGACGGCGTCCTCCGCATGGAGGTCACGGCCAAGCTGGACCCGCCCATCACCCACGAGGAGGCGCTGGCCTTCATGAAGGCCAACGACGGCGTCCGCCGCGTCTCCGTCTGAGGGGCATATCCTACATATGTAAATATCCCGCCTGCGCCCACGGCGCCGGCGGGATATTTTCCGTTCACATCCGCTTTTCCGCCCAGCCGGACAGCTGCTCCAGAATGGGCAGCAGCTCCCGGCAGCTGTCGGTGGGGCTGTACTCCACCCGCACCGGCACCTCCAGATACTCCTTCCGCGTCACGAGGCCGTCCCGCTCCAGCTCCCGCAGGGCGGAGGCCAGCACCGTGTTGCTGACGCCGTCCAGCTTGCCCCGCAGCGCGTTGTAGCGGATGGCGCCGGCGTTGCACACGGCGCACAGGATCTGCACCTTCCACTTGCCGCCGATGAGCTGCATGGCGTGGTGCAGCGGGCATTTTTCCATACAGGGACAATCGTAGTGGGACTCGGACATGGTTAGATCCTCCTGACCTGCTCATATAAATCTGCGTTCTTGCATTTCCCGTTCCCGGTGCTATCATAATAGCAGGTAAGAAAAACAAAGTTAATAGCAAGAGGAGAAGATCACCCCATGAACATCTACCTTCAGGGCCTGACCATGGGCCTTGCCTACGTGGCGCCCATCGGCCTGCAAAACCTGTTCGTCATCAACAGCGCCCTCACCCAGAAGCGCAGCCGCGTCTATCTCACGGCACTGATCGTCATTTTCTGGGACATCTCGCTGGGACTCAGCTGCTTTCTGGGCGCGGGCGCGCTGATGTAGGCGGTGCCTTGGCTCCAGAAGGTCATTCTGGCTATCGGCAGCCTGATCGTCATCTGGATCGGCGTGGGTCTGCTGCGCTCCAAGGCCAGTCTGGAGGGCGGCCGGGACGTGAACGTGCCGATCTGGAAGCTCATCACCTCCGCCTTTGTGGTGACGTGGCTGAACCCCCAGGCCATTATCGACGGCACCATGATGCTGGGCGCCTTCCGCGCCACGCTGCCCACCGGCGGCGATGTTCCCTTTATCCTTGGCTTCGGCTCCGCCTCCGTGATCTGGTTTCTGACGGTGTCCACGCTGGTATCTCTGCTGGGCAGCAAGTTCAACGAGAAGGTGCTGAACGTCATCAACAAGGTCTGCGGCGCCGTCATCATCTTCTACGGCCTGAAGCTGCTGTACAGCTTTGTCAAGATGATGGGCTGGCTGTAAAGAAAATACGTTGGCAAATCACGCCCTTTCTGCTACAATGAGGCAGAAAGGGCGTGATTTCTTTTGGAACAGAACTACAAGCTCACCATCGCCTATGACGGCACCCGCTTCTTCGGCTGGGAGCGCCAGCCGGGGAAGGACACCATACAGGGCAAGCTGGAGGCCGTGCTCTCCCGGCTGCAGGGGCGGCCGGTGGAGCTCATCGGCGCGGGGCGCACCGATGCGGGCGTCCACGCCCGCGCCATGACCGCCAACGCCGTGCTGGATGTGACGGAGACACCGGACGAGATCCGCGACTACCTGAACCGCTACCTGCCCGATGCCATCGCCGTCCGGGAGGTGAAGGAGGCAGCGCCCCGGTTCCATGCCCGCTACAACGCGCTGGGCAAAACGTACCGCTACACCTGCTTTGACGGGCCGGTAAAGCCGGTGTTCGACCGGAGGTATGTGACGCTGCTGGACTACCGCCCCGATGTGGAGCGGATGCGTCAGGCGGCGGCGTACCTCACCGGCGAGCATGACTTCGCCAGCTTCTGCGGCAATCCCCGTATGAAGAAATCCACCGTCCGGCTGGTGGACAGCATCACCGTGGAGCGCCGGAAGGATCGGGTGATCTTCACATTCCACGGTACCGGCTTCCTCCAGAACATGGTGCGTATCCTGGTGGGGACGCTGCTGGAGGTGGGGCGCGGCTACTGGGAGCCCGCTTATGTGCAGGAGATCCTGCTGGCCAAGGACCGGAAGCTGGCCGGCCCCACCGCCCCGCCGGAGGGCCTGTGCCTGATGAAGGTGGACTACTGAGAAAACAGAGCAGGATGCCCCGCTTTTTCGCACCTTTCGCGGCTTTTCTCCGCCCGCGGGATTGGCTATACTATCATCAGATATGCTGCGGGAGGGCGCTGCCCGTCCCGCTGAAAGGAGATCGGGTCTATGATCAAGTTCGGTACCGGCGGCTGGCGCGCCGTCATCGCCGATGAATTCACCAAGGAGAATATCCGCCTGCTGATGGCCGGCCTGTGCCGCCTGATGGAGAAGGAGGGCCTCGCCGGCGCGGAGGTCTGCGTGGGCTACGACCGGCGGTTTTTGTCCAAGGAATCCGCCCATTGGGCGGCGGAGGTGCTGGTGGGCTACGGCTTCCACCCCTATGTCATCAACCGCTCCAGCCCCACGCCCCTGATGATGTTCACCGTGAAAAAGCGGGGCGAGCCCTACGGCATCGCCGTTACCGCCAGCCATAACCCCGCCATCTACAACGGCATCAAGGTGTTCACCGCCGGCGGCCGCGACGCCGACGAGACGGTGACCGCCCGCATCGAGGCGGAGATCGCGCAGCTCACCCCCGCCGACGTCAGGAGCGTGGACTACGACGAGGCGGTGGCGCAGGGCCTCATCACCGAGGCCAACCCCATGAACGAATATCTGGACAGCATCCTCTCCGCCGTGGACGTGGAGGCCATCAAGAGCGCGGCGCTGCGCATCGGCTTCGACCCCATGTACGGCGTCAGCTGGTCCAGCCTCAGCATGCTGCTGACCACCTGCCGCTGCGATCTGGAGATCATCCACGACCGCCACGACACCCTGTTCGGCGGCAAGCTGCCCGCCCCCAATGTGGACACGCTGAAGCCCCTGGCGGCGCTGGTGCTGGACAAGCACTGCGACCTGGGCATCGCCACCGACGGCGACGCCGACCGTCTGGGCGTCATCGACAACGAGGGGCAGTTCGTCCACCCCAACAAGCTGCTGGTGCTGCTGTACTACTATCTGGTGAAGTACCGGGGCTGGCACGGCCCCTGCGTCCGCAACAACTCCACCAGCCACCTGCTGGACCGCGTGGCCGCCGGCCTCGGCGAGAAGTGCTACGAGGTGCCGGTGGGCTTCAAGTGGGTGTCCGCCAAGATGACGGAGACGGACGCCGTCATCGGCGGCGAGTCCTCCGGCGGCATGGCCGTCCGGGGCCACATCTCCGGCAAGGACGGCATCTACGCCGCCGCCCTGCTGGTGGAGATGCTGGCCGTCACCGGCAAGTCGGTGTCGGCGCTGTTCGCGGAGATTGCCGCCCAGTACGGCGACCCCCAGTGGGCGGAGGTGGACTTCCGCATGACCCCCGCCCGCAAGGCGGAGCTGCAGGAGCGCCTGTTCGTCCGCTGCGAGACGCCGGACTTCGGCGCGGCGGTGGACCACGTCAGCCGGGAGGACGGCTGCAAGGTGTACTTCGCCGACGGCAGCTGGGTCATCTGCCGCTTCTCCGGCACGGAGCCGCTGCTGCGCATGGCCGCCGAGGCCGACGATCAGTCCGAAGCGCAGCGCTATATCGCCGTCTGGCGCACCTTCCTGGGCCTGTAAAGCATTTTTTGGAAAAAACTTTTCGAATGTTGCAAATGCAACTTATCAAATCCTGCGTCCGTGTTATACTGACCACAGTAAGCGAGAGGGGCGACCCTCACAAAACAAATCAATATAACATATAAATGGAGGATACGATTATGAAGAAGTGGGTATGTCCTGTTTGCGGTTACGTTCATGAAGGCGATGTTCCCCCGGCCGAGTGCCCGGTGTGCCACGTCAGCGGCGAGAAGTTCCTGCTCCAGTCCGAGGAGAAGTCCTGGGCCGCCGAGCATGTGGTAGGCGTCGGCAAGGTGTTCGGCGATGATGTCCCCGAGGAGGTTCGTCAGGAGATCATCGACGGTCTGCGCGCCAACTTCGAGGGCGAGTGCTCCGAGGTGGGTATGTATCTGGCCATGGCCCGTGTGGCCCATCGTGAGGGCTATCCCGAGATCGGTATGTACTGGGAGAAGGCCGGCCTGGAGGAGGCCGAGCACGCCGCCAAGTTCGCCGAGCTGCTGGGCGAGGTCATCACCGACAGCACCAAGAAGAACCTGCAGATGCGCGTGGATGCCGAGAACGGCGCCACTGCCGGCAAGTTCGAGCTGGCGAAGCTGGCCAAGAAGTACAATCTGGACGCCATCCACGACACCGTGCATGAGATGGCCCGCGACGAAGCCCGCCACGGCAAGGCCTTCGAGGGTCTGCTGAACCGCTACTTCGGCAAGTAAAATAAAGGCAAAAAAGCACCCGCTTCCCAGCGGGTGCTTTTTTGACGCGCTATGCTGCGGCAGGCTCTTTTCCGCGGGCGCAGCTTCTGGCTCAGTTGGCGCTGAGGTAGGCGTACGCAGCCAGGGCGTCGCGGATGGCGTCCTTGTCCTGCTGCGAAACCGTCAGGTCATACCGCTTGGCGTCGCCCTCAAAGCGGATAATGGTCTCATCGGATGCGGCGATGGCGGCGAACAGCTCCAGATCGTCATCGTCGGCGGTGAAGTCGATGTACTCCCAGACGTCGCCGTGGTCATTGTCGCGCTCAACGTCGAAGTATCTGTATACGCGGTAATAGGTCTGGCCGTCGATCAGGAAGGTCAGATGATCCCAGAAGACCCAATCATCGCCCACATAGTCATATCGGATGCGCACCCAGGTGTTGGTGCTGCTGGTGCCCACATAGCACAGCGCATAGGTGCGCGTGTCGATGTACTCGGGGAAGCCCACGGGATAGTAGAAGGACATCTTCTGGACCTTGTCCTCCTCCACGCGCATGGTGGCCAGCGCGGCCTCACCCTCAGCCCGCAGCTTTTCGGCGGCGTCCCCGCCCGCCTCGTTCTCATGCCTCCGGCGGCCCCATTTCTTTCAACAGCGAAAGAAATGGGGGAAAGAACGCCGCCAAAAACCCATGGTTTTTGGATTTCCTTCCGCTGCTTGCCGGTGTGTGCTGATTCGTCCGAAATGTTGAACTGACGTATTTCTCTGAGCGCTGCCGCTTTTACTCTGAAATGCGCCGCTGCGCACTTCTATCAGATCTGCGCGGCCCGGAGGGCCGCACCAACACTTGCCGGTATCGACGGCAAGTGCGCGATTTGATAATCGCTTAAAACGGTAGAGCCATGCCCTCCGCCCTCCGCCTTGCTATTTCCCGCCGCCTGTGCTACAATACCTCTGTATGACCGCAAAATTCCGAAAGGAGCTTATTGTATGAACGAAGAACTGAAAAACATCCTCAGCCGCGTGGATCACACCCTGCTGAGCCAGACTGCCTCCTGGGCGGAGATCAAGACCATCTGCGATGACGGCATCAGGTACGGCTGCGCCAGCGTCTGCATCCCCGCCAGCTATGTGAAGCAGGCGGCGGAGTATGTGGACGGCAAGATCGCCGTCTGTACCGTCATCGGCTTCCCCAACGGCTACGATACCACCGCCGCCAAATGCTTTGAGGCCGCCGACGCCGTGAAGAACGGCGCGTCGGAGATCGACATGGTCATCAACATCGGCTGGGTCAAGGACGGCCTGTACGAGCAGGTGCTGGACGAGATCAAGGCCATCAAGGAGCACTGCGGCGGCAAGCTGCTGAAGGTCATCATCGAGACGTGTATGCTCACCGACGCCGAGAAGATCGAGCTGTGCCGCGTGGTGTCCGAGTCCGGCGCGGACTATATCAAGACCTCCACCGGCTTCGGCGGCGGCGGAGCCACCCGCGAGGATGTGGCGTTGTTCAAGGCGCACGTGGCGCCCCATGTGAAGATCAAGGCCGCCGGCGGCATCGCCGACCTCAACGACGCCCGGGACTTCATCGCGCTGGGCGCGGATCGTCTGGGTACCAGCCGCATCGTCAAGGCCGTCAAGGCCATGGAACAGTAATTTATATAAGGAGGAACCACCATATGCCTACTCCCCACAATAACGCCGCCAAGGGCGATTTTGCCAAGACCGTTCTCATGCCCGGCGACCCCCTGCGCGCCAAGTTCATCGCGGAGACGTTCCTGACCGAGCCGAAGCTGGTCAACAATGTCCGCGGTGTCCAGGGCTACACCGGCACCTATAAGGGCGTGCCCGTCTCCGTTATGGCCAGCGGCATGGGCATCCCCTCCATCGGCATTTACTCCTACGAGCTGTACACCCAGTACGATGTGGACAACATCATCCGCGTCGGCTCCGCCGGCGCCATGCGCGCCGATCTGGAGCTGGGCAGCGTGGTGGCCGGACAGGGCGCCTGCACCAATTCCAGCTTTGCCGACCAGTACGAGCTGGGTGGCGCTTACGCCCCCATCTGCGACTTCGACCTGCTGATGGCCGCTGTGGAGAGCGCCAGGGAGCTGGGCGTAAAGATGCCCGTGGGCAACCTCTACTCCTCCGACACGTTCTACGATGCCGCCGGGCGCAATATGCGCTACGCCAGGATGGGCGTCATGGCCGTGGAGATGGAGGCCGCCGGTCTGTACTGCACCGCCGCCTATACCGGCAAGCGGGCGCTGGCCATCTGCTCCATCTCCGATAACCTTGTCACCGGCGAGGAGCTGTCCGCCGACGACCGCCAGAACACCTTCACCAACATGATGAAGATCGGTCTGGAGATCGCGGTGAAAATGGCGGCGAAGTAAGAAAACCGTGCGTTTCGCACAAACGAAATGCAAATAAACTGTAAAATTTGTTCAGAATGTCCCTGAAAAGTATGGAAATAGCTTGCTATTTGTAAAGCAATCTGCTATAATGCACCCTGCGGTGAGAGGGGTACCTCTCCTCCGCACACTTGGTTTTCCCGCCGCGAGGCGTGAAAATAAAAAAATTTAGGAAGGTAGATTAAGAATCATGAAAAAGTTTCTTGCTCTGATTTTGGCTCTGGTCATGGCTCTGTCTCTGGTCGCCTGCGGCGAGCAGAAGCAGCCCGATAACCAGGAGCCGGAGAACACCGGTGACAACACTGAGGTCACCTACAAGGTTGCTATGATCACCGACTACGGCGACATCACCGACCAGTCCTTCAACCAGACCACCTACGAGGCCTGCAAGGCTTTCGCGGAGGCCAACGGTGTGGACTTCCAGTACTTCAAGCCCGCCGGCGATAACACCGCCGACCGTGTGGCCATGATCGAGAGCGCTATCGACCAGGGCTACAACGTCATCGTGATGCCCGGCTACGCCTTCGGCGCCGCCATCGCGGAGACCGCCCCCAACTTCTCCGATGTCAAGTTCATCGCGCTGGACGTGTCCGCCGGTGACCTGGGCGAGGGCTTTGTGGTTCCCGCCAACCTGTACTGCGCTGTGTATCAGGAAGAGCTGTGCGGCTACATGGCCGGCTACGCTGCTGTGAAGCTGGGCTACAAGAACCTGGGCTTCCTGGGCGGCATGGCTGTCCCCGCTGTCCAGCGCTACGGCTACGGCTTTGTGCAGGGCGTTGACGCTGCTGCCGCCGAGCTGAAGCTGACCGATGTCAAGCTGAACTATGCTTACGGCAACCAGTTCTCCGGTGATGCCGACATCACTGCCGCTATGGATACCTGGTATGCCGGCGGCACTGAGGTCGTGTTCGCCTGCGGCGGCGGTATCTACACCTCCGCTGTTGATGCTGCCAAGAAGGTCGAGGGCGCCAAGGTCATCGGTGTTGACGTTGACCAGGCCGGTGTCATTGCCAACTACGCCGCCGGCGAGGGCGCTGATGCCGCCACCATCGAGGGCTACAAGGCTCTGACCGTCACCTCCGCCATGAAGGGTCTGTATCCCGCCACCTATGACACCCTGACCGATGTCATCGTCAATGGCAACTGGGAGAAGTACTCCGCCAAGATCGACACGCTGGGTCTGGTGTCCGCTGACGATCCCACTGCCAACTACGTCCAGATCCCCATGGAGTCCACCCAGTGGGCTGATGGTGCGTTCACCCAGGACGACTACAAGGCTCTGGTGAAGGCCATGTTCGACGGCACCCTGACCGTCAGCAACGACATCACCAAGGCTGCCTCCGACTTCGCCACCGTCATCACGGTGGAGGATCTGGGCAACATCAAGTAAGCCTGTACTTACCGTAAAAAACAGAGGCTGCATCCGCAGCCTCTGTTTTTTTGCGCGTTTTCCGGCAATTGCCGTTACCGGTATCGTCAAAAGTATCGTCAAAACTCCGAAAAAACTTTGCTTTATGCCGGGAAGTATAGTATACTGAATATATTCATGGTTTCCGTCCCCGCACACAGCGCAAGCGGCGGGCCATAAAACGGAAGGGAGGGCGAAAACTTGGATACACCGTATGCCATCGAAATGCTGCACATCACAAAACGGTTTCCCGGTATCATCGCCAATGACGACATCACCTTACAGGTGAAAAAGGGAGAGATCCATGCCCTGCTGGGCGAAAACGGCGCCGGCAAGTCCACGCTGATGAGCGTGCTGTTCGGCCTGTACCAGCCCGAGGAGGGCATCATCAAAAAGGACGGCGTGGAGGTGTCCATCAAAGACCCCAACGACGCCAATGCACTGGGCATCGGCATGGTCCACCAGCACTTCAAGCTGGTGGAGTGCTTCTCCGTGCTGGACAACATCATCCTGGGCGTGGAGCCCACGAAGCACGGCTTCCTCCAGAAGAAGGAGGCCCGCCAGCGCGTGCTGGCCCTCAGCGAGAAATACGGCCTGAAGGTGGACCCGGACGCGCTGATCGAGGACATCACCGTGGGCATGCAGCAGCGTACCGAGATCCTGAAGATGCTGTACCGCGAAAACGAGATCCTCATCTTCGACGAACCTACCGCCGTGCTGACGCCCCAGGAGATCGACGAGCTGATGGAGATCATGCGCAATCTGGCGGCGGAGGGCAAGTCCATCCTGTTCATCTCCCACAAGCTCAACGAGATCATGGCCGTGGCCGACCGCTGCACCGTGCTGCGCAAGGGCAAGTATGTGGGCACCGTGGAGACGAAGGACACCTCCATGGAGCAGCTGTCCGCCATGATGGTGGGCCGCAATGTCAATTTCCATGTGGAGAAGAAGCCCTGCACCCCCGGCGACGTGGTGCTGGACGTGGCGCATATGACCGTGGCCAGCAAGATACATAAGAACAACGCCGTCCGCGACGTGAGCCTGAAGGTGCGCCGGGGTGAGATCGTGTGCCTGGCCGGCATCGACGGCAACGGCCAGACGGAGTTCGTCTATGGCCTCACCGGTCTGGAGCCGCTGGTCTCCGGCAAGATCTCCCTCTGCGGCAAGGACATCACCCACGCCTCCATCCGCAAGCGCAACACCATGGGCATGTCCCACATCCCCGAGGACCGCCACAAGCACGGTCTGGTGCTGGACTACTCGCTGGAGGACAATCTGGTGCTCCAGCGGTACTTCGAGCCGGAGTTCACCGACAAGGCCGGATTCCTCCGCCGGGACAACATCCGCAAGTACGCGGAAAAGCTCATCGACCAGTACGACGTCCGCAGCGGACAGGGCCCCGTCACCGCGGCCCGCAGCATGTCCGGCGGCAACCAGCAGAAGGCCATCGTGGCCCGTGAGATCGACCGCGATCCCGAGCTGCTGGTGGCGGTGCAGCCCACCCGCGGTCTGGATGTGGGCGCCATCGAGTATATCCACAAGCAGCTGGTGGCCGAGCGGGACAAGGGCAAGGCCGTCCTGCTGGTATCGCTGGAGCTGGACGAGGTCATGGACGTGCCCGACCGCATCCTCGTCATGTACGAGGGCGAGATCGTGGGCGAGCTTGACCCGAAAAAGACCACCCAGGAGGAGCTGGGCCTGTACATGGCCGGCGCCAAGAGAGACGAGGTGACGGCATGAAAAAGAATCTCCTGAAAAACAGCGGCGTCCAGTCCCTGCTGGCCTCTCTGGTGTGTGTGGTGCTGGGCATGCTCATCGGCTACATCGTGCTGCTGTTCATCAACCCCAACGGCGCCGGCGAGGCCATCGCCACCGTCATGAAGAACTTCCTGACCTACAGCCGTTCCGATACCCAGCTGAAGTACCTGGGCAACACGCTGGTCAAGACCGCGCCGCTGCTGATGTGCGCGCTGGCCATCCTGTTCGCCTACAAGGTGGGCCTGTTCAACATCGGCGCCGCCGGCCAGTACTGCGCCGGTGTGGCCCTGAGCCTGTACGCCGCGCTGGCGTGGGGCTGGAGCTGGCTGCCCTGTATGCTGCTGGCCATGGTGGGCGGCGCCCTGCTGGGTGCTGTCTCCGGCCTGCTGAAGTCCTACTGCAACGTCAATGAGGTCATTTCCGGCATCATGCTGAACTGGATCGTCCTCTACCTGACCAACATGCTCCTGACCAACGTCAAGGAGGTGGCCAGCCCCTACACCGTGGTGCTGGCGGACACCAACCCCCGTGCCATCCTGCCCTCTCTGGGTCTGGGCGCGCTGTTCAATGACAACAAGTATGTGGGTCTGGCGCTGCCGCTGTCGGTGGTCATCGCCATCCTGGTCTGGGTGGTGCTGGAAAAGACCCGCTTCGGCTACGAGCTGCGGGCTACCGGCAACAACAGGAACGCCGCCAAGTACTGCGGCATGGCGGAAAAGCGCAACATCATCCTGACGCTGGCCATCTCCGGCGCGCTGGCGGCGCTGGGCGCCTCCATGTTCTACCTCACCGGCTATGAGCAGTGGCAGTGCACCGCCTCCTCCGTGCCCGGCATGGGCTTCAGCGGCATCGCCGCCGCGTTCCTGGGCGGCCTGCACCCCATCGGCACCATCCTGGCCTCCTTCTTCATCCAGCACATCGCCGCCGGCGGCGCGTATGTGGATAAGACCATGTACTGCGCACAGGTCTCCGACCTTATCGCCGCCGTCATCATCTACCTGTGCGGCTTCGTGCTGTTTATGAAGTACGCCATGAACAGCGCCATCGCCCGCCGTGAGGAAAAGGCCATCCAGAAGGCGAAGGCGGCGGAACAGGCCGCCTCGCAAACAGACACATCTGCGGAGAAGGGAGGGGATCAGTAATGGTACTGCTGCTGCAATATACGCTGATCTTTGCCTCCGTGCTGATCCTGGTGGCACTGGGCGGCTGCTTCTCCGAGCATTCCGGCGTCATCAACCTGGGCCTGGAGGGCGTCATGATCATGGGCGCGCTGGGCGGCGCGCTGGCCATGCGCTACATGCCCGCCAACACCTCCGCCTTTGTGATGATCGTGGTGGTGCTGCTGGCCGCCGCGCTGCTGGGCACCGTCTATTCCAGCCTGCTGGCCGTGGCCTGCATCAACTTCAAGGCGGACCAGACCATCGTGGGCACGGCCCTGAACATGCTGGGCACCGCCGGCGCCACTGTCATCGTCAAGGCCATCAACACCGCCTCCAACCCCGACGACGTGTCCTCCATCATCCAGTACGCCGGCGCCAAGAAGGCGTTCGTGGTGAACATCGGCTCCTTCGAGTTCAGCTGGTTCATGCTGGTGACGCTGCTGCTGCTGATCGGTGCCTATGTGGTGCTGTACAAGACCCGCTTCGGCCTGCGCCTCATGGCCTGCGGCGAGCATCCCCAGGCGGCGGACTCCGTGGGCATCAACGTCTATAAGATGCGCTGGGCCGGCGTCCTGATCTCCGGCATGCTGGGCGGTCTGGGCGGCATCGTGTTCATCACCGCCGGCGTGTCCGAGTGGCGGTTCGAGTACGGCGTGGCCGGCTTCGGCTTCCTGGCGCTGGCCGTTATGATCTTCGGTCAGTGGAAGCCCACCCGCATCGCCCTGGCGGCCCTGCTGTTCGGCCTGTTCCGGGCGCTGTCCAATGTGTACGCCGGCTTCGACTTCCTGAAGGCCATGAACATCCCCGGCCCGGTGTACAACATGATGCCCTACATCATCTCGCTGGTGGTGCTGGCCTTCACCTCCAAGAAGTCCCGCGCCCCCAAGGCCGAGGGCATCCCCTACGACAAGGGTCAGCGCTGACCCCTGTCCCATCCCCGACAAAAAAGGACTCCATGCAGGTCTATGGCCTGCATGGAGTCCTTTTTATCACAGCGCCCAGCGCCACACCGCCGCCGCCATTGCCGCCGACAGGAGGGCCTGCGCCGCCTTGGCCGGCAGATACCACCGCAGGGACACGCCGGAGCCGCCCAGCACCGCCGCCGTCTGGCAGTGGACGCTGAGTCCGCCCCAGCCCAGCAGCGCCGCCGCCGAGATGAACCCGGCCCGGTCCGCCGTCAGCCGCAGGATGCCGTTGGTCAGCTCCACGAACCCCGCCGCTATCGGCAGCAGCATGCCGAGAAAGCTCTCCGCCAGACGCAGCACCACCAGAAAGAAGATGACGAAGCCGCACACCCCGGCCATGGCCGTCACGCCGCCCCGCACCGCGCCGATGAACGCGGCGGCAGGGGAGGGGGACGGCTTTCTGCGCCCCGCCGCCGGGAAATTGCATGATGTACCGGAAACCTGAACGAAACAGGAAGTTTCTGGCTTCATGATGCACTTCCTGATGAAGCAGAAAACCAGCCCCACCGCCGTGGCGGAGGCGGCATGGAGGAGGTATAGCCATACCCCTGCCCGGGGGCTGTGAAACACACCGCTTCCCACGATACCCAGAATGAACGCCGGCCCGGCGTTGTTGCAGAACGTCAGCAGCAGCACGCCGTCCTCCGGAGTCAGCAGCCCTTGGCGCACAAGGCTTTCCGTGGTTTTTGCCCCCACGGGATACCCGCCGATCAGCCCCAGCAGAAAGGCGGAGGCCCCGGCGCCGCCGATGCCGAACAGCCTGCGGAACAGCGGCCCGGCGGCCCGGCCCAGCACCTCCGCCGCGCCCAGCGATACCAGCAGCTGCGACGCCGCGAAAAAGGGGAACAGCGCCGGTATCACCGACGTGAGGCAAAGCTCTATTCCGTCCCGTACCCCTTGTGCCGCAACGCTTTCGCGGAACAGAAACAGCAGCGCCAGCGCCCCGGAGAGGACGGCGGCCAGCGTCACGAGCCATTTTTTCAAATCCATCACCGCTGTCACCTTATGCGCTTTTCCCTGCCGGATATGCCCGGGGACAGGCAACTTTTCCGCCGGGTGCGCATACGCTTTTCTCACCCACGGAACAGGCGACGGAGGTGGAGAACGTGGCAAAGCTATCCAAAAAACTGTCCCAGGCCAGCCAGAAGGCCATGGACCGGCTGGATCTGCCGGTGAATCTGGCGTCCGGCGTGGCCCGGATGGAGCTGCTGGGCAACCGCTCCTTTTACATTGACCGGCACCGGGGCGTGCTGTCCTACAGCACCGAGGCGGTGGACATCAACGCCGGGACGGTGGTGGTGCGGGTGCAGGGCGAGGGACTGGAGCTGGCGGTGATGACCGATGAGGAGCTGCGCATCAACGGCGTGATCCGCCGGGTGGAGCTGGTGGAGTGAGGGACGGCCATGTATCGAAAGGTGCTGAATTACCTGCGGGGACAGGTGACGGTGGAGGTGGAGAGCGCCGCGCCGGAGCGGGTGCTGAACCTCTGCGCCGCCCACGGCATCCCGTTCTGGGGCTTGACGTGGCTGTCGGAGATGCGGCTGCGGGCGGCCATTGACCGCGCCGAGCTGCCCCGGCTGCGGGAGGTGCTGACCCGGACGGACGCGGTGCTCACCGTGGTGCGGACGGAGGGCGCGCCGGAGGTGTGGCGGCAGTACCGGCGGCGCTATGTGCTGCTGGCCGCGGCGGCAGTGCTGGCGGCGGTGCTGGCGCTGGGCAGCACCCACATCTGGGATTTTCAGGTGACAGGCAACGACACCGTGCCCACGGAGACCATCCTGCGGACGCTGGAGAAGTACGGCGTGGCGCTGGGGGCGCGGAGCCGCATCGACCAGGAGGCCCTGCGCAACCAGGTGCTGCTGGAGCTGCCGGACGTGGTGTGGCTGACGGTGAATATGCGGGGCTGCACCGCCCATGTGCAGGTGGTGGAGCGCCAGCGCCCGCCCCATCTCTACGCCGACGGCGAGATCACCAACGTGGTGGCTGCCCGGGACGGCCTTGTTACAAAAATACAGGCGCTGGACGGACAGGCGCAGGTCATGGCCGGTACCACCGTCACGGCGGGGCAGGTGCTGATCTCCGGTGTGGTGGACTCCGACCAGCGGGGCTACCGGCTGCTCCATGGCATGGGGCAGGTGTGGGCCCGGACGTGGTATGAGCTGTCGGTGTCCGTGCCGCTGACGGTGCAGGAAAAGGGACAGGAGGTGGGGGCAGTCACCCGCCTGGCGGTGGACATCGGGAGAAACCGCATAAAAATCTACGGAAAGGGTAGCATGACAGGCCCCGATTGTGATAAAATGACCGTGTACCATCAGGCGCGGCTGCCCTTCGGGCTGACGCTGCCGGTGACGCTGGTGACAGAGCGCACGGTGCGCTGCGCCGCCGGGGAGGCGGAGCGGTCCATGGCGGACGCCCGGGCCGAGGGCGAAACGCAGCTCATGGCGCAGCTGGAGGAGGCGCTGGCCCAAAGCCAGGGGCAGCTGCTGGATCACAGCTTCGACGCTGTCCGGCAGGGGAAGCGGCTGGTGGTGACGCTCCGCGCGGAGTGCGAGGAACAGATCGGCGTATCATCGCCGCTGGATATACAGGATATGGGGAGGTAAAGACCCACTTATGGAACAACGCATCAGCATTGAACGCATGGAGGAGGCCGTGAACCTGTTCGGCTCCTTCGATGAGAACATCCGCCTGCTGGAGACGGAGTTTCAGGTACAGGTGGTGAACCGGGGCGGCGAGATCGTGGTGTCCGGCGAGCCGGAGAACGTGATGCTGGCGGTGAAGGCGGTGCAGGCACTGCTGACGCTGTCCAACAAGGGGGAGAACATCTCCGACCAGCATGTGCGCTACGTCATCGGGCTGGTGCGCTCCGGCCAGGCCGAGCGCATCAGCGAGCTGACGCAGGACGTTATCTGCATCACCAGCAAGGGACGTCCCGTAAAGCCCAAGACCATCGGACAGAAGGAGTACGTCAACGCCATTCTGAAGCAGACCGTCACCATCGGCGTGGGGCCTGCCGGTACGGGCAAGACGTATCTGGCGGTGGCGGCGGCGGTGGCCGCCTTCCGGGACAAGCAGGTGAACCGCATCATCCTGACCCGCCCCGCCGTGGAGGCAGGCGAGCGGCTGGGCTTCCTGCCCGGCGACCTGCAGAGCAAGGTAGACCCCTACCTGCGGCCGCTGTACGACGCGCTGTTCGATATGCTGGGCGCGGAGACGTATCAGAAGTATCTGGAGCGGGGCAACATCGAGGTGGCGCCGCTGGCCTATATGCGCGGCCGGACGCTGGACGACAGCTTTATCATTCTGGACGAGGCACAGAACACCAGCCGCGAGCAGATGAAGATGTTCCTGACCCGTATGGGCTTCGGCTCCAAGGTGGTCATCACCGGCGACGTGACCCAGATCGACCTGCCCGCCGACAAGGTCAGCGGCCTGAAGGAGGCCATGAAGGTGCTGCGGGATGTGGAGGGCGTAGCGGTCTGCAAGCTCACCAAGGAGGATGTGGTGCGACACGTTATGGTGCAGCGCATCATCGAGGCCTACGCGAAATTTGAGGAGAAAAAGAAATGAAACGACACTATATCCCGGTGACGGCGGACGTTCCCGGCGTCAGCGACGGTACAAAGAGCTTCCTGCGCCGGGTCATCCGCACGGCGCTGGCGGAGCAGGGCGTGGACGTGCCCTGCGAGGTGGATGTATATGTCACCGGCGACGCGGGCATACAGGAATTGAACCGCGAGATGCGGCAGGTGGACAGACCCACGGATGTGCTGAGCTTCCCAGAGTTCGAGCTGACGCCCGGCCAGCTGCCCGGGCAGGAGGACGCCGATCCGGGGACGGGCTATGTGCCGCTGGGCGACATGGCCATCTCGCTGGAGCGGGTGAAGGCGCAGGCCAAGGAGTACGGACACAGCAGCCGCCGGGAGCTGGCGTATCTGGCCGTCCACTCGGTGCTGCACCTGCTGGGCTACGACCACATGGACGAAGGTCCGCAGAAGGCCCGGATGCGGGCGCGGGAGGAGGCCATCATGGCCGTGCTGGGACTGGAACGGAAGTAAAATATACACAAAATTGCTCAAATGAAAGAAAGTTGAGGATCACCTGATGAAGAACATTACGAAAACAGCCATGATCACGGTATGCGGACGGCCCAACGTGGGCAAGTCCAGCCTGACCAACGCACTGGTGGGCGAGAAGATCGCCATCGTTTCGGACAAGCCCCAAACCACCCGCAACCGTATCTACGGCGTGGTGAACCGGGGCGATACCCAGTATGTCCTGCTGGATACGCCGGGTCTGCACAAGCCCCGCAGCCGGCTGGGCGACTACATGGTGAAGGTGGTGCGGGAGAGTCTGAGCGACGTGGAGTGCGCGCTGCTGCTGGTGGAGCCAATCGCCCATGTGGGCGAGCCGGAGCGCATCCTGCTCCAGCGCATCCGGGAGGAGCAGCTGCCCTGCGTGCTGTGCATCAACAAGATCGACACGGTGGAGAAGAAGGACGCGCTGCTGGAGGTCATCGCCGCGTACAGTGAGGCGTATGACGGCTTTGACGCCATCATCCCCATCTCCGCCCGCACGGGCGACGGGCTGGAGGATCTGATGCACCAGCTGGAAAAATACGCGCAGGAGGGGCCGCAGCTGTTCCCCGATGGCATGACCACCGATCAGGCGGACAGTCAGGTGTGCGCCGAGATCGTGCGGGAGAAGATGCTGCGGTGTCTGGACAAGGAGATCCCCCACGGCACGGCGGTGGAGGTGACGCGGTTCTCCGAGCGGGAGGACAGCGGCATCATCGATCTGGATGTGACCATCTACTGCGAAAAGGCCAGCCACAAGGGCATCATCATCGGCAAGGGCGGCGAGATGCTCAAGCGCATCAGCTCACAGGCACGGCGGGACATCGAGAAGTTCATGGGCACCAAGGTGTACATGGAGACGTGGGTGAAGGTCAAGGAAAACTGGCGGGACAATGTGAATTTTATCCGGAGTCAGGGGTATAACGAGGAGTGAGGGGCGTTGCGCGCAGAGGCTGCCGGCAGGGAGATTTCGCGCTCCGGCGCGACCCACTTTTGCCAACAGCGGCAAAAACCAACACCAATCATTCCCTGTGATAATTCCGCCGCGGACCTCCATGCTAAGAGAGCGGGGAGGTGACGGCCATGGATTACTGGGAGCTGTTCTGCGACACCGGCGCACCGGAGGCGTATCTGCTGTGGCGCGGCCAACAGGAGGCGGTATGCAAAACGGAAAAACAGTGACCACCGGCCTTGTGCTGCGGGTCACGGAGACAAAGGAAGCGGATAAGATCCTGACGGTGCTGACGCCGGATATGGGGAAAATTCCCCTCATCGCGCGGGGGGCGCGGCGGAAAAACAGCCGCATCGCCGCCGCCTGCCAGCTGCTGGCCTACTCGGAGCTGACGCTGTACAGGCGGGGGAACTGGTACATGCTGGATGAGGCATCCACGCTGGAGCTGTTCGACGGCGTGCGGCAGGACCTTGTGCTGCTGGCGCTGGCGTCCTATTTCGCGGAGCTGGCGGAGGCGGTGTGCGCCGAGGAGACGGCGTCGCCGGAGATATTGTCACTGCTGCTGAACGCGCTGTACGCCCTGTGCTATCTGGGCAAGGAGCCGCGGCTGGTGAAGGCGGCGTATCAGTTCCGGCTGCTGGCGCTGGCGGGGTTCGAGCCGCTGGCGTCGGCGTGCGCCGTGTGCGGCCGGGAGGAGCCGGAGGCGCCTATGCTGGACGTGGTGCACGGCGTGGTACACTGCGGCGGGTGCAAGCGGCCCGGCGGGCTGAGCATGCCGCTGACGGCGGCGGGACTGGCGGCGCTGCGGCATGTGCTGTACTGCGACAGCCGGAGGCTGTACGGATTCACGCTGGAGCCGACGGCGCTGCGGAAGCTGGATCACGCGGGGGAGGCATTCGCCGCCAGCCAGCTGGAGCGGAGCTTCCGGACACTGGACTACTACAAATCCCTTTTGGGGTAACGTGAGGACATACATATGAGCGACTTATTTGAAAAATCCATGCGGACGCTGGAGCTGCCCGCGGTGCTGGAGATGCTGGCACAGCGGGCCGTCAGCGACGAGGCCAAGGAGCGGTGCCGCCGGCTGCGGCCCTCCACCGATCCCGAGACGGTCAGCCATCTGCTGGACGAGACAGACGCGGCCAAAACCCGGTTGGGACTTCACGGCAGCCCGTCCTTTGTCGGCGTGAAGGACGTGGCACAGCCGCTGAACCGCGCCGACCACGGCGGTATGCTGAACACCCGCGAGCTTTTGGATATCGCCGGGGTGCTGACCGCCACCCGGCGGGTCAGCGACTACGACGCGGACCGGCAGGGTGAGCCCACGGCCATTGACCGGCTGTTCTCCGCCCTGCGGCCCAACAAGTATCTGGAGGACAGGATACGCGGCGCCATTCTGGACGAGGAGACCATCGCCGACACCGCCAGCCCTGAGCTGGCGGATATCCGGCGGCAGATGCGGGTGGCGGCCACCAAGGGCCGCCAGATCTTACAGCGCATCATCTCCTCCCCCTCCTACGCCAAGGTGTTGCAGGAAGCCCTCATCACCCAACGCGACGGACGCTTCGTGGTGCCGGTAAAGGCGGAGTGCAAGGGCAGCCTGCCGGGACTTGTCCACGACGTGTCCTCCTCCGGGGCCACGCTGTTTGTGGAGCCTATGGGCGTGGTGCAGGCCAACAACGAGATGAAGGAGCTGCAGGCCAAGGAGGACAAGGAGATCGACCGCATCCTGCGCATCCTGTCCGGCGAGTGCGCCGCCCAGCGGGAGACGATCCTCTATAACTACGATGTATTGGTGCAGCTGGACGCCATCTTTGCCCGGGCGCAGCTGAGCTACGCCATGGACGCGGGGCGTCCCACAGTGCGCAAGCGGGGCGGTATCGACCTGAAGCGGGCGCGGCACCCCCTGCTGGATCAGGCCAAGGCCGTGCCGGTGACGGTGGAGCTGGGCGGTCGGTTTGACACGCTGGTCATCACCGGCCCCAACACCGGCGGCAAGACCGTGACCCTCAAGACCGTCGGCCTTCTGAGCCTGATGGCCCAGTGCGGCCTGCATATCCCCGCCGGAGACCAGAGCGCCGTGCAGGTGTTCTCCCGTATTCTGGCGGACGTGGGCGACGAGCAGAGCATCGAGCAGAGCCTGTCCACGTTCTCGGCCCACATGGCCAACACCGTGGAGATCCTGAAGCAGGCCGATGACCGGAGCCTGATCCTGTTCGACGAGCTGGGCGCCGGCACCGACCCGGTGGAGGGCGCGGCGCTGGCCATCGCCATCATCCAGGACGTGCGGGGCAAGGGAGCGCTGACGGCGGCCACCACCCACTACGCGGAGCTGAAGACCTTCGCCATGACCACGGCGGGGGTGGAGAACGCCAGCTGCGAGTTCGACGTGCAGACCCTGCGGCCCACCTACCGGCTGCTGATCGGTATTCCCGGCAAGTCCAACGCCTTCGCCATCTCCCGGCGGCTGGGACTGGACGAGAGCGTCATCGAGGCCGCCAAGGCCCAGATGGACAGCGAATCCGTCCGGTTCGAGGACGTGCTGACCCAGCTGGAGGAGAAGCGCCAGCGGCTGGAAAAGGCCCAGACTGAGGCAGATCGTCTGTGGCAGCAGCGGGAGGAGGATGCCCGCAAGGCCCGGACGTTCCGGGAGCAGATGGAGAAGGCCAAGGACAACGCCCGCACCAAGGGCGAGGCCGAGGCACGGCGCATCGTGCGGCAGGCCCAGCAGCAGGCGGAGCAGGTATTCGCCGAGCTGGACCAGCTCCGCAAGCAGCAGCAGCGCGCCGACTATCAGACGGTGAACGACGGCAAGGCCGACGTGCGCCGCCGCCTGAAGGAGGCAGAGGCGGCGCTGCACCAGCACGACGAGGAGCAGGAGCCCATCCCGGCGCCCAGCCGCCCCATTGCCGTGGGCGACACGGTGGAGCTGGCAGGCGTCCGGACAGCGGCGGCGGTGCTGGCGGTCAACGGCGACGGCACCCTGCTTTTGCAGGCGGGAAAGATGAAGATGACCGTCAAGGCCGCCCAGGTGCGCCTTTTGGAGACGGCGGAGGAGATCGAGGAGAAGAAAAAGCAGGCCGCCAAGGCCCGCTCCGCCGGTTCCGGCGGCACGGTACAGATCAACACCGGGGCGCGGGCCTCCGCCGAGCTGGACATCCGCGGTCTGGAGACGCTGGAGGCGGAGAGCGTGGTGGAGAACTACCTGGACGCGGCCCAGCGGGCCAAGCTGGGCACCGTCACCATTATCCACGGCAAGGGCACCGGCGCCCTGCGGGCCGCCGTACACCAGATGCTGAAGAAAAACCGGGCCGTCAAGAGCTTCCGGCTGGGCCGGTACGGCGAGGGCGAGGCCGGTGTGACCGTGGTGGAGCTGAAATGACCGGCGCACTTTGTCTAATTCGACGAATCAGCGGGGAAAATTATCGGCGGACGAAACAAATTTCGTATCAATGCCCATTGCATTACGGCGGCACTTTCGGTATAATGAGAATACTGTAAGTGACCTTTTTCACAGTTTCTGAAAAAATTGCTGCATAAGGAGTGCTGTTCCATGTATACACGGGAAATCACTGTCAAGAATGAAGTCGGTCTGCACGCCAGACCCGCCACCTACTTTATCCAGAAGGCCAACGAGTTCAAGAGCGGCATCTGGGTGGAGAAGGAGGAGCGCCGCGTCAACGCCAAGAGCCTGCTGGGTGTGCTGAGTCTCGGTATCGTGCAGGGCACCACCATCACGCTGATCGCCGACGGCACCGACGAGAAGGAGGCCGTGGACGCACTGGCCGACCTGATCGAGAACCAGATCGGGGAATAACAGAACAAAACGACACCGCGCACAGCAAAGCTGTGCGCGGTGTTCTTTTTTGCCGGAAAGCGGGAAATTTTGTAAAAGCCCTTGCGCCTGCGGGTGGGGATGTGGTATGATGATGGCACACATGCCATACGAGAGAGAAGGGGGTGGCCGACATGGCGCTGACCAACGCGAGCCTGCCGGCGAAGCGGCGGATATTGGCGGTATGCGTCAAGCTGTTTCTGGAGCAGGGCTACAAGAAAACCACTGTGGCGCAGATCGTGCAGAGGGCGGGGGTGTCCAACAGCAGCTTCCAGAACATTTTCCGGGCCAAGGACGGCGTGCTGACGGAGCTGGTGGCCTTCATGTTCTCCAGCCAGTTCGGCGCGGCGCGGTCCGCCATCGGGGAGAAGCTGCCGCCGGTGTATGTCTACGCGGCAGAGACGGCCATCCAGATGACGCTGACGGAGCTGAACGAGAACCTGCGGGAGATCTACATCGAGGCCTACTCCCAGCAGGAGGCGTCGGAGTACATCTTCCGGGAGACGGCCAAGGAGCTGTACGCCATCTTCGGGTCGTACCAGCCGGCGCTGACGGCGGAGGACTTCTACGCCATGGAGATCGGGACGGCGGGGCTGATGCGGGGCTACATGGCCAAGCCCTGCGATGAGACGCTGCCGCTGGAGAAGAAGCTGGAGAGTTTTCTGACACTGAGCCTGCGGGGTTACAGGGTGCCGGAGGAGGAGCTGCAGCAGGTGCTGGCCTTCCTGGGCACCATGGACATCCGGGCGGTGGCCCAGCACATCATGGAGCGGCTGTTCCACGCGCTGGAGATGCGGTACGACTTCCATCTGGTGGGTGCCGGATGAAAACGGCGATCAGACCGTCTCCGGCGGCGTGACCCTGACCGCCGGGTGGCGCAAGATCGTTCCGGGCAGCGGCACGGAGCAGGACCCCGACAACCACGACCTGAAGCATGTGGCGGCCAAGGCGCTGGGCACCTACGTCCGGGGCAACACCGAATACTGGCAGTGCAGGGACTGCGGCAAGTACTTTGCCGATGCCAGGGCTGCGCTGGAGATCAAGGCGGCGGATGTCATTATCTATCCCACCGGCGGGAGCACGGGCGGCAAGTCCAGCCCCACCACCTTTGATGCCGGTATCGGCGTCTGCGCCGTGACGGCGTTCACGTCCCTGACGGGTCTGGCGCTGCTGCGCCGGAAGCGCCGGGATGAGGAATGACCGCGTAGAGCATAAAAAAGGAACGCACCTGCAGGTGCGTTCCTTTTTTATGCGCGCTTCAGCGGGCCTTTTCCGCCTCCCGGGCCACGCGGATGAGCCACGCCGACGCCTCCGCCGGGTAACGGCCCTGCGCCGTCTCGCCGGTGAGCATCAGGCAGTCCGCGCCGTCCAGCACGGCGTTGTAGATGTCCAGCACCTCCGCACGGGTGGGGGCGGGGTGGTCGATCATGCTGTGGAGCAGCTGGGTCACCACCAGGAAGGGCTTCCGGCGGCTGCGGCAAAGGGCGGCAATGTGCTTCTGGGCAGCGGGCAGCTGCTCCAGCGGCAGGCTGCTGCCCAGATCGCCCCGGGCGATGGTCACCACGTCGCACAGATCCATCCAGTCCGGCAGGGCGTCCAGTCCCGCCCGGTTTTCCACCTTGGCGAACAGCTCCGCGTGGGCCAGGCCGCTGTCCGCCATGGCGGCGCGGACGGCGCAAAGGTCGTCGGCGCTGCGGACGAAGGGCTGCATGACGGCGCTGACGCCGAATGACGCCGCCTGCGCCAGGTCGTTCAGGTCGGCCGGGCACAGGGCGGGGCGGCGGAGGTCGACGCCCTCCGGCGTCAGGCTCTTGTGGCTGGTGAGGGTGCCGCCCCGGGTGACGCGGCACACGCCGCCGTCCAGCACGGTCAGCGCCATGACGCCGTCGTCCAGCAGCAGGGTCATGCCGGGGCGCAGCGCCGCCAGCACGTCCGCCTCCACGGGGATGTCAACGCCCAGCGTCACCGTATCGCCCTCCGCCAGCGGCAGGGGAGCGGGCAGTGCGCCGATGCGCACCTCCGGCCCGCGGAGGTCGATCATCAGCTGGGCGGACAGGCCCGTCTGCCGCTCCGCGTCGTGGAGGGCGGCGATCCAGTCCTGCCGGGCCGCCAGCGGCGTGTGGGACAGGTTGAGCCGGAAGCCGGTGACGCCCCGGCGCAGCAGGGCGCACAGTGTGGATGCCTGGCAGCAGGCGGGGCCGAGGGTGGCGTAATATCTCATGGGGTGTCCTCCTTGTGGAAATGGTCGTAGACGGCCCGGGCGGCGGGCCGGGGCAGCACCTCCTCCAGCTGGGGCAGGTCTGCCGTACGGACGGCCTTCACCGTGCCGAACCGCTGCAAAAGCAGCTTTTTCCGGGCCTCTCCCACGCCGGGGATGCCGTCCAGCTGGGAGCGATAGGCGTTTTTGGCGTGCTTCTGGTGGTGGTAGGCGACGGCGAAGCGGTGTACCTCCTCCTGCACCCGGCCGATGAGGGCGAACAGGGCGGGGGGCGTCTGGATGCCGATCTCCATACCGGCGGCGGTGACCAGGGCGCGGGTGCGGTGGCGGTCGTCCTTCACCATGCCCAGCACGGGCACGGACAGGTGCAGCTTTGCCAGCACCTCCTCGGCTACACGGGCGTGCTGCACGCCGCCGTCGATGAGCAGCAGATCGGGGAGGGGGGCGAACTTCTCGTCGCCGTCCAGATACCGGCGGAACCGGCGCTCCAGCACCTCCGCCATGGCGCCGTAGTCGTCGGCGCCGTCACAGGTTTTGATCTGGAACCGGCGGTAGTCCCGCTTCAGGGGGCGGCCGTCCACGAACACCACCATGCTGGCCACCTGGTCGGCGCCGCCGGTGTGGGAGATGTCGTAGCTCTCCATGCGGCGGGGCAGGGCGGGCAGCTCCGCCAGCTCCTGCAAAAGCCGGAGCGTCCCGGCGGTGCGCTCGGCGTCGGAGGTGACACGCTCCACCTCCTCCCGGGCATTGCGGTTGGCGATGTCCAGCAGCTCCCGGCGCTGGCCGCGCTGGGGTATACGGAGGGTGACGGCATGGCCGCAGCGCTCCGTCAGCAGGGCGGACAGAGTGTCCATGTCCTCCACCGGCAGGGGGAGCAGGATCTCCCGGGGCAGCACCTCGCGATCCAGATAGTACTGGGTCACCACGGCGTCCAGCAGCGCGGCGTCGTCCTCGGCGGCGGGCAGCACCTCCACCCGGCGGCCCAGCAGGTCGCCGTTTTCGATGTGCAGCACGGCGCAGCCGGCCCGGGCGGGGCCGGTGTACACGCCCCACACGTCGGTGTCGGCGCAGATGCCGGCGATGACCTTCTGGTTCTTGGACAGGACAGCCAGCGCCCGCACCTGATCCCGCAGGGCGGCGGCCCGTTCGAAGTCCAGCGTCTCGGCGGCATCGGCCATCCGGGCGGTCAGCTCCGCCGTCACCTGCCGCAGTCGCCCCTCAAACAGCCGCACCGCCTGGGCGATGCGGCGGCGGTACTCGGCGGCGTCCGGGCCGTCGGGGCGGCAGAAGCCGTCGCACCGGCCGATGTGGTGGTTGAGGCAGGGACGTTCCCTGCCGATGTCCTGGGGGAACCGGCGGGAGCAGGTGGGCAGGCGCAGGGCGGCACACACTGCGTCGATGGCCTGCCGCGTCTCGCTGCGGCCGCCGAAGGGGCCAAAGTACCGGGCGCCGTCCTGGGCGGGGCGGGTCACCAGCGAGAACCGGGGGTAGGCGGCCTTCTCGTCCAGACGGACGAAGGGGTAGCCCTTGTCGTCCTTCAGCAGGATGTTGTAGCGGGGCATGTGCCGCTTGATGAGGGAGTTCTCCAGGATGAGGGCCTCGAACTCCGAGCGGACGATGATGGTGTCGAACCGGTCCACCTGGGACACCATGCGGCGGGTCTTGCCGTTGTGGGAGGCGGTGTCCTGAAAGTACTGGCTCACCCGGTTTTTCAGCTTTTTGGCCTTGCCCACATAGATGACCTGCCCCGTTTTGTCCATCATCAGATAGACGCCGGGCAGCAGCGGCAGCTCGTTGGCTTTGGCGCGCAGCTCGTCCTTTGTCATGGCGGCACCTCCCTGTGAAATGTGTTTTCCACAGTATAGCACGGCGGGGCGGGGCAGGCAAGGGGGAGGGCGGACAGGGCCGGAGCGACGAGAAAAAAGTGCCAGAAAAAGGGAAAATTATCTGTCGAAAAGCGTTGACAAGAAAAAAACCTTGCAGTACAATATGCAGGAAGCATAGTGGTGCGCTTGGTTGGCGCGCCGCACTTCGGAATTTGCTCTTCCCCCTGTCGGGCTCCCCCCCTTTCGCCCGGCATTTAAATGGACGGAACGCCTGCGGCGCTCCGTCCATTTTTTATTCAGTTCAAGCCGCCCTCGTTTACCGCGAACAGGCGGTCGATGCGCCGGCGCAGCAGGGTATGGGCGGGGTCGGACAGGGAAGGGTCGCCGTCCAGCAGATCGTTGGCAGCGGACTGGGCCTCCTCCAGCAGCCGCATATCGCAGCTGAGATCGGCGGCCTTCAGCGTGGGAAGACCGTGCTGCCGCTGGCCGAAGAAGTCGCCGGGCCCCCGGAGACGCAGATCCTCCTCGGAGATCTGGAAGCCGTCGTTGGTCTGCGTCAGCACCTTCAGACGGCGGCGGGTATCCTCGTTGTCGCTGTCGGACAGCAGGACGCACCAGCTCTTGGCATTGCCCCGGCCTACGCGGCCCCGGAGCTGGTGGAGCTGGCTGAGACCGAAGCGCTCGGCATTCTCCACCACCATCAGGTTGGCGTTGGGTACGTCCACGCCCACCTCCACCACAGTGGTGGATACCAGAATATCGCTGTCTCCGGCGGCGAAGGCGGCCATGACGGATTCCTTCTCCTTGGCCTTCATGCGCCCGTGGAGCACGGCAACGCGCAGGTCGGGGAACACCTCATCCTGCAATTTCTGGGCGTAGGCCGTGACGGCCTTGCGCTCGTCGGGCAGGTGGTCGTCCTCCCCCACCAGCGGGCAGACGATGAACACCTGATGCCCCTCGGACACCTGCTTGCGGATGAAGGCATTCAGCCGCTGGCGGTATTTCTCCCCCACGGCGAAGGTGTCCACCTTCTGCCGCCCGGGGGGCAGCTCGTCGATGACGGACACATCCAGATCGCCGTAGATGATGAGCGCCAGCGTCCGGGGGATGGGAGTGGCGGACAGCACCAGCATGTGGGGCGAGTCGGCCTTTTTGGACAGCGCCGCCCGCTGGTCCACGCCGAAGCGGTGCTGCTCGTCGGTGATGACCAGTCCCAGCCGGGCGTACTGCACGTCCGCTGTCAGCAGGGCGTGGGTGCCGATGCACAGGTCGATGCTGCCGCCGGCCAGACCGGCCAGAATATCCCGGCGCTCCTTGGCGCGGGTGGAGCCGGTGAGCAGGGCGCAGCGCAGCCCGAAGCGGGCGAACAGCGGTGTCAGGTTCTCGTAGTGCTGGCGAGCCAGGATCTCCGTGGGGGCCATCAGCGCCGATTGCCAGCCGCTCTGGGCGGCGAACCAGATGCAGGCCGCCGCCACCATGGTCTTGCCGCTGCCCACATCGCCCTGACACAGCCGGTTCATAGGGCGGCCGGAGGTCATATCGGACACGGCCTGCTCCACGGCGCGGCGCTGGGCATTTGTCAGCGCGAAGGGCAGGGCGTCGTAGAAGGGCGTCAAGGCCACGTTTTCACAGGCGGGGCCGTGTCCCGTCTCCCGGCGGGCGCGCAGCAGCCGCAGACCGCAGGCCAGTACAAAAAGCTCCTCGAACACCAGACGGCGGCGGGCAATGTCCAGCGCCTCCGGCGAGGTGGGGAAGTGGATGTTCTCATAGGCGTAGCCCGCGTAGCACAGGTGATGCGCCTGCCGCACTGCATCGGGCAGCGCATCGGGCAGCAGGTCGCGGCAGGCGTCCAGCCCCTGCCGCATGGCCTCCACCAGCCGGGACTGCGTGATACCGGCGGTCAGGGGATAGATGGGCATGATGCGCCCTGTCAGCAGCTGGCGGCCCTCCGGCTCCAGCAGGGGGTTGGTCATGCGGCGGCGCAGCAGGTCGCCCTCTACCTTACCGTAGAAGATATATGTCTCCCCCTTGTGGAGGCTGGTTTTCCGGTACTCCTGATTGAAAAAGGCAACCTCCAGCACGCCGCTGCTGTCCACGGCCCGCACCTTTACCAGCGTGCGGCCTCCGGCGATGCGGCTGGCGGTTGGGTCGCCGGCCAGCATGGCCCGGACGCAGGCGTATTCGCCCAGCGTCAGCTCCCGGATGGGGCGCTCCAGCGTCCGATCCTCCCACCGGCGGGGGAAGTAGGACAGCAGATCGCCCAGCGTGGCGATGCCCAGCTTGTGCAGCGCCTTGGCCCGCGTCTCGCCGATGCCCTTGATGTACCGGATGTCGGTGTTAAGATCGGCCATGGCGTCAAAAGCCGCTGAAGGCGGAGAAGTCGGCAGGCGGCGCAAACAGAGGCGGCTCCTGCGTCTCCTCTGCCGGGGAGGGCAGCAGCGTCTCCTCCGGCGCGGGGACGTACTCCACGAATTGGTACTTCAGGCCGTCCTCCTCCATGATCTCGCTCTCGCTGTCCGCCTGCCACTGGGGGTCGGCGTCCAGATCGGGGAAAAAGGCGTCGGCGTGACCATCGGCAAAGATCTTGGTGATATACACCCGGTCGCACAGGGGCAGAAACCGGCGGTAGACGCTCTCGCCGCCGATGATCCATGCGTCCTCCCCGGCCTGAAACACCGCCTCCACGGGGAAGTGGACGATCTCCGCGTTTTCCGCAGCAAAGTCCCGGTCACCGGTGAGGACGATGTTGCGGCGGTGGGGCAGCCCCCTGCCGCCGGGCAGGGATTGCAGGGTCTTGCGGCCCATGAGGACGGTCTTGCCCTCCGTCAGGGTGCGGAAGCGCTTCATATCGGCGGAGATGTGAAACAGCAGGGCGTTATCCCGACCGATGCCCCAGTGTTGGTCAACGGCTGCAATGGCATACATGGGCGTTCCTCCTTAGATGGCCACGGGGATCTTGCCCTCAAAGGGCTGAGGATCGTAGCCCTCCAGCGAGAAGCTGTCCCGTGTGAACCGGTAGAAATCGGTGATGGACTTGTCCATCACGAACCGGGGGGCGGGACGCTCGTCCTGCTCCAGCAGCTTTTCGATGATGGGGACATGGCGGTCGTAGATGTGGGCGTCGGCGATGACGTGAACCAGCTCACCGGCCTCCAGACCGGACACCTGCGCCATCATATGCACCAGCACACTGTACTGCACCACGTTCCAGTTGTTGGCGGCCAGCATGTCCTGGCTGCGCTGGTTGAGGATGGCGTTGAGGGTGTTGCCGGAGACATTGAAGGTCATGGAGTAGGCGCAGGGATACAGCGCCATCTCGTGGAGATCCTGAAAGTTGTAGATATTGGTGAGGATGCGGCGGCTGGCGGGGTTGTGCTTCAGGTCGTACAGCACACGATCCACCTGATCCATCTCCCCCTCGGGGTACTGGTGCTTCACCGCCAGTTGATAGCCGTAGGCCTTGCCGATGGAGCCGTTTTCATCCGCCCAGCTGTCCCAGATGTGGCCCCGCAGGTCGTGGATGTTGTTGGACTTCTGCTGCCAGATCCACAGCAGCTCGTCGATGCAGGTCTTGAAAAAGGTGCGGCGCACGGTGAGGATGGGAAACTCCTCCCGCAGATCGTAGCGGTTGACAATGCCGAACTTCTTCACGGTGTGGGCGGGCGTGCCGTCCTCCCAATGGGGGCGCACCTGCTGGTCGGTGTCCCACACCCCGTTTTGCAGGATGTCGCGGCAATTTTCCTTGAAGATCTGGTCTGCACGGCTCATAAGCGTACCCCCTGTGTATTTTTCCTCATTGTACCAGATTCGGCGGCGATTGGAAACACAAATGTGAGGGATAAGGAAAAAGAAATTGTGCCCCGCCGCCCTTTCGGGTATACTGTACGCTGGTTCAAAACGTGAAGGAGGTATTCTTCTGATGAAATATGACGTATTGATCATCGGCGCAGGCCCCGGCGGTATCTTCTCCGCCTATGAGCTGATGCAGCGGAAGCCGGAGTGGAGGGTGGCCGTGCTGGAGGCGGGCAACCCGCTGGAGAAGCGGCACTGTCCCATTGACGGCGACAAGGTCAAGTCCTGCATCCACTGCAAGACCTGCGCCATTATGAACGGCTTCGGCGGCGCCGGCGCCTTCTCCGACGGCAAGTACAACCTGACCAACGAGTTCGGCGGCACGCTGTACGAGTACATCGGCAAGCAGAAGGCCATGGAGCTGATGCACTATGTGGACGACATCAACGTGGCCTGCGGCGGCGCCGGCACCAAGCTGTACTCCACGGCGGACAGCGGCTTCAAGCGCCTGTGCCTGCAAAACAATCTCCACCTGCTGGACGCCTCCGTGCGCCATCTGGGCACGGACATCAACTACAAGGTGCTGGAGAATCTGTACGCCCAGCTGAAGGAGCATATTGATTTCCACTTCCTGACGCCGGTGAAGGCGCTGCGCGTCACGGCTGACGGCGCCTACGAGGCGGAGACGGACAAGGGCACGTTCTGCGGCAGCAAGTGCATCATCTCCGTGGGCCGCAGCGGCAGCAAGTGGATGGAGTCCGTGTGCGAGGCGCTGGACATCCCCACCAAGTCCAACCGGGTGGACATCGGCGTCCGGGTGGAGCTGCCCGCCGAGGTGTTCGCCCCCATTACCGACGAGCTGTACGAGAGCAAGATCGTCTATAAGACCGAGAAGTATCAGGATAAGGTGCGGACGTTCTGCATGAACCCCCGGGGCGCGGTGGTGAATGAGAACACCAACGGCATCGTCACCGTCAACGGCCACAGCTACGAGGATCCGGCCATGCACACGGAGAACACCAACTTCGCCCTGCTGGTGTCCAAGCATTTCACCGAGCCGTTCCGGGACAGCAACGGCTACGGCGAGAGCATCGCCCGGCTTTCCAACATGCTGGGCGGCGGCGTGATGGTGCAGCGGTTCGGCGACCTGATCCGCGGTCAGCGCAGTACCCCCAAGCGCATCGAAAAGGGCTTCATGACCCCTACGCTGGCGGCTACCCCCGGCGACCTGAGCCTGGTGATGCCCAAGCGTATTCTGGACGGCATCATCGAGATGATCTACGCCCTGGACAAGATCGCCCCCGGCACCGCCAGCGACGACACCCTGCTCTATGGCGTGGAGGTGAAGTTCTACAACATGGAGGTGGCGCTGGACGAGAATCTGGAGACGCCCCACAAGGGCCTGTTTGTCATCGGCGACGGCAGCGGCGTGACCCACTCCCTGTCCCACGCGTCGGCCAGCGGCGTCTACGTGGCCCGCTATCTGGCGGAGAACGCATGATACGGCAAAAAAAGGAACGCACCGGCGGGTGCGTTCCTTTTTTGCCGCCGATACCCGGCAGGAAAACGCAAAAAGCACTACCAAAATGCAGCGGACTGTGGTATAGTATACATTGATATATACTGAGGACATATGCCGAAAGGGGGGAGCCGCCGTGAAGCGTGCCGTGAAAAAATGCATCCTGCTGCTGGCGGGGCTGGCGCTGGCCGCCGTTCTGTCCGGCTGCACCGTGTTCGACTCCTCCGTGGAGCAGCTGTTCACCCTGCCCCGCATGGCGCCGGAGTACACCGGACTCTCCCAGCAGCTGGACAGCCTCATCTCCCAGGGCTACGAGTACGCATCCCCCTCCGGCGGGCGGAACATCCAGTCCGTGCAGATGGTGGATCTGGAGGACGACGGCCGGCAGGAGGCGCTGGTGTTCCTGCGCCGCAGCGCCGACGAAAAGCCTCTGAAGATCATGGTGTACCGCCTGGACGGAGACGACAGCTACAGCCTGCTGTGCACCATCGAGAGCAGCGGCACCGCCGTGGACAGCGTGTACTATCAGGATCTCAACGGCGACGGCCGCCAGGAGCTGATCGTGGGCTGGCGCATCAGCGCCGATGTCCAGACGCTGGCGGCCTACTCCATCGAGCCGGAGCCGGTGGCCCTCATGTCCTGCGGCTACAGCCGTTTCAGCATCCAGGATCTCAACGGCGACGGCGCTCCCAGCCTGCTGGTGATCCGGGCCGACGGCGAGCTTGGCCCCGTGGCGGAGTTCTACGGCTGGCAGGAGGAGCAGATGGGCGTATCCTACCGCTGCCGCCTGTCCAGCTCCATGACCGCCCTGAACCGGGGCAGCGTCGTCACCGGCATGGCGGACAGGGACACCCCCGCCGTGTTCATCACCGGTGTGGATACCACCAGCATGGCCGTCACCGACATCCTCATCTACCGGCCGGAGGCGGGCCTTGTCAACGTGGCGCTGGATAAGACCAGCGGCGTCTCCGCCGCCGTCTATCCCTACCGCCAGCTGGCCCCTCAGGACATCGACGGCGACGGCGTTACCGAGATACCCTGCCCCCTGGGCGACAGCGCCGCCGAGCAGACGGACGGCCTCGTCTCCTGGATGAGCTGGCAGTCCGACGGCCGCTTCCAGCAGACCGCCAAGACCTATCACAGCCTGTCCAGCGGCTGGTACTTCACCATCCCCGCCAGCTGGTGGAGCTGGGAGGTGGACGCCGTTACCGGCGGCATCCAGAACGAGAGCCAGATGACCCTCCGCATCAACGGAGACTCCGTGCTCACCATCTACACCATCACCGGTGAAAACCGGGATAACCGCAGCCGCATGGGCAGCCGCATCGTCCTGCGCCGTCAGGCCACCACGGTCTACGCCGGCGAGGTCTACGAGATCGCCCCCTACTACGGCATGGATGAGGATCTGCTGCGCCGCAGCTTCAGCCTCATCCTCGGCACATGGAACAATTCCTGAGAAAGGAGCCCGCTATGAAAAAGGTTCTGGTCCTGGAGGACGAATCCAGTATCCGCAGCTTTATCGTCATCAATCTCCGCCGCGCCGGCTACGAGGTGGTGGAGGCCGAGACCGGCGAGGAGGCCCTGGACAAGCTGAAGCAGCACGCCGACGTCCGCGTGGCCCTGCTGGACATCATGCTTCCCGGCATCGACGGCTTCGAGGTCTGCCGCCGCATCCGCGCCACCAACGCCTCCATCGGCATCATCATGCTCACCGCCCGCTCCCAGGAGATGGACAAGGTCACCGGCCTCATGACCGGCGCCGACGACTACGTCACCAAGCCCTTCTCTCCCGCTGAGCTTACCGCCCGCGTCGACGCCCTCATGCGCCGCTCCGGCGGCGCCGCCGTGGACGCCGGCGAGATCGAGCAGCCCCCCTTCCTTCTCAATACCCGCAACCGCACCCTCGAGAAGAACGGCCAGCGCATCAAGCTCACCCAAGTCGAGTACTCCATCATGAAAATGTTCATGGAGAATCCCGGCAAAGCCCTCTCCCGCGAGGAGATCCTTGACCTCGTCTGGGGCCACGACTACTTCGGCGAGCTCAAGATCGTCGATGTCAATATCCGCCGCCTCCGTCTCAAGATCGAGGACAACGCCACAAATCCCACCTATATTACCACGATCTGGGGATATGGCTACAAGTGGGGCTTCTGACGGCGGATCTTTTTCGTTGATACTGCGTTGCAAAGCCTTGCTGTACACAAAGTACAGCGGCGGCTTCGCGCCTTGTCTCAACGAAAAATCTCTCGCCGTCAGGGATGCACCGCGTCTCGGCGGGAAATACCTGCCGCGCATACTGCGTGCGGCACACATCTTATCTGAAGGGAGCTGAGGAATATGCCTGCCAAGCTGCCCAAGGTACAGGGCCTGCGCCGCCGCTGGCTGGCCGGGAGTATCGTCCCCGTGGCCGCCATACTGCTGCTGGTGGGCGTCCTTATCTCCGTGGGCTTTGCCAGCAACTACTACAACAGCGCCCGCTCCACCCTGCGGGCCAAGGCGTCCTCCGGCGCGGACTACTTCAACACCTATGTCATGACCGGCTACAAAGAGTATTACCGCAGCGCCACGCTGTACGCCGCCACCTTTGACGAGTCCGACCGCATCGAGCTGCAATTCCTCAACAGCGCCGGGAGGGTGGAGGTCACCACCCGTGGTCTGACGGCAGGCACCTATCCCGGCACGCCGGAGATCGCCCGTGCCGTGGAGAGCGGCACGGTGCAGGACTTTGTGGGCCGGGACGAGGCCACCGGCGAGCGGATCATCGCCGCCTCCAGCCTGCTGAAGTACAACGGGCAGGTGGTGGGCGTCATGCGCTACGTCACCGGCATCGGCGAACTGGACCGTCAGGTGTTCCTGACGGTGCTGGTGGTCTGCGGCGTTATGGCCGCCGTCATCTGCCTGATCTTCCTGTCCAGCTCCATCTTCATCAACAACGTGGTGGCGCCGGTGTCGGCGGTGTCGGAGGCGGCCAAGCGCATCTCCGGCGGCAGCTACGGCATCCAGATCCCCAACAAATACACCGATGAGATGGGCGTGCTGGTGGACAACATCAACGACATGTCCCTGAAGATCAGCCAGAGCGAGAAGATGGAGTCGGAGTTCATCTCCTCCGTGTCCCACGAGCTGCGCACGCCGCTGACGGCCATCAACGGCTGGGGCGAGACGCTGCTGGAGGACGAGTCCTGCGACGCGCAGCAGCTGCGGCGCGGCGTGCAGATCATCCTCAAGGAGTCCCGCCGCCTGACCAACATGGTGGAGGAGCTGCTGGACTTCTCCAAGATGACCGACGGACGCTTCACCTTACAGGTGGAGGACACCGACCTGCAGGCGGAGCTGGAGGACGCGGTCTACACCTATCGGGAGCTGTTCCGGCAGGACGGCATCTCTCTGGAGTACACCAGCGACAAGGCCCTGTACGACGAGCCCATCACCGGCGACCCGGAGCGGCTGAAGCAGGTGTTCTGCAACGTGCTGGACAACGCCGCCAAGCACGGCGGCTCCGGCAAGCGCATCGTCGTCCGCCTGACGCAGGAGAACGAGGCCTATGTCATCACCATCCGGGACTTCGGCCCCGGCATCCCGGCGGCGGAGCTGTCCTATGTGAAGCAGAAGTTCTACAAGGGCTCCTCCCGGGCGCGGGGCAGCGGCATCGGGCTGGCGGTCTGCGATGAGATCGTCAACCTTCACGGCGGACAGTTCGACATCGGCAACGCCGCCGGCGGCGGTACGGTGGTCACCATCCGCCTGCCGCTGAAGCGGGAGACAGAAAAAGAGCTGTAAAAAAATCGAACAACTGTTGCATTTTTCGGCGAGCTGTGGTATGCTTGCCTCAGAAAGGATCATTCAGGCATATGGAAAAGAAGCAGGGCGCCTTCCGCACTACCATCGGCGGACAGGCACTGATCGAAGGTATTCTCATGCGCGGCCCGGAGAAGGACGCCATCGTGGTTCGCTCTCCGGAGGGACTGGTCACCAAGGTGACGGAGCGAAAGTTCATCAAGGACCGGTATCCCATTCTGGGTATCCCCATCCTCCGCGGCGCCGTGACGTTCATCAGTTCCATGATCACCGGCGTGAAGGCACTGATGTTCTCAGCGGATTATTTTCCCGATGAGGAGGATGCAAAGCCCAGCAAATTTGACCAGTGGCTGGAAAAGCACATCCCGGCGGAAAAGCTGCAATCGCTGGTGGTGGCGTTCTCCGTCATCCTCAGCCTGGGGCTGACGCTGGTGCTGTTCATGCTGCTGCCCACGTTCATCGCCGGGCTGTTCCACGCGAAGAGCGCCGCCGTCCACAACATCATCGAGGGCGTGGTGAAGGTGGCGGTCTTTCTGACCTATCTGATCCTGTGCTCCAAGCAGAAAGATGTCCACCGGGTGTTCTGCTATCACGGCGCGGAGCACAAGACCATCTTCTGCTACGAGGCGGGGCTGCCGCTGACGGTGGAGAATGTCCGCCCTCAGCCCAAGCACCACCCCCGCTGCGGCACCAGCTTCCTGTTCGTGGTCATCATCGTGTCGATCCTGGTGTCCAGCATCGTGTTTCCCTACATCGACTGGCAGAACATCTGGGTGCGCATCGGCGTCAAGCTGCTGCTGCTCATCCCCGTGGTGGGCGTGACCTATGAGTTCAACCGCTTCGTGGGCGCCCACGACAATGTGGTGACCCGCATCCTCTCCGCGCCCGGTATGTGGATGCAGAACTTCACCACCAACGAGCCGGACGACGCCATGATCGAGGTGGCCATCGAGGCCATGAAGCTGGTGATCCCCGACGAAAAAGGGAAAGATCAGTGGTAAAAGGGGATAACACGACGTATTATGGCGATCACATATAACAATTTGTATTTAGATATCCGCCAGCAGCTCTATAAGGCGGGGCTGCCCGCCGCCACATTGGAGGCGCGGGAACTGGTGTGCTGCGCCGCCGGCAAGAGCCGGGATGAGCTGACCCGCGACAGCCGGCTCTATGTGCCGGACACGGTGGAGCGGCAGGCCCGGGCGCTGGTGGAGCGCCATCTGGCCGGCGAGCCGGTGGCGTATTTGATCGGCGAGTGGGAGTTCTACGGCCTGCCGCTGGACATCTCGGAGCGGGTGCTCATTCCCCGCCCGGACACGGAGGTGCTGGCCGCCGCAGCCATCGAGGGCCTGCGGGGCATGGACGGCCCCCGGGTGCTGGATCTGTGCGCCGGCTCCGGCTGCATCGGTCTTGCCGTGGCGAAGCACGTTCCTAGCAGCCATGTGGTGCTGGGCGAGCTGGACGAGGGGGCGCTGCGCGTCTGCCGCCAGAACATCCGCCGCACCGGACTGTCCGGTCAGGTGGTGTCCATGCAGCTCAACGCGCTGGAGAAGGCGCCTGCCCGGCTGGGGGAGTTTGACTGCATTGTGTCCAACCCGCCCTACATCCCCGACGGCGACATCGCCGGGCTGGACCCCTCGGTGCGGGACTATGAGCCGCACCTGGCCCTGAAGGGCGGCGCCGACGGACTGGATTTCTACCGGGCTATCTGCGGCAGCTGGCGGGAGGCGCTGCGCCCCGGTGGACGGCTGTACTTCGAGGTGGGCATCGGCCAGGCCGACGACGTGCTGCGGATCATGCGCGCTGTGGGCTTCGGCGACATCGAGGTGATCCCCGACCTCAACGGCATCCCACGGGTGGTCTGGGGTATTCTGCACACGGAGATCTGAACTGTCCTGATTTCGGGACAGCGATTCCCATAATATCAAGGTATCACAACGGAGGAGGACGGAACAATGGCAGCGAAGAAAGAACCTGCGGTCCAGAGCACGGCGGTGTCCGACAAGAAAAAGGCGCTGGAGACAGCCATGCAGCAGATCGAGAAGATGTACGGCAAGGGCTCCATCATGCGCTACGGCGCGGAGAGCACCCTGAATGTGGAGGCCATCCCCACCGGCTCCCTGTCGCTGGATCTGGCGCTGGGCATCGGCGGACTGCCCCGGGGCCGTATCGTGGAGATCTACGGGCCGGAGTCCTCCGGTAAGACCACGCTGGCGCTCCATGTGCTGGCGGAGGCTCAGAAGATGGGCGGCGAGGTGGCGTTTGTGGACGCCGAGCACGCGCTGGATCCCACCTACGCCAAGGCGCTGGGCGTCAATGTGGAGGATATGCTCATCTCCCAGCCCGACACCGGCGAGCAGGCACTGGAGATCACGGAGGCGCTGGTGCGCTCCGGCGCCATCGACGTGGTGGTGGTGGACTCCGTGGCCGCGCTGGTGCCCCGCGCCGAGATCGAGGGCGAGATGGGCGACAGCTTTGTGGGCCTCCACGCCCGGCTGATGAGCCAGGCGCTGCGCAAGCTCACCGGCGTCATCAACAAGACCAATTCCATCGTCATCTTCATCAACCAGCTCCGCGAGAAGGTGGGCGTCATGTACGGCAACCCCGAGGTCACCACCGGCGGCCGGGCCCTGAAGTTCTACGCCTCCGTCCGCATCGACGTGCGCCGTATCGAGACGCTGAAGTCCGGCGGCGAGGTCATCGGCAACCGCACCCGCGCCAAGGTGGTGAAGAACAAGGTGGCCCCTCCGTTCCGTGAGGCGGAGTTCGACATCATGTACGGCGAGGGCATCAGCAAGCTGGGCGACCTGCTGGATCTGGCGGTGAAGCTGGATCTGGTGCAGAAGAGCGGCTCGTGGTTCAACATGGGCGAGATCCGTCTGGGACAGGGCCGCGACGCCGCCAAGCAGTATTTTCGCGACCATCCGGAGGAGGCGGACAAGCTGGAGGCAGCCGTCCGCGAGAACTTCCACAAGCTGATGGGCGCACAGTCCCGCACCGCCGCCAAGGCGGCGGGCCGCGCGGTGGACGTGTCCGCCGACGACTTCGACGATGCCGACTGATGCGCATCGAGAGACTGGAAAATTCCAAACACAAGCAGGAGCGCGTGCTGGTGTATCTGGAGGATGGCAGCATCCTCCGGATCACCGGCGCGGAGCTCCTGCAATTTGGCTTATATCAGGGCCTCGACCTGACGCCGGAAACGCTGGCGGCGCTGGAGGCGGCGGCTCGCCGCAGCGACACCAAGCGCCGGGGCGCCAGCATGGCCGCCGGGCGGATGCTCTCCAAAAAGGAGCTGACCAGCCGCCTGACGAAGAAGGGCGCCGCGCCGGAGGACGCCGCCGACACGGCGGACTGGCTGGAGGAGCTGGGGGCGGTGGACGACGCCGCCTATGCCGGCGTTATCGCCCGGCACTACGGCGCCATGGGCTACGGCCCCGGCCGCGTCCGGCAGGAGCTGCACCGCCGGGGCGTGCCCAAGGAGCTGTGGGACGAGGCGCTGGAGCAGCTGCCGCCGCCGGAGGAGGCCATCCGGAAATTTCTCCGCAGCAGGCTGCGGGGACGCCCGCTGACCCCGGAGGACAGCCGCCGTCTGGCCGCCGCCCTCCAGCGCCGGGGCTTTGGCTGGCAGGATATCCGCCCCGCCCTCAACGAGCTGGGGCAAGAGATCGACGAAACATGAGGTGACGAACGTGAAAGTATCCTTTATTTCCCTTGGCTGTGCCAAGAATCTGGTGAATACCGAGCAGATGATGGCGCTGTGCCGCGACGCGGGGCACACCCTGCAGGAGGAGCCTGCCGGCGCCGACGTGGTGGTCATCAACACCTGCGGCTTTATCGACAGCGCCAAGGAGGAGGCCATCGACACCATCCTCTCTGCGGCGGAGCTGAAAGCGGCGGGACAGGTGCAGAAGATCCTGGTCACCGGCTGTCTCACCCAGCGCTACCAGCAGGAGATCCTGACGGAGCTGCCGGAGGTGGACGGCATCATGGGCACCGGCAGCTACGGCGAGATCGTGCCGGCGCTGGAGGAGCTGATGGCCGGCGGGCGGCCCTGCCGCTTCGCGGACATCCACGGCATGATCGACGAATTCGACCGGGTGCTGACCACGCCGGGCCACTACGCCTATCTGCGCATCGCCGAGGGCTGCGACAACCGCTGCGCTTACTGCGTCATCCCGTCTCTGCGGGGCCGCTACCGCAGCCGCCGCATGGAGGACGTGCTGGCCGAGGCCCGGCGTCTGGCGGATGCCGGGGTGAAGGAGTGCATCGTCATCGCACAGGACATCACCCGCTACGGCATCGACCTCTACGGCGAGCGGAAGCTGGCGGCACTGCTGCGCCAGCTGTGCAGGCTGGATTTCCACTGGATCCGTCTGCACTACCTGTACCCGGACGAGTTCACCGACGAGCTGATCGACACCATCGCCGATGAGGAGAAGGTGCTGCCCTATCTGGACATCCCCATCCAGCACTGCAACGACAAGGTGCTGAAGGCCATGAACCGCCGGGGCGACAAGGCGGAGCTGCTGGCGCTGTTCCGGAAGCTGCGCGGCCGCATCCCCGGTCTGGTGCTGCGCACCAGCCTCATCACCGGCCTGCCCTACGAGGACGAGGCCGCCTTCGAGGAGCTGTGCGAATTCTTGCAGGAGGTGCGCATCGAGCGGGCCGGCGTATTCCCCTACTCTCCGGAGGAGGGTACCCCTGCCGCCAAGATGCTCAACCGGGTGGACACCGACGAGGCCGAGCGCCGGGCCGATCTCATCGTGGACGTGCAGTCCCGCATCATGGACGACTTCAACGACAGCCGCATGGGCGGCGTCACGGAGGTGCTGTGCGACGGGTTTGACAACCAGGCCATGATGTTCGTGGGCCGCAGCTACGCCGAAAGCCCCGACATCGACGGCCGGATCTATTTCACCGCCGACCACGAGGTGGAGGCGGGCGAGTTCGTGCCGGTGCGCATCACCGGCGCCATGGACGGCGAGCTTACCGGCGAGCTGGCGGAGTAAAAAAGACTTTTCATTTCCCGCTGCCCGTGCTACAATACCGTCAGCGCGCGGCTGCACCTGCCGGCGGCGCGGAAACACCAAAACGAAAGGCTGATACATACATGACGACCGCGAACAAACTGACGATCCTGCGGGTGCTGATGATCCCCGCTTTTCTGGTGGTGCTGTACTGGGGCTTCCCCGGCTGCCGCTATGTGGCGCTGGGCATCTACATCGTCGCCTGTCTCACCGACCTGCTGGATGGCTACATCGCCCGCCACTATAACCAGGTCTCCGATTTCGGCAAATTCATGGACCCGCTGGCGGACAAGTGCCTTGTGATGGCGGCGCTGTGCTGGTTCGTGGAGGAGGGCACGTTTGCCGCGTGGGTGCTGGCCATCGTGCTGCTGCGGGAGTTTGCCGTGTCCGGCATGCGCCTTGTGGCGGTGGAGAAGGGCCGCGTTATCGCCGCCGGCTGGTCGGGCAAGATCAAGACCGCCAGCACCATGGTGTGTATCTGCCTGATCCTGCTGGGCATCCCCCAGTGGCTCAACTATGTGTGCCAGGGCGTGATCCTGGTGACCACCGTCTATTCCGGCATCGAGTATTTCGCCAAGAACGCCGATGTGTTCAAGAGTATCAAATGACTTGACACCCACGCGAAATTTTGCTACCATAAGACCCAACCGAATAGCGCGTTGATCGGAAAGAGTATGTCCATCCCACGGGGCAAGAGAGAGGGGGCCATCGGCTGCAAGCCCGCTCACCCGCTGCGGACAGAAAGTGCGTCCGGGAGCGCGAGGGCTGTGGACGCCCTCCGCATGGCCTGCGTCATGGGCCGCACCTGAGTGATAAACGAGAGTGGAACCGCGAAGTATCCTTTCGCCTCTCATGCCTGCGGGCATGGGAGGCGTTTTATTTACCAAACTATATTCATAATGTAGATTATAGGAGGCTCATCATGTATCTGTATAATTCCGCCACCCACAAGAAAGAGGAGTTCAAGACCCACACCCCCGGCCATGTGGAGATGTACACCTGCGGCCCCACGGTGTACCACTTCGCCCACATCGGCAACCTGCGCTCCTACATCATGGAGGACGTGCTGGAGAAGTACCTGCGCTACGCCGGCTACGACGTGAATCGCGTCATGAACATCACCGACGTGGGACACCTGACCTCCGACGCCGACGAGGGCGAGGATAAGATGCTCAAGGGCGCTCGGCGCGAGCACAAGTCCGTCATGGAGATCGCCCGGTACTACACCGATGCGTTCTTCTCCGACTGCCAGAAGCTGAACATCAAGCGCCCCGATGTGGTGCAGCCCGCCACCGGCCTTATCGACGACTATATCCGGATCATCACCAAGCTCATCGACACCGGCTACGCCTATGTGGCCGGCGGCAACGTGTACTTCGACACCAGCAAGCTCCAGCGCTACTACATCTTCAACGACCACAACGAGGAGGATCTGGCGGTGGGCGTCCGCGAGGGCGTGGAGGAGGACACCAACAAGCGCAATAAGAACGACTTCGTGCTGTGGTTCACCAAGTCCAAGTTCGAGGATCAGGCCCTGAAATGGGATTCCCCTTGGGGCGTGGGCTACCCCGGCTGGCACATTGAATGCTCCGGCATCTCCATGAAGTACAACGGCGAGTACCTGGACCTGCACTGCGGCGGCGTGGACAACGCCTTCCCCCACCACACCAACGAGATCGCCCAGTCCGAGAGCTATCTGGGCCACCCGTGGTGCCCCCATTGGTGCCATGTGGCCCATCTGAACACCGACCACGGCAAGATGTCCAAGTCCAAGGGCGAGTTCCTCACCGTCTCCTTGCTGGAGGAGAAGGGCTATGACCCCCTGGCCTACCGCTTCTTCTGCCTCCAGAGCCACTACCGCAAGAGCCTGGTGTTCACCTGGGAGAATCTGGACAACGCCACTGTGGCCTACAACAAGCTGCTGACCCGCATCGCCGCCCTGAAGGACGAGGGCGAGGTGGAGCAGGCCGCCTTTGACGAGTATAAGGCCAAGTTCACCGCCGCCATGGACAACGACCTGAACACCTCCATGGCCGTCACCGTGCTGTACGACGTGCTGAAGGCCAAGACCAACGATAAGACCAAGCTGGCTCTGCTGGACAGCTTCGACACCGTGCTGGGACTGAAGCTGCTGGAGAAGGCGGCGCAGCTGCGCAGCAAGCAGGCCGCTGCCGCGCCTGCCGGCGAGTTCACTGTCATCAGCGAGTCCGGCGAGACGGACGGCGAGGTGGAGGCGCTGATCCGCGCCCGGGCCGACGCCAAGAAGGCCAAGAACTTCGCCGAGGCCGACCGCATCCGCGACGAGCTGAAGGCCAAGGGCATCGAGGTCACCGACATCCCCAACGGCGCCAAGTGGAAGCGGATCTGAGCGACAGGATATTCAAAAGGCGCAAAACGGCACAAATACGCAGAAGAGCCGCCTTCGGGCGGCTCTTTTTCTGCCGCTCGGCCCCCAGATAGGGGAGGGGAGCAGCCCCGGCGGCACAATATCTATGCCCGTCAAAAGTGCTGAAAATTTCATGGAAATTTTGTTGACAAAATAGAAAAACCTACTTGACACCACGCGGTTTTTCCTATATTATATGCAGGTACGCGCGTAACGGGGACAACACACCCGGGAGCGTTTGCAATGCGATGAACCGGGAGATTGCTCCGAAAAGGAGGTAACTTCCGGGGAGTATGTCCGATAATCGGGCGGCTGAGAGATTTCTGTTCGCCGGCGTAGATCGCCGCGCCAGAAGGACACCGGCCAGAAGCCGGTGTTTCTTATGAGCCGGAATGATACGCACGGAACGGTGAATAAGAAATTTCCCGCCGTACGGCAGTAGGTCACGCAGAAAAAACCGTACGAAAACATGGAGGAAAAGACCAAATGGCAAAAGAAATGATTCGCATTCGTCTGAAGGCCTATGACCACCAGGT
>OIXG01000452.1_pt1 | contig 50998 bp, 36 predicted proteins | sample 1587731 | NCBI WGS metagenome assembly OIXG01 (sample SAMEA3888908, study PRJEB22519) | human gut metagenome | biome: human gut; feature: human-associated habitat; material: faeces | place: Denmark | collected 2010 | reverse complement strand
AAATGAGCTGATGAACGTCAGCAAATGAAATGAGCTGATGAACGTCAGCAAATGAAATGAGCTGATGAACGTCAGCAAATGAAATGATCTAAAACAAGAAATAATAACATTAAACATTTATACTTAAATGAGTAGAGTACTTATGATTGGCGCAGGTGGCGTCGCTACCGTGGCAGCCTTTAAAATTGTCCAGAACCAGGACGTTTTTACAGAGTTCATGATTGCCAGCCGCCGCAAGGAAAAATGCGACAAGTTGGTGAAGTCTATCCACGATAAAGGCTACAAGATGGACATCCAGACAGCCGAGGTGGATGCCGACGATGTGGAGCAGTTGAAAGCCCTCTTCAACAGCTACAAACCTGAGTTGGTCATCAATCTCGCTCTGCCCTATCAGGACCTCACCATCATGGACGCCTGCTTAGCCTGCGGTTGCAACTATATGGACACGGCCAACTACGAGCCCAAGGACGAGGCTCACTTTGAGTATTCATGGCAATGGGCTTACAAGGACAAGTTTGAAAAAGCTGGTCTTTGCGCTATCCTTGGCTGCGGCTTCGACCCTGGTGTTTCGGGCATTTTTACTGCATACGCTGCCAAGCATCACTTCGACGAGATCGAGGTTCTCGACATCGTAGACTGCAATGCCGGCAATCACCACAAGGCTTTCGCAACCAACTTCAACCCAGAAATCAACATCCGTGAGATTACCCAGAAAGGTCTGTGGTACAAGAATGGTGAATGGATTGAGACCGACCCTCTGTCTATCCACAAGCCTCTCACCTATCCTAACATCGGTCCTCGCGAGAGCTATCTGATGCACCACGAGGAACTGGAGAGCCTGGTAAAGAACTATCCTACCATCAAGGAGGCTCGCTTCTGGATGACATTCGGTCAGCAGTATCTCACCTATCTCGACTGTATAGAGAACCTCGGCATGAGCCGCATCGACGAGATAGAATACGAGGCTCCATTGGCCGACGGCTCCGGCAAGACTGCCAAGGTGAAGATCGTACCACTGCAATTCCTCAAGGCCGTATTGCCTAACCCTCAGGACCTCGGAGAGAACTACGACGGAGAGACCTCTATCGGTTGCCGCATCCGCGGAAAGAAGGACGGCAAGGAGCACACTTATTATGTTTACAACAACTGCAAGCATCAGGAAGCATACAACGAGACCGGCATGCAGGGCGTAAGCTATACCACGGGTGTGCCAGCCATGATCGGCGCCATGATGTTCCTCAAGGGCATTTGGAAGAAACCAGGTGTATGGAACGTTGAGGAGTTCGACCCAGATCCATTCATGGAGCAGCTCAACAAGCAGGGATTGCCTTGGCACGAGGTGTTCGACGGCGACTTGGAGATTGACTAATCATTATCAAAATACCCCTTAGTGACGGCGAAGACAGAAAGGTACTATTCATACCAAGCCGTTTTTATCGTTACTAATTCATAAAACATTAGAAAGATATGGCAAAGAAAGACGAAATAAAGGAAGGATCCCTGAACCCCAACGAGGGTAAGCTGAAGGCCCTTCAGGCTGCCATGGCCAAGATAGAGAAAGACTTCGGTAAGGGATCTATCATGAAGCTTGGCGACGAGCACATTGAGAATATAGAGGTGATTCCTACTGGAAGTATCGCCCTCGATATGGCCTTGGGCGTAGGCGGCTACCCCAAGGGACGAATCATTGAAATCTATGGTCCGGAATCTTCTGGTAAGACCACACTTGCCATCCATGCCATCGCAGAGGCTCAGAAAGCTGGAGGTATTGCCGCATTCATCGATGCCGAGCATGCCTTCGACCGTTTCTATGCTGCCAAGTTGGGCGTAGATGTTGACAACCTGTGGATTTCGCAGCCCGACAATGGTGAGCAGGCGCTTCAGATAGCCGACCAGCTGATCAGTTCGGCTGCGGTAGACATCGTCGTCATCGACTCTGTGGCTGCCCTGACTCCTAAGAAGGAAATTGAGGGCGACATGGGTGACAATGTTGTAGGACTCCAGGCCCGACTGATGAGTCAGGCTCTGCGCAAGCTCACTTCTACCATCAGCAAGACCAATACCACCTGTATCTTCATCAACCAGTTGCGCGAGAAGATAGGTATCATGTTCGGAAATCCTGAGACAACAACGGGTGGCAACGCCCTGAAGTTCTACGCTTCTGTACGCCTCGACATCCGTAAGGCTACAGCCATCAAGGATGGCGATAATGTTATAGGAAACCTGGTGCGCGTAAAGGTGGTCAAGAACAAGGTGGCTCCTCCTTTCCGCAAGGCTGAGTTCGACATCATGTTTGGCGAAGGCATCAGCCACGCAGGCGAAGTTTTCAATCTGGGCGTGGAGCATGGCATCATCAAGAAGAGCGGAAGCTGGTACAGCTATAATGGCTCCAACCTGGGACAGGGTGCCGACCCGACCAAGCTGATACTGAAGGACAACCCTGAGCTTCTCGAAGAAATAGAAGCCAAGGTACGCGAGGCGCTTGCCAATGCAGAATAAGTAAGATGTTGTTTGCCCTCATGACAAATACTACGCATGATGGCAGCTCTATAAAGAAATAAGAAATCCCCGACAGTAGGAAGCAATATCCTAACTGTCGGGGATTTCTTATTTCATTCTTCTTATTTCATACATCTCTCACAGAAGACGATAGGTAAAACATTGCCTACCAGCATCTATGCGCAACACAGAGATGCCTGATGCTGATCCTTGTAGGGTAAGGACGGCATGTTTTCCGTCGGCTGAAGTGGTCTGCTGAAGCAGTCGACCAGCCACATCATATAGTCGCAACGACTTTAGTTCTGTCCCCGAAACGATGATTCTACCACCCTCTCGCTTGATGGTGAAAGAAGGTGCTATTATAGCTACAGTCCCTATGGACGTTGGAGTACCTTGTGAGAGTGTTAGGATATCCCCCTTACGATGCAGGTAATAGGTGGTGGACTGCGGATCAGCAAGTTCCACCTGCTGCCCGCCTATCTCACCCATCACCATCACACGATAGGTATGCCCATCTTCCCATGACAGGTCGCCCTTACGCAGCCAATAACTAAAGAGAGGCACAGACATGGACGACGAGATAGACACCCAGTCATCAATGCCCTTAACCTGCGTCTTTTCGTGGGTCATCATGTCTTCGCAGAACATTGATACATTTCCTTCATAGTTACGACCTTCAGACGTACGCAGCAAGACTGCCATTTTGAAGAGAGATATTTTCGACACATCAACGCTGCCTGATTCTATTTTTTCATGCGAGTCATCAGCAAAAAAGACTTCTACCTGATCCATGAGAGGCTTTTCCTGTGCCTTGAGCACTTCGATATAGGCAGCATCCTTATCGTGAATAAGGTTGACGGGATAAACCACCGTCTCTTCCGCATCAGCCGACAAAGAAAGTTGCACTTCATAACGTCCTGGAGTCATGCTGCTTGGCAAAGAAAGAACGATGGGAATCTCAGCTTCGGTAAAGCCCTCTATCTCGGTCAACTCATCCACACGAGTATTGAGCACTACCGCCTTCCTATCGTCGAGCAACCGCACCCTCAGATAACAGTCGCGAGGCACACCATTCAGGTTTTTCAACGTAAAAAAGGTCAATACCTTTCCACCCTGCTCTGCTTGACCTGAGAGCCTGGGCTGCGACATCAACTGAAAAACGACATCAGTAGAACATATTTCAGAGATGCGACCTCGTCCATCAGATAGTTCCACCTCTATGATGGGAGCCTTCTTCATCGCGAAGAATTCATCCCACGAACCATCCTCTCGTTGAGCCACACATACAGGGACCAACCGATAATAACCATTTTCCAAACCTGTAAGTTTCATTTTTACAGACTGAACTTGATTGATAAGATAATCGCTTCCCATAAACCCAGCATCGCTTCCACCATAGAGTCGTTGAGTAAAACCGCCTATAGCGTGATCGTCGGTATAAGCCACCTGTCGGCATGTACCCTCAGCATCATAAACAGCTATGCCCACATCACCCTTGAAAGGCTTACCCTTATTGACAAAAGAGTTCATCTCGATGGTCAACGACTGAGAAGCAAGGAAGCTTTTATCTTCTGCATCCTTTAGAAGAACAGCCCCACCCTCATTAAACATCAACTGAGGAGATGACTCCAAAAGTCCACGCTCTATTGCGGGATATTTGCCATTATTGGGATGTGCCAAGATGGCCATAATAGCACGATTGAAGGCTAAGGGCTTGCCTTGGAACTCGCTTCCCGTCTGTGAGAGGCTAAGATTGGTGAGCGAATAGTAGGCATCGCCCTGTCCATCCCATCCAAAATTCATGTGGAAAAGACCATTCTCATCAAACCCATCAGTTACCCAAGCATGACCAGAAGCATTACCTGCAGGACGACCTTCCAGATAAACAGGACAACCATTAAGTAATTCCTGCCGCAAGATCTGCGCAAAACGAGTCGGACCTTCGACAGCCTTGGTGGCATAAGCCGCAGTATAGTCGAAATTTTTCTGAAGAGCCTGATACGCAAAAATACCTTGTGTACCACTTGAAGCTGGGGTGTACTGCATGAAGGAAGCTACCCCCACATCGTTCATCAATAAGGCTACAGCATCCTCTTGCTCCTTTGTCGCAGATACAGGATAATTATAATCGGGCAGCATATTCGCCCAATCGTAGTGCGACTGACTAAAGTCTGCACTCTTCATCGTATTATAATAGGTGACGCGATATTCATTTTTACCACTCCCCTGAGCAGGCCATTGATAGTAATACATCATCTGGGCCACCGCTGTTGCCACACACCCACTATAGGGATAACCCGTCTGAGCATTAAACGGATGCGACTGTCCCCACTTGCTTTTCAACAAGGGAGATACGGTCTTCGAGAACAACCCCGAACGGGCTTTTCTCTGCACCATCACCCGCCCTTCTTTCAGCACATCATACGTTTGGCGATAAGCCTCCAGGAGTAGCTTTACACCAGGATTAGCCTGTAGTGTATCGAGGGTTTCCTCGGTGCTATAGGCCAACACATCGCCCATATCATCGTCACCAGCAACAACGACAAAACCTTTGCCCTGTGCATCGTTATAAATATAATAAGGTGCCAAGGCTGCAGGGCGAAGTCCCTTTGCCCGTGCTTGAGCCTTCACGTCGCGAGACAGGGTGATGTACTTCTTGGCTATCTCTACAGCTTGTTTCGGATAGACATCTTTGCCATAAGCAGCTTGGCAGACGGCTACTAACATCCACACGACCAGCGAGCATATCACTGTCAGGGAGCAGCCATCAGCCAAGGAGTGGTGTTTATTCAACATATTTCTATTACGTATTCTTCGAATTATAGGAAAGCAATGGTCAGACCAGCCATCACGATGCTGACCATTGACATGAGTTTGATAAGAATGTTGAGCGATGGACCGGAAGTGTCCTTGAACGGGTCGCCTACGGTATCGCCCACAATAGTCGCCTTGTGGTTCTCGCTGCCCTTTCCTTCAAAGCTTCCCTCTTCTATCATCTTCTTGGCATTGTCCCATGCGCCTCCCGAATTGGACATGAACACAGCAAGGGTAAAGCCTGCTGCCAGACCACCGGTGAGAAGTCCGAGAACTCCAGCCACACCCAACACAAGACCCACAACGATAGGAATAATGATGGCGAGCAAAGAAGGGATGATCATCTCGCGTTGTGCGCTACGGGTACTTATCTCCACACATCGACCATAGTCAGGCGTAGCTTTGCCTTCGAGTATTCCCTTGATCTCACGGAACTGCCGGCGAACCTCCTGAACCATCGATTCTGCAGCACGGCCTACTGCTCCCATGGTCAAGCCACAGAACAGGAATGCTGCCATGGCTCCGAGGAATGCTCCAACTAAAACCTTAGGATTGATGAGGTTTACCTGGAAGAAGTTGATGAAATCTATTGTTGTTGCATTCGAAGGATCGAAGACATTGCCTGCTGCGTCTACATACTGTTTTCCGTTCTCTACGGCACGTATCATGGCTATCTTGATCTCCTCAATGTAGGATGCAAGAAGGGCAAGAGCCGTCAGAGCTGCCGAACCGATGGCAAAGCCCTTGCCTGTGGCAGCCGTCGTATTGCCCAGGGCATCGAGCGCATCAGTACGCTCACGAACCTCCTTGCCCAATCCGCTCATCTCAGCATTTCCGCCAGCATTGTCGGCTATAGGTCCATAGGCGTCTGTGGCAAGTGTAATGCCGAGAGTCGACAGCATACCCACTGCCGCGATGCCGATGCCATAAAGGCCGGTGCTGATAGATTTGGCCGACAGCGACATATCGAAGCCATTGGCACAAAGATAACTCAGCATGATGGCTACAGAGATGGTGACAACGGGAATCATGGTGGAAATCATTCCCGTGCCTATACCTTTTATAATAACTGTGGCAGGGCCTGTCTGCGATGCCTCGGCTATCTTCTGTGTTGGCTTATAACTCTGAGAGGTGTAATATTCTGTTGCCTGTCCGATGATGACTCCAGCCACAAGACCGCTGATGACCGAGAAAGAAAGGCCGAGCCAGTTCTCTATGCCCAACAGATAGAGAATGGCGAATGTGGCAACGGCTATAAGTGCCGCGCTGACATTGGTGCCAAGTCCCAACGAGTGGAGAAGCTCTTTCATGGAAGCGCCTTCCTTGGTACGAACCAAGAAGATACCGATGAGAGACAGGAAGATGCCGATGGCTGCGATAACCATAGGTGCGATGACGGCACGCAGCTGCATATCGCCATTCATGGCAAAAGCCGTGGCTCCCAAGGCGGCTGTCGACAATATCGAACCGCAATAGCTCTCGTAGAGGTCGGCTCCCATTCCTGCCACATCGCCCACATTGTCGCCCACATTGTCGGCTATGGTAGCTGGATTGCGAGGATCGTCTTCAGGAATATTCGCCTCTACCTTGCCCACGAGGTCGGCTCCCACATCGGCAGCCTTGGTATAAATTCCTCCTCCCACACGGGCAAAGAGTGCCTGGGTGGAGGCACCCATGCCAAAGGTCAGCATGGTGGTGGTAATGGTGACAAGGGCTGTGGCCTCTCCTTCGTACACCGCATTAAGAACAATAAACCAGATGGCAATATCGAGCAAACCGAGTCCCACCACCACGAGTCCCATCACGGCACCGCTCCGAAAGGCTATCTTCAGACCTTTGTCCAGTCCGGTGCGTGCACCATGGGCTGTACGGGCAGAAGCATAAGTAGCGGTCTTCATGCCAAAGAATCCTGCCAAACCAGAGAAGAGTCCGCCAGTGAGGAAGGCAAAGGGCACCCATGGATTCTGCACCTTCAGCACATAAGCCATGAAGGCGAAAACAATGGCGAGAACGACGAAGACGGCCGTCACCACCTTGTACTGCTGCTTGAGGTAAGCCATAGCACCCTTTCTTACATGCTCTGCAATTTCTTTCATCCTGTCTGTTCCCTCATCTTCCTTCATCATGGTACGGAAGAAGAACCATGCCATTCCCAATGCCACAACGCTGGCTATAGGAATGAGCCAAAATACTAATGGAATGCTGTTCATAATGCTATATTTGTTGGTTAGTAATAATTCCATTTGCTCGTTGGTGTATAACGATGGTGCAAATATAATAAATTTATTAATACGAAAGAGGAAAAACTGAATATTTATTTTATGACACTTAATGACACACTTAGATAAACAAAGAAAATCCTAACTACTTAGCAAGCAGTCAGGATTTTATCATGTGCGCCTGATAGGACTCGAACCTACACGGCCTGAACCACTAGATCCTAAGTCTAGCGCGTCTACCAATTTCGCCACAAGCGCATTTGCGAGTGCAAAGATACAACTTATATTTCAATTAGAAGAAGAAAAAGACAAAAAACTTGGAAGTTGCTTGCTTTTTCGCAATTTTATTACTATTTTTGCAAACTGAGATAATGGCGCGAATCTATACCTCAAAAAACTTTAGCAAGTTCTGTTACAATTACTTCCCAACTTGCGAAGCCAGAATTACTAACCCAAAAAATGCCGACGACAAACCGGAACTACAGGAGCGCAACAGGAAAAACAGCAGGTTGCAGATAAAACAGGAAAACTGGGAGTCGGTAAAAAACGAGGTGCTGACCATCGTAAGCCGCAGATATCTGGAACCCAGCCTGAAGCGAATAGAAGTGGTGCGCGATGTCAGTTCGATGAACCACACTCTGGCAGGCACCTTCATCACACAAGTGGGATTCTACAGACTGGTCAACGCTTTCCGCATCCGTCATTACGAAAGGCTGATGGCGTCCGACTCTTCTGCCAACATAGGACAGGAAGCCGCTGCCGAGCTGTGCGGTTTCAAGAACAGATGGGGACTCACCAATGCCAGAAAGCGACTCAAAGACTTCGACTACGACCTGATAGAGAAGTATGTGAACTGAACTTTTTACCTTTTTTACTTAACTGAACTTTCGCTTTACTCAACTTCCGCAAATAGGGATATTCAACAACCTTATCCGTATGGAGGAAAAAATGATATTAAAGCACAATATAGGTACAAAAACTGGTTGAAAGGAACAAAATCAACGTGAACGTGCGGTGGATTTAGTTAAAAAATACTGAATCCACCGCACGTTCACGTTTAAAAACTGAGGTTCACAACAAAAAACTGAGGTTCACTCCCGTTGATTGATTTTTACTTATTTTTGCAGTCGAAAGTAATAACCTATTTTATTAACTGCTTCCCTTTTTTATATTTATATTGTAATAAGATATATGAAAGTAAATATATTTAAAAGGTGTATAAGGAAAAGTGGAGCTTAAAACCTAAATTAATTATGAAAAAGAAGTTTTATCCTATGTTGCTCATAGCAGCCTTGAGCTTGTCGGCATGTACGGACGTAACTGAACCTACTGTCGATTATGGTGGAAACAAATTTATCAATGACTACTCGGCACTGGTAGATGCAGTCAATAACTTGAACAAGACTCTGAAAGAGCGCTTTGATGCCCTCAACACATTGTTGAGAGACGGCATGGCAGACATTAAGTTGGCAGTAGATGCCAACACGGGTGCCATCACAGTATTGAGTGAGAATACAAAGAATGGTCTTAAAGACATCAACACATCTTTATTTAATGGTTTCGAAGCCTTAACCGCACAATTGACCACACTCACAGGTCAGGTAACCGCACAGGGCGAAGCCATCGTATACGCCATGAACCAGAATGGCGAGCTTCTACGCCTGCAGATAGATGCCACAGGTAAGCTTATCTCAGCACAAATCTTGGCTTCTGGCAATGCACTCGTAGACGTGATCAACAACCAGGGCAACACCATGGCTGAGCGCATAGCAGCCTTGACAGCTGCCGTGAAGGGCGGATTGGCCGACATCAAGGTGGAGATCAACAACAACACTGGTGCCATCACAGCACAGGGCGAGAGCCTGAAGGCTGGTCTCAACACCATCAACACGACGATCTTCAATGGCTTCACAGCCATCAAGACAACGATAGACGATAATGGTGACAAGATTGTGACCGCTTTGAACGAGAATGGTGAGATTTTGCGTCTGCAGATTGACACCACAGGCAACCTCCTCAATGCTACCTTAATAGCTAACGCCGAGGCTATCATCAAGGCTATCAACGACCAGACTTCTACTATGAAAGAGCGCTTCAATGCTCTGACCACAGCTATAGAGACAGGTCTGAAGGACATCAAGGTGGAAATCAACAAGAACACAGGTGCCATCAAGCTCCTCGATGACAATACTCAGGGTAGCTTGGGCAATATCAACACCAGCTTGCTCAAGATAGACGAAACTCTCTTGAACGGTTTCACAGCCACCAAGACCACAATAGATGATAATGGCGATAAGATTGTGACCGCAATGGACAGAAATGGTGAGGTTCTGCGCTTCAACTTCGTCAGCAAGGTGATGCCAAGCAACAAGGCCCGCTACTACAAGGCTCTGAGAGATCAGGCCGAAATGAAGGAAGCCTACGAAAAGCAATTGGCTGAAAAGCAGCGTGCATACGACGGATTGTCTGAGAGTCTGAAGGCTTGCCGCAAGGACAATGCCGAGCTGCAGTCATTGCTCGACGACTGCGAGAAGTCGAAGAAGGTGAAGTCTTACGAGGTATTCTTCACCGTAGACAAGACCAACATCACGACTCAGGAAAGACTTCGCTTGAAGAAGTTTATCAACACCCTGAAGGAACAGGGCGACTACAAGCTTACCATCATCGGTGAGGCTTCGTCGGACGGAGTTTCTTCAGGAGCTAAAGGAGTTAACTTCTGAAGCAACTCCCCTATTGATCCTTCAGCCAGTCGCGGTCTTTTTCGTCTTCCGCAGTAAAGTTCTTATCGTCGAAGAGGCTTGTCTGTCCTGTCAACTCATCGATAATCTGTTGCTGGCTCTTGCCGGCATCAGGGTCGAGGTTCTCGTCGGATGATTTTGCCTTTGTCCGGGACGACACTTTGCCGTCGGCAGCATCGCCCTCGGTTGTCGTCTCATCGCCCTCGGCTGCGTCGGCAGCATCGGCTGTATCTGCAGGCTCTGGGAAACGGGTCGGCTCTATTTCCTCTATAGAACCTATGTTCCAGGTAGAGAGTCGTTTTCCCTTAGCCTTGAAACTCTTCTGTGCGATAAACTGCTCGGCGTCGATTTCCTCGGCAGGACGCACAGCATCCACACCTCCATAAGTCACCTTGATACGAGGATAAACTGTATCGGTCAGGAGAATCAGCTTGCTGTTGACATTCTCGCCAAGGAAGTTCTGATGGCGCTTGGCAGCGTCCATGGTGAATCGCTTGATGTAAGGATAGCCTTCGTTGTCGGCATCATAGAGAACGGCAGTCCATATCTTATGCTCGTCCCACTTTTCCAGTCGCAGGATATTGTCCTCATAGTGGTTGTTGGGGTCGAAGTTGGTGATATAGAACTCGCCATTGTCGAGAACCACCAAGATATATTCATCGTCATTAAACTCGCCGAGGAAACGTCCGTTCTCGTCGTAATTGATACGGTTGACATCAGGATCGAACCACACCTTTCTTCCTCCCAAGGTACTGTGTCCATGACTCTTCAGACCAATGCGACGGATGGTTCGCCTGGTGAGCAGATTGCCCTTGGCGGCACGTCCCTTGATGATAATATCCGAGAAGTCTTTCTCGATAAAGATGCTCTGTCGCTTCTTCGAGAGGTCTGGATCCAGTGTTATCTTGATGATTTCTGCCTCGCCGTTGGGGTTGGCCGTGAAGTAGACGACACGGCTTCCGGGCGTTCCCTGCGTGATGTCGTACATCTTGTCGCGTGTCATCGACGTCACGTTGAATCGCTTGATGAAGTATTCGCCCTGCTTGCCATCGCGATACACACAGTTGTAGATGGTTCGCTTATCGTTCTTCTTGAACACCTGCACATGAAGGATGTTCTTTCCCACGAAGATCTTGTCAGCCACCTTGGTCACCTTGAACTTTCCGTCCTTATAGAAGATGATGATATCGTCGAGGTCGGAGCAGTTGCACACCAGCTCATCCTTCTTCAGTCCTGTACCCACGAATCCTTCCTGTCGGTTGATGTAGAGTTTCTGATTGGCCTCCACCACCTTGGTTACCTCGATGGTGTCGAAGTTTCTTATCTCGGTGCGTCGTGGATGCGCCTTGCCATACTTGGTCTTGAGATATTCAAACCAGTTGATGGTGACATCAGTCATGTGGGCGAGGTCGTTCTCTATCTCCGCCAGTTCGGCTTTGATTTTCAGCAAGAGGTCGTCGGCCTTGTCCTTATTATATTTCAGGATGCGCTGCATTTTGATTTCAAGGAGTTTCAGAATGTCCTCGCGCGTTATCTCTCTGTGGAATGCATACTCCACCTTGCCTTTTCCGTCAACTACGGCTGTGAAGAGCTTGTCCTTGAAAGGCTCCAGCTTCGAGGCGATAAAGGTCACAACCTCGTCCTGACTCTTGCTCTGCTCGAACTTGCGCTCCTTGTAGATGCGCTCCTCGATGAAGATACGCTCGAGCGAGGAGAAGAAGAGCTGTTCCTCCAGTTCACCCTTGCGCAGCATCAGCTCCTTGCGCAGCAGTCCCATGGTGCGGTCTACGCTGTGGCGCAGCACATCGCTCACGGTGAGGAAGCAAGGCTTATTGTCCTCGATGACACAGCAGTTGGGCGAGATGTTGATCTCGCAGTCGCTGAAGGCATAGAGTGCGTCCATAGTCTTGTCGGAAGAGGTTCCGGGAGCCAGATGGACGAGGATTTCCACGTTGGCAGAGGTAACGTCCTCTATCTTTCTGGCCTTTATCTTTCCCTTCTCCACCGCCTTGGTGATGGAGTCGATGAGGCTTCCGGTGGTCTTGCTGAAAGGAATCTCGGTGATGACAAGCGTCTTGTTGTCGAGTTTGTCTATCTTGGCACGCACCTTCAGCACGCCTCCACGCTGTCCGTCGTTATACTTGCTCACATCGATGGCTCCACCCGTAGGGAAGTCAGGATAGATGGTGAAAGGCTCGCCCTTGAGATAGTGTACGGCAGCATCGCAAAGTTCATTGAAGTTGTGTGGCAGCACCTTGCTGCTCAGACCTACGGCAATGCCCTCTGCTCCCTGTGCCAGCAGCAAGGGGAACTTGGCGGGGAGCGTAATAGGCTCCTTGTTGCGGCCGTCATAGGAGAGTTGCCAGTCGGTTGTTTTGGGATTAAACACCACGTCGAGCGCGAATTTGGACAGACGCGCCTCTATGTATCGTGAAGCCGCCGCACGGTCGCCGGTGAGGATATTTCCCCAGTTTCCCTGTGTGTCGATGAGCAAGTCTTTCTGTCCCATCTGTACGAGTGCGTCACCGATAGAGGCGTCACCATGCGGGTGAAACTGCATGGTGTGTCCCACGATATTCGCCACCTTGTTGTATCTTCCGTCGTCCATTCTCTTCATCGAGTGCAGTATGCGTCGCTGCACGGGCTTCAGTCCGTCCTCGATATGAGGCACGGCACGCTCGAGAATTACATAGGAGGCATAGTCGAGGAACCAGTTTTGGTACATTCCGCTAAGATGGCGCACCGCCGAAGCATCAAACCTGTTGACAGGCTTGTAGTCGGAATGCTGTTCAGCCGCATCCAAATCTTGTGGCTCACCACCCTTCTGAAGTTCGTCTTTGTCTTTAATTTCGTCGCTCATAGATAGCTTTTAATACTTATTTTATATATTTTAGGCAAAAATACAAAGAAAATTCGAGAAAAAGGCGTATCTTTGCCGAAAATTTGAAAAATATAAGATTTCATCATGGCACAAGAAGATGTTTTTAAGAAGATTGTAAGCCATTGCAAAGAGTATGGCTTCGTGTTTCCAAGTAGCGAAATTTATGATGGTTTGGCAGCCGTTTACGACTATGGTCAGAACGGTGTCGAGCTGAAAAACAATATCAAGCAGTACTGGTGGCAGAGCATGGTATTGCTGCACGAGAACATTGTGGGTCTCGACGCAGCCATCTTTATGCATCCTACTGTTTGGAAGGCTTCAGGTCACGTGGATGCGTTCAATGATCCATTGATCGACAACCGCGACTCGAAGAAGCGTTATCGCGCCGATGTGCTCATCGAGGACCACATGGCCAAATACGAGGAGAAGATCGCCAAGGAGATCGCCAAGGCCAAGAAGCGCTTCGGCGACAGCTTCGACGAGGCTCAGTTCCGCGCCACCAATCCTCGCGTCTTGGAGAATCAGAAGAAGTTCGACGACCTTCATGCCCGCTACACCGAGGCCATGCAGGGTCCTAACCTCGAGATGCTGAAGCAGATCATCGAGGACGAGGGCATCGTATGCCCTATCAGCGGCACCAAGAACTGGACAGACGTTCGTCAGTTCAACCTGATGTTCTCTACCCAGATGGGTGCAGCAAGCGATGCTACCAGCAAGGTTTATCTGCGTCCTGAGACAGCCCAGGGTATCTTTGTCGACTACCTGAGCGTTCAGAAGACAGGCCGCATGAAGCTTCCTTTCGGTATCTGCCAGATAGGTAAGGCATTCCGCAACGAGGTTGTGGCTCGCCAGTTTGTATTCCGTATGCGCGAGTTCGAGCAGATGGAGATGCAGTTCTTCTGCCAGCCTGGCACCGAGATGAAGTGGTTTGAGTACTGGAAGAAGGTTCGTCTGGCATGGCACGAGGCACTCGGCATGGGTAACGAGAACTATCGCTACCACGACCACGAGAAGCTGGCTCACTATGCCAACGCTGCTACCGACATCGAGTTCAAGATGCCATTTGGCTTCAAGGAGGTAGAGGGCATTCACAGCCGTACCAACTTCGACCTTTCTCAGCACGAGAAGTTCAGCGGCCGCTCTATCAAGTACTTCGATCCTGAGAAGAACGAGAGCTACGTGCCTTACGATGTAGAGACTTCTATCGGTGTAGACCGTATGTTCCTCAGCGTGATGTGCCACTCTTACTGCGAGGAGAAGCTCGAGAACGGCGAGAGCCGCGTGGTTCTGAAGTTGCCTGAGGCATTGGCTCCTGTGAAGTGTGCCGTATTCCCACTCGACAAGAAGGACGGCCTGCCCGAGTTGGCTCACGAGATCGTTGACGAGCTGAAGTTCCACTTCAACACCCACTATGGCGATCCTAAGGACTCTATCGGCAAGCGCTACCGTCGTCAGGATGCCATCGGTACTCCATTCTGTATCACCGTAGACCACGATACTCCTAACGACCACAAGGTTACTCTGCGTTATCGTGACACGATGAAGCAGGAGCGTGTTGCCATCAGCGAGCTTCGCGGCATCATCGAGGACCGTGTGAGCATCACGAGCGTACTGAAGAAGCTTGGCAAGGAGATCAAGGACTTCTAAACGATAAAAAATCAAATACACATAGATGAATTTGAAGAATTTGAAATATCTGTTTCTGCTCATGATGTCGGCTCTTGTGCTGGCATCATGCAGCGAGACTGACGAAAACACCGACTCCGAGTACAACGACTGGCAGGCAAAGAACAAAACTGCTTTTGCCGAGATTCTTGTCAAGGCCAAGCAGGAGGGAGAAGCCAACGGATGGCACGTCTACCGCAATTGGAGTATGGAGAACCAGACGGGAAATACGGATCTCAACAACCAGCCTGTCACTCCTACCTTCAATGAGCAGGAAGACAACATCGTGGTGCAGGTGATGCAGCAGGGCGAAGGTTCTGCCGTGCGCCCTCTCTACACCGACTCGGTGATGGTCAGCTACAAGGGCATGCTGAAGAACGACTATATCTTCGACCACAACTTCACCGGCGACTATGATGCCAACAAGGCTCAGACCAGCAATTTCATTGTGAAGGGCGTTGTCGACGGATTTGCCACTGCCCTGATGAAAATGACTCATATCGGCGACCACTGGATGGTTTACATGCCTTACACTCTCGGCTATGGTTCCAGCCAGAGCAGCAGTTTAACCATTCCTGCTTACTCAATGCTCAAATTCGAGATTGTGCTCAAGGGTTGGTATACCGATGGCAAATGGATTAAGAAATAATTCTATTCCTCCATACAGAAAGTCCTGTGCTTCTTCGGCACAGGACTTTTTTATTTCCCCATCAACTCGGAGGAGTTTCTTCGGGAGTTAAGAAGTTAAAGGAGTTATCGCTCCCTTCGGTCGCTGAGGAGTTAAGACAATAGTCTTGAGGGAATGTTAAATATTAAATTTCAAGCCCACAAAGCTGTTGTCTTAACTCCTTAACTCCCTTAACTCCTTTAACTCCTTAAGAAACTCCTTTAACTCCTTAAGAAAACTCCTGAAATCCGAATTCTAAAAATATGTTTCAAAGAATAAACAAGTGTATGTGTTCGCACACATTTTGGGCTTATAAGCAAAAAAAATGTTATTTTCATGCAAAAATATACGCAAAAGTATTGCAGATTTCAAGAATAGTAGTACCTTTGCACCAGAATTATAAGTTTTAGGTTTTTAGTTAGGTAATAGATTGTGATAGGTTATTAGTTTTAGGTAAACAAGAGATTGTTATTCAAGGACGACAGGTATTAGAATCTAAAGGTAAATAAGAGATTGTTATTCAAGGACGACGAAAAGTGAATGAAGTCAGGATATAGAAAAGAGTTTTCAAGATTCTCTTTTTCTTATCCGCTGAATTCAACCCAATAGATAGAGGTTTTGTTAAAAGGTGATAAGATCTTGTATTTTGGGATAAATAGAAATTTAACATTCAAATCATAAAAATGGCGATTCCTTTTAGGAGGGATCGCCATTTTCTCGCTTTGACTGTTCCTACATACTACTGGGCAGTTCAACAGAAAACAATAAATGGCAGTACAAACATTATGTTATATAGCAAAAAGACAGAATATCTGATGGAATCGATACGGGCAGGACGCTCCATGCACCGCGGTGAGAAACTGAACCTCATCGTAGGCTTGAGTATTCCCTCCATGCTGGCACAGATTTCCACCGTCATGATGTTCTTTATCGACGCCTCTATGGTGGGACATTTGGGTGCAGAGGCTTCAGCGAGCATCGGACTCATCGAGTCCACCACCTGGCTTATCGGCAGCCTGCTGAGTGCCTTTGCCACTGGTTTCTCAGTGCAGGTAGCCCACTTCATCGGAGCCAACGACTTCGGCAAAGCACGCCAGGTGTTTCGCCACTCGCTGCTCTGCGGCATCATCTTCAGCATCCTGATAGCCCTCATCGGCGTGGGCATTCATTCTCCCCTGCCCCACTGGTTGGGCGGAGGCGATGACATTGCCGACAAGTCATCGGCCTATTTCCTGGTCTACAGCCTCGTGCTGCCCTTTGTCTACCTGTACCACATGTCGGGCATGATGCTCAAGGCCGCAGGCAACATGCACACGCCCAGCGTCATGGCAATTCTGATCTGCCTGTGCGACGTCGTGTTCAACTACATCTTCATCTATGTGCTGCACATGGGCGTGGTGGGCGCAGCCTTCGGAACCGCCCTGGCTTATGTCTGCATCTCGCTGCCCAACCTTTGGCAGGCAGCCTGCCACAACAAGATTCTCAACCTGCGTCAGGACAAGATTCGCTTCAGCTGGGTACGCGAATACGTGCGCAATGCCTTCAAGATAAGCATTCCCTTGGCCATACAGAACATCCTGATGAGCGGTGCACAGATTGTCAGCACCATGATAGTGGCGCCATTGGGCAACATCGCCATTGCCGCACACTCATTTGCCATCACCGCCGAGAGCCTGTGCTATATGCCTGGCTACGGAATAGGCGATGCCGCCACCACGCTCGTCGGTCAGACCCATGGCGCTGGCCGCATCGACTTGTGCCGCAATTTTGCCTACATGACGGTGGGTCTCGGCATGGGCGTAATGGCAGTGATGGGTGTTGTCATGTATCTCTTTGCACCGGGCATGATGGCAGTACTCTCTCCCGTCGACGCCATCTGCGACTTAGGCACACGCTGTCTTCGCATAGAGGCTTTTGCCGAACCGTTCTTTGCTGCCAGCATCGTGACCTATTGTGTCTGCGTGGGAGCCGGCGACACCTTCAAGCCTGCCGCCATCAACTTAGGAACAATGTGGTTGGTGCGCCTCACCCTGGCCTATGCCCTCTCGCAGCGCTTCGGCCTGGAAGGTGTATGGATAGCCATGGCCACCGAACTGACTTTCCGCGGCATCCTGTTCCTCATCCGCCTCTATCGTGGCAGCTGGATGAACAGTTTTCTGAAAGCGAAGAGCTGAAAAACAGAACCTAATGTTAGGTTATGTTAGTGGAATGTTAGTTTAATGTTAAGAATGCAGGCATTTTGGGAAAAAACTTCCCAAATACTTGCTTTGTCGTTAGAAATGTGCTACTTTTGCAGCATCAAGTTTATGAAAGAAGAATAAATACACATTATTATATATATAAACCAACATCAGCTATTATGAAACTTAAGAAGTTTTTTGCTGCAGCCATCGTGCTGCTTACTGCCGGACAGGCCATGGCTCAGATGATGCCACCTATCCCGGTAGACAAAGATGTGAGAATAGGCCATTTGGACAATGGTCTGACTTATTACATCCGACACAACAGTTTCCCTGAGCATGTAGCCAGCTTCTACATCGCACAGAAAGTAGGCTCTATCAACGAAAACGACGACCAGCGCGGTCTGGCTCACCTCTTGGAGCACCTCGCCTTCAATGGCTCTGAGCACTTCCAGGGCAACAGCCTCCAGGAATACCTGCAGAGCATCGGTGTGGAATATGGCCGCAACCTCAATGCCTACACCTCTATTGAGAAAACCGTGTACTACTTCACCGACGTGCCCACCACACGCGTGTCGGCAGTAGACTCATGTATGCTCATCCTGAAAGACTGGAGCAACGGCATCTCTCTCACCAAGGAAGCCATCAACGACGAGCGCGACGTGGTGCACAACGAGTACCGTATGCGCATGGTGGGACAGCAGCGCATACTGGAGCGTGCCCTTCCTAAGCTCTACCCTGGCTGTAAGTATGGCTACCGCATGCCTATCGGACTGATGAGCGTCGTCGACGGCTGCGACCCAGAGACCCTGCGCGCCTATTACCGCAAGTGGTATCGCCCAGACAACCAGGCTATCATCATCGTCGGCGACGTGGACGTAGACCATATCGAGGCACAAATCAAGAAACTCTTCGGAGGCATCAAGGTGCCAGCCAACGCTGCCAAGGTAGTGCCCGTGGAAGTGCCCGACAACAACCAGGGCATCTACGTGGTAGACAAGGACAAGGAGCAGCAGATGGGCATCTTCCAGATCTTCATGAAGCACGAAGCCACACCCGACTCGCTGAAGAACGGTGTCGACTATCTGCTCAAAGGCTATATGGACAACATCTTTGCCAGCATGATGAATGCCCGCTTCAACGAGAAATCGCAGGAGCCCGACTGCCCTTATCTGCAGGCAGGAACCAGCATTGGCGACTATCTGCTCTCAAGCACCAAGGAGGCGCTCACTTCCTTCGGCGCTGCCAAGGACGGACAGATAAAGGAGGCTTATGCCGCCGTGATGCGCGAACTGAAGCGTGCACACGACTTCGGCTTCACTGCCACTGAGTATCAGCGTGCCAAGGATGAGTTTATGAGCCAGATGGAGAAGGTTTACACCAATCGCGACAAGATGAAGAACGAACAGTTCACCACTCAATATGTGGACAACTTCACCAGCAACGAGCCTATCCCTTCGGTAGAGGACGAATATCAGATCTATCAGATGCTGGTGCCTCACATCCCTGTAGAGGCTGTCAACCAGTACGCCAAGCAGTTGATTTGCGAAACCGACACCAACCTGGTGTCACTCGTCATGATGCGCGAGGCCGACGGTGCTGTTTATCCCACCGAGCAGGAGCTTGCCGACATCGTGAAGCAGGTGCGCGGCGAGAAGCTCGAGGCCTATGTGGACAATGTGAAGCAGGAGCCTCTCATCGCCCAGAAGCCTAAGGCTGGCAAGATCAAGAGCACAACAGAAGACAAGAAGCTGGGATTCAAGACCCTCACCCTCTCCAACGGTGCCAAGGTGGTGCTGAAGAAGACCGACTACAAGGACAACGAGATACAGTTTGCTGCCACAGCCAACGTAGGTTACGCAGCACTCGACAAGGCCGACTACACCTTCGCCTTCATGGGCGGCATGCTGCTCAACGCCAGCGGTCTGGGCCAGTTCTCAAGCAACGACCTCGAGAAAGCCCTCGCAGGCAAGCAGGCAAGCGTGGCTTACACCGTCACTCCTTTCAAGCATGGACTCTCAGGCAACTCTACTCCTAAGGACATCGAGACCCTCATGCAGCTCATCTACCTCAAGATGACAGCGCTGAGCAAGGACGAGAAATCGGCTGCCAACCTCCTGAGCACCATCAAGACCGCTCTTGCCAACCAGAGCAAGAATCCAGAGATGGTTTACCAGGATTCGCTGCAGAGCACTATCTACATGGGCAACAAGATGGCACGCATCCCTAAGACCGAAGACCTCGACGCTGTCAACTACGACCGCGTGCTCGAACTGGGCAAGCAGATGTTCACCAATGCCAAGGACTTCACCTTCTTCTTCGTGGGCAACTACGACGAGGCCACTCTCCTGCCACTCATCGAGCAGTACATCGCCTCTATCCCAAGCAAGGGCGCCAAGCTGAAGAACAAGGCTATCCCTGTAGCTACAGGCGAGGTGAAAAACATCTTCACCAAGAGCATGGAGAACCCAATGTCGCAGGTGACCGAGATATGGTATGCCAAGACTCCTTACACCCTGCAGACAAGCGTGCTCGCCGACATCTCTGCACGATTGCTCCAGATGGACTATCTGCGCAACATACGCGAGAAGTTGAGTGCAGCCTACCATGCAGGAGCCGAGGCAAGCATGGAACTCGACTGGGACGGACAGCTGGCACTCAGCCTGACCGGCAGCGCACAGCTCAACCCCGAGAAGCTCGACGAGGCTCTGCCTTACTTCTTCTCTGGCCTGAAGACTACCATAGAACAGCCTAACGCCAGCGATCTGCAGAAGATCAAGGAGATTCTGACCAAGCAGGCTTCGGTAGACGCCAAGACCAATGGCTACTGGACTGGCATCCTGCGCAACTATGTCATCAACGGCATCGACCTGCACACCGATTACGTGAAGACAGTAAGCAGCGTCGACGGCAAGGCTATAGGCGACTTCCTTAAGAATATCGTCCTCAAGCCAGGCAACCACCTGGAAGTCATCATGAAGGCTACCAAGGAAGAGGCTGGAAAATAAAAGCTCAACGAACTTTTCAGAAATGGGAAGTTAAAGAAAACAATAAAACCATAAAAGGTCCCGTCGCAGAACCAAGTTCTGTCAACGGGACCTTTTACGTTACACGGGAAACGACGTTCCCGGAATGTCAATTCTTTTTGTGTCTTTTTGAGAAAACAATCTCTCCTGTTTTTTAAGCTCTTCTTCTAACCTTGTTAGCGAGGGCTTCACGTCGGTCATGAAGAATCTGCTGGCATTTGTCCTGTGCAAGATTCTCAACCTCTGCATTGACCTTAATTAAACTATAATCCATAACCTATTGCGATTTGTATTGTTGCAAAGGTAAGATATTCTGACTACAAGCACCACGAAAAAAGTGAGAAAAGAACACTAAAAACCTCATTTTTTGACATAAATCAAGGAAAAATAGGGAAAAACCAACAAAAAATATCCATTTCCCTTTCTCCATCTGCGCTTTTTTTGCGATATTTGCACCCGAAAAAGCATAAACTCCACACTGGACTTCCGAACACAAGAGATTCAGAGGTCCAAAGAGAGAGAAAAAAGAGTTTTTCAACTTGAAAACATCAAAAAAGTATCAACAAAAATGAAGAAAGTTTTCATGATGGTTGCCCTTGTGCTGACATGCACCACAGGCAGCCTTGCCAACGAGACATGCGCCGAGAGCGTCACAACATCCGAAATGAGCAGCCTTCCTGCCAAGAAATCAACCAAGAAAAAGAAGGCTACTACTAAGAAGAAGTCTACCACCACTGCCAAGAAGACTTCCTCCAAATCTTCAACATCGACCGCAACAACAGCTTCCACAGCCACGACAGACTCTTCCAAGACACATTCTGCCGACACTGTCAAGGCTTCTGCCGTAGGAGTATTAGCAGAACTCTTGGGCTATGCTGGCGGAAACAGCAGCAACACCACAGGTTCCACCACAAGCAAGATGGGAAGCATCGTGGGAAGCATTCTCGACAACGTGATTGGCTCTACCACATTCAAGAAAGCCGACCTCTGCGCCCACACATGGAAATATAAATCGCCTGGCTGCGCCTTTACCTCAGAGAACCTGTTGGCGAAAGCGGGTGGCGAAATCGCTGCCAAGAAGGTGGAGGAAAAGTTAAGTACCTATTATCAGAAAGCTGGATTCAGCAGTTCGAACACATACTTCAAGTTCAACGAGGACGGCACCTTCAATGCCAAGATAGACGGAAAGTCATGGAGCGGCACTTACACCTTCGACGAGAAGACTCACGCCATCGACCTGAAAGGCCGTCTGCTGCTCAGCCTCAATGGTTTCGCCACCAAGAACACATCTGGCATCAGCATTCTCTTCGAGTCGAAGAAACTGCTTACCATCATCCAGACGCTGACTGCCCTGAGCGGCAACACCACTCTCGGTACTATCGGCGAAATCTCCAAAAACTATGATGGCATCCGCGTTGGTTTCGATCTCAGCAAGTAAATAAACAAATACAAATTTGAGATTCCTTTATTCATTGACCACTTCTACCTGCATCACGACATCCTCTTTGGGACGGTCATCGCGAAGAGTCTCGCAATTCTGAATCTTCTCCACGACCTCGAGGCCCTCTACCACTTCACCGAACACGGTGTACTGTCCGTCGAGGAAAGGCGTGCCGCCCAACTCGGTGTAAGCCTTAGTCTGCTCATCAGTAAACTTGGGATAGCCCTGCTCCTTGCAGCGCTTGCGCGTCACGTCGGCAAGCTCGTCCTGGAGTTTCATCAGTCCCTCACGGTCACGGCTGCGGCGCAGGTTCATGATTTCATCATGATGCTCGCGGACCAACTCGTTGAAGACATTCTGCTCGGCCTGCATCGCCATCTGTTTCTCCATCTGGCGCAGCTCGTTCTGTCGATAAGTCTTACCCCACACGATGTAGAACTGGCTTCCGCTGCTCTCGCGCTGTGGGTTCACCTCGTCGCCCAAGCGGGCAGCGCTCAGGGCTCCACGCTTATGAAACAGGCGTGGACAGTCTATCTCGGCAGGAATCGTATAGTCGGGACCGCCCGTTCCCAACATCTTTCCCTTGGGAGCATTCTTGCTGTCGGGGTCGCCGCCCTGAATCATAAAGTCCTTGATGACACGATGGAAGAGAGTGCCGTCGAAGTATCCTTCCTTAGCCAATTTTATAAAGTTGTCACGATGACGAGGAGTCTCGTCGTAGAGGCGCACGATGATGTCGCCCTCTGTAGTCTTGATTTTTACTGTTGACATATTTGAATTCGATGATAATTTAATCAACTTTTGATAATGAAGAAGTAAAAGAACTAAAAAATTTCAATTACTTATAATATTCCTCCCACTGCTTCATCGCCTCTTTCCAGTCGGTCTGCTCTCCCTCAGCGATGGCCTGCTGCTCGCGTTCAGCCTCATCGCGGGCCTTGTCACGCGCACGTTTTGCCTTCATTGCCTCAATAGTAGCATCGTCGAGGATCACGATAGCTCCTCGCTTGATGGCGTCTTGCAACTCCTGCTCACCGAAGGCTTTGCCCGGCTCATTGAAGTCGGAGATATTAAACTCGTAGTCGACACGCAGGTCGTGACGTATCTGTTTCTGCTGCAGTCGGTTTCCCGCATTCTTGAGGCGCAGCAACTTTCCTATCTGGCTGATTTCAGCCTGTGAGTATTTATTTCTTCCCATAAATCTTACTTTTCTTCTGCAAAGATAATGGAAAACGAGCGCAAAACATCAAGTTTGCTTGATTTTTTTGCCGAAATGCAGCTAATTTTCTGCAAAGATTCACCATTTTTTGCCACACAGCATCCTTATAAAATCTGAAGACACCAGACTTTTGTCACGATTGCCATTTTCCCGTCATCCTGTTTTTGTAAAGTTTTTAGACATTCCCGACAAGAAATCCGCCCCACCCAACTGCACCCACTGATAAGCATCAGCTCTGTCACAACAAAGCTCCAAGACGAAAAACAGCTCCACCGCCTCGGAAGTTTGACCGATGAAACCGCTAAAAATAGATTTTCAGCCAATTTCTCGCACTCTTTCCCTACCATTCCAAGAACAAAAAATGATATTCACAAAACTTCACAACAAGTATTTTCCATCCACACACATCAACAAGAATTGTTGTTATATTTTACCAGAAGTCCTAATCTTGTCATTTTTGTCAAAGTCATTTTTGTCATTTTCGATTTTGAAAATGAAAAAATGTTCTATAAAGAATATATATAAATATATATATTTATATATATTCTTTATAGAGGAGAAAAAGTGTTTTGCTTTTTGAAAATGACAAAAATGACTTTGACAAAAATGACACACTTTCCCTCTTATGATGGCTTACATTTAATAGTTTTATAACTGCTTAATAATCAGTATAAATAGCAAAAATATGGGCACTTTTTAGCACAAAGTCCGAACAAACTATTGCAAAAAGTTGCTTTTTGTTGTATCTTTGCAGAAGAAAACCTGCACTCGGCAATTTGAAAGCAAGCTTTCATTGCGCTCGTTTGCATTTTCTTTGCAGAAGAAAAGCTGCATCTCAGCAAATATTCAAGCAAGCTTGATATTCTGCATTCGATTTGCATTTTCTTTGCATCGTCAACCAAAGGAAGTGTGACAAGAGCCTCTCAGGGGGCATCTATTACGACCAAGGTCGGTCACAATAGACGACCAACGCCGGTCATCTATTAAGACCCCAAAAGAGCACTACTCCAAGGCCGACAGACGACATCGGGCAACCAACAAGACACCCGACACAAGGGCTGTAACAAATGCCCCAACTATTTCCTAAGATCCGCCTCTCCCGCAGACAAAGGCCCGGCCACCAGAATCGGGGAAACAACAGGACGGACACAACATATAAACCATCATTTAACTGTTATTTTTTAGTCATTAGTCATTAGTCATTTTCGCTTTTCTAAGTACAAGAACTTGAAACTATTTTGCTTGCAGTAGCCTCTTGTCATCATACAGAGACAGAACGATTACAACACAAACGACGCTCGACGAGTTGCCTTCCGACACCACCACATCGAGAGTCTTAGTGGATTTGCATCCATCTACACTCCTACCTTAATTTTCCTATCCCATTGTTGTTTTTCATTTTCCTGTGGCAAATATACTACTTTTTTCTTCAGCTATATACTTTTTGGGCATTTTTTTCGAAGAAATTTCGAAAAAGGAGTCAAGGAGCCGTTTTATTTGAGGAGTCAACTCCTTATTATATATATACTCAACTTTCGCAAGTTCAGAAGTTATAGAAGTGTACAATTGAAATTACCCAAAAGAAGGCGATAACGAGAAAAAGATGAAAAATATCAATATGAAATCAAAACCAATAGTTTCTCTTTTACTTTGTCAACTATAACGAGTAAAATAGTTTCTTATTGAAAGTAAATTAAATATCCAATAACAAAAAGTAAGTTATTATCATTAAATAGCTATCAAAATGTTGTAATTTTGCAGTCGTAAACATGCATACTGCTATCGTTTTATAAAAGAAACAGAACAAATAGTTACAAATCTATAATAATAGGAGAGATTAGTTATGAAAAAGATTGAAGCAATCATCCGTAAGACCAAGTTCGAGGATGTGAAGGAAGCATTGCTTGCAGCCGACATCGAGTGGTTCTCTTACTACGATGTACGTGGCGAAGGTAAAATGCGACAGGCACGCATCTATCGTGGTGTGATGTACGACACGAGCAGCATCGAGCGCGTACTGTTGAATATCGTTGTACGTGACAAAAACGTAGAGAAAACTATCAATGCCATCCAGGAGGCTGCCCGCACAGGCGAGATTGGTGATGGTCGTATCTTTGTCATCCCTGTAGAGGACACTATCCGTATCCGTACAGGCGAGCGAGGCGACATCGCCCTCTATAATGCCGAGCAGGAGAAATAGTGATTCATATTTAATGTTTAGTGTTTACTTGTAAGGACTACATTACAAACAAAGGACAACACAAGTACTTCAAACGAAGGCAAGGCATTAAACGTTTTCTTAAAGTTTTTAATTAATCTTGTGTAGTGAGGGCGAAAGCCCGACAAGACAACAGTCACTACACACTAAACAGTAAAAAGATTATGAGTGTACAGGATTTAGGAATTTCATTAGATACCGTGTGGATGCTGTTGGCAGCCATGTTGGTCTTTTTCATGCAACCGGGCTTTGCCCTCTGCGAGGCGGGCTTCACCCGTAGTAAAAACACCGCGAACATCTTGTTCAAGAACTTCGTCGACTTCATGGTCGGTTCGGTTCTCTTCTGGTTCGTAGGTTTCGGATTTATGTTTGGCAGCGACGGAGCTGGCTTCATCGGAATGCCAAACTTTGGCGACCTCACCTTCTATAAAGGCGACTTACCAGTAGAGGGCTTCCTGATGTTCGAGACCGTATTCTGCGCCACCAGCGCCACCATCGTGTCAGGAGCTATGGCAGAACGTACCAAGTTCTCCATGTACTGCATTTATTCATTCTTCATCTCATTGATTATCTACCCTGTCGAGGGTCACTGGACATGGGGCGGCGGCTGGCTTTGCAACGCTGACGCAGGCTCATTCATGATGAACACCTTTGGTGCTGCCTTCCACGACTTCGCAGGTTCTGCCATTGTTCACAGCGTAGGTGGTGTATTGGCATTTGTAGGTGCCATCTGCCTTGGCCCTCGTCTGGGCAAGTATCGCAACGGCAAGAGCACTGCCATCCCTGGTCACAACCTCATGGCTGCTGCCCTCGGTGTATTCATCCTCTGGTTCGGATGGTTCGGATTCAACCCTGGTTCTCAGCTCGCTGCTTCTGGCGAAGTAAACCGCGTAGCCATCAGCCACGTGTTCCTGACAACCAACCTGGCAGCCGTCTGTGGCGGTCTTGGAACCATGTTCACCTCTTGGATCAAGTATGGCAAGCCTTCATTCTCACTGACTCTGAACGGTATCTTGGCAGGTTTGGTAGCCATCACTGCAGGTTGCGACTTGGTTAGCCCATTGGGTGCAGCCATCATCGGTCTCTTGGCAGGTATCATCCTCGTGTTCTCTATCGAGTTTATCGATACCAAACTCCACATCGACGACCCTGTAGGCGCAAGCTCAGTACACGGCGTATGCGGTATCTTCGGTACAGTGATGACAGGTCTCTTCGCCATCGACGGCGGCGCCTTCTACGGCGATGGCTTCGGATTCTTCGGTGCACAGTGCTTCGGTATCATCACCATCGACATTTGGGCAGCCGTAACAGGTATCATCCTCTTCTGGGGCATCAAGAAGATTGCCGGTCTGCGTGTTGACAATCGAATCGAGGAAGAAGGTCTCGATATCTACGAGCACGGCGAGAGTTGCTACAACTAATCTGTGGCAACTGGAGTATACGAGAAATAAGAAATAAAGATTGGGCAGCTGCTGCGATCAACAGAAGATGAGCAGCTGCCACAACCTTAGGAAACTGAGTATTAACACACAAAAAAGAATGAGTATGAAAAGCTTGAAGAAGATTGGATTGTTGGCACTCACATTGGCAACATGCGCCACGGGTGCACAGGCACAGGATAAGATTGAGGCAAATGTAGCTGCCGATGTTGTAAGCCAGTACATCTGGCGTGGTCAGGAATGCGGACAGGTGTCATTGCAGCCTACACTCGGACTGAGCTGGAAAGGTCTCTCGCTCACAGCATGGGGAAGCGTAGGACTCTCCAAATGGGAAGACACCAAGGAGTTCGACCTCACCCTGGCTTATCAGACAGGCGGTTTCCACATCGGTGTGACAGACTACTATTTCAACACAGAGGGCGAACGCTACTTCCTCTACGATGCCCACAAGACAGCCCATACATTCGAGGCTAACGTAGGTTATGACTTCGGTCCTGTAGCACTCAACTGGTACACCAACTTTGCAGGTCATGACGGTCTGAACAAAGACGGCGACCGCGCTTATTCTTCCTATGTGGAAGCCACAGTGCCATTCCGCCTCGCAGGTCTTGACTGGCAAGGCACTTTAGGCGCTGTTCCTTATGCCACAGACTATTATGCTGACGCCTCTGGATTCGCTGTGACCAACGTGGCTGTAAAGGCAACCAAGGACTTGAAGATCACAGACAGCTTCTCGGTTCCCGTCTTTGCCCAGGTGGCAGCCAACCCAAGTTCACAGAAGGCTTACTTTGTGGTAGGCTTCACGCTCCAGCCATAATGAAAAACGCATATTGGGTTTTTAAGTTATTTCTTGATTAAATCACAAAGCCTTCACACCTTTGAAGGCAATGGCAAAGATGCCGATAGTTCCCCCCAAACTGTCGGCATCTGTTTTTTTTAAAGACTCTTTGATTTTTCTCTTAATTTTGAAACAAACTTTCAAATTGTAATGCACAAACAGCAGAACACTTACAATATGAAAGCAAGACGGCAATAATAGCTTCAAGATTAAAACAAAGTACACAAAACTAACACAAATTGTAAGTAAATTTTTCTTTAATATATCAAATTGTAGTAATTTTGCACCCAATACTTAGCAAAGTGTTATAAATAACCGTAAAAGAAAGGAAAAGCTATTATGTGTGGAATCGTATCTATCTTCAACATTCAGGAGCAAACTCCCGAACTGCGACAGCAAGCACTGCGCATGAGTCAGAAAATCCGCCATCGCGGACCAGACTGGAGCGGCATCTACTGCGGTGGTTCAGCCATCCTGGCTCATGAGCGCCTGAGTATCGTAGACCCAGAAAGCGGTCGACAGCCCCTCTTCTCACCCGACAAGAAACAAGTACTTGCCGTAAACGGCGAGATTTACAATCATCAGGACATCCGCTCACGGTTTGCCGGACACTATCAATATCAGACAGGCAGCGACTGCGAGGTGATTCTGTCGCTCTATCGCGAGATGCGTGCCGACACCGACTTCGCCACACTGATCTACCAGGGCGAGGATGCCGTACACGCACGCATCTGCCAGATGCTCGAAGAGCTGAACGGCATCTTTGCCTTCGCCCTCTACGACGCTGAGCACGACGAGTTTCTGATTGCACGCGACCCCATCGGCGTGATTCCACTCTATATCGGCTACGACAACGACGGCAAGGTGATGGTGGCTTCCGAACTCAAGGCACTCGAAGGACAGTGCGACCACTACGAGCCTTTCCTCCCAGGACATTATTACTACAGCAAGACTCCAGGCATGAAGCGCTACTACACACGCGACTGGTTTGAGTATGCTTCCATGCAAAAGAAATACAATATCGACGACAGCAAGAAAGCTGCCGAACAGCTGGCAGAGGCTGCACCACAGGAGCAGGCTGCCGTCGAACAGATACACGACGCACTCGAGGCTTCGGTGAAGCGACAGCTGATGAGCGACGTGCCCTACGGAGTGCTGCTCAGCGGCGGACTCGACTCTTCGGTCATCTCGGCCGTTGCCGAGAAATTCTCTGCCATACGTGTAGAGAACGGAGGCGAGACACAAGCCTACTGGCCACGGTTGCACTCCTTCGCCGTAGGACTGAAGGGCGCTCCCGACCTGGCTAAAGCCCGATTGGTGGCAGAGCACATCGGAACCGTGCATCACGAAATCAACTACACCATACAGGAAGGACTCGATGCCATCCGCGACGTCATCTACTTCATCGAGACTTACGACGTCACCACCGTGCGCGCCTCTACACCTATGTATCTGCTGGCACGCGTCATCCGAAGCATGGGCATCAAGATGGTGCTTTCGGGCGAGGGAGCCGACGAGGTGTTTGGCGGCTATCTCTACTTCCACAAAGCACCCGACGCCAAGGCCTTCCACGAGGAAACCGTCCGCAAGCTTGGCAAACTCTATCTCTACGACTGTCTGAGAGCCAACAAGAGTCTGGCAGCCTGGGGCATCGAGGGCCGTGTGCCCTTCCTCGACAAGGAGTTCCTCGACGTGGCCATGGGCATGAACCCCGTGCTGAAGATGTGTCCCGACAAGACCATCGAGAAGAAAGTAGTACGCGATGCTTTTGCCGACTTGCTGCCCGAAGAGGTGGCATGGCGACAGAAAGAGCAGTTCTCCGACGGTGTGGGCTATTCGTGGATAGACACGCTGAAACAGATTACCGCCTCGGCAGTCAGCGACGAGCAGATGGCTCATGCCGCCGAGCGATTCCCCATCAACCCTCCACAGAACAAGGAGGAATACTACTATCGCTCTATCTTCGCCGAGCATTTCCCCAGCGACAGCGCTGCCCGCAGCGTGCCAAGCGTGCCCAGTGTGGCTTGCTCTACCGCCGAAGCACTGGCATGGGACGCCTCTTTCAAGAACCAGAACGACCCCAGCGGACGAGCTGTAGCCGGAGTGCACGAACAGGCGTATAAATAGTCAATTTAAGTTTCGCAAGTAGGGCTCCACACGCCCTGAAAGGGCAGTAGCTCCTAGCCCAGGGCAACGCCCTGGGTATAAAAGTAATCAGCAAGGCGCCCTGAAAGGGCAAAAGCTTTGTATATTGCTTGGTACTTGAATGCTTTTGCCCTTACAGGGCGACAGGCTTGCGTCCGTAATTACCCAGGGCGTTGCCCTGGGCTAGGAGCTTCTGCCCTTTCAGGGCGTGTGGGGAAGTCACATGCGAAAGTTTAGTAGACAGCATGAAATAATGATATATCAATAGTTAGAAATAACCGATAAATATAAAACGAACAAGAAATGGAAAAAGGATTGTACAGTTCAACCTATGAGCACGATGCGTGTGGCGTAGGAATGGTGGTTAACATCCACGGCAACAAGAGCCATGAGCTGGTAGACAATGCCCTGAAGGTACTCGAGAACATGCGCCATCGTGGCGCTGAGGGTGCCGACAACAAGACGGGCGACGGTGCCGGTATCATGCTCCAGATTCCGCACGAGTTTATTCTTCTTCAAGGTATTCCTGTGCCCGAGAAAGGCAAATATGGCACAGGCCTCATCTTCCTGCCTAAAGACGAAAAGAAACAGCAGGACATCCTCTCCATCATGATCGAGGAGATAGAGCGCGAGGGACTGCAACTCATGCATCTGCGCAACGTGCCTACCAACCCAGAGTGTCTGGGAGAGGCCGCACTGAGCAATGAGCCCGCCATCAAACAAGTGTTCATCACAGGCGTCACCGACGACAAGGTACCTGTCTTCGAGCGCATCCTCTACCTCGTACGCAAACGCATCGAGAAGCGCATCAGCGATCCTGACTTCTACATCTGTTCGTTGTCCAATTCGAACATCGTATACAAGGGTATGCTGAGCAGCCTGCAGCTGCGCCAGTATTATCCCGACCTCACCAATAATTACTTTACCAGCGGTCTGGCTCTCGTCCACTCACGCTTCTCTACCAACACCTTCCCAACATGGAGCCTGGCTCAGCCTTTCCGTCTGCTCTGCCACAACGGTGAGATCAACACCATACGAGGCAACCGCGGCTGGATGAAGGCACGCGAGAGTGTGCTCAGCAGCGAGGCTCTGGGCGACATTCGCGAAATCTCGCCTATCGTACAGCCTGGCATGAGCGACTCTGCCAGCCTCGACAATGTATTCGAGTTCTTCGTGATGAGCGGTTTGTCGCTGCCTCACGCCATGGCTGTCATGGTGCCAGAGAGCTTCAACGACAAGAATCCTATCTCTGAAGACCTCAAGGCCTTCTACGAGTATCACTCTATCCTGATGGAACCTTGGGACGGACCTGCCGCTCTGCTCTTCAGCGACGGACGCTATGCCGGCGGTATGCTCGACAGAAACGGTCTTCGTCCTGCCCGCTACACCATCACCAAGAACGACATGATGGTAGTGGCCTCCGAGGTGGGCGTCATGGACTTCGATCCTTCCGAGGTGGCAGAGAAAGGTCGTCTGCAGCCTGGTAAGATCCTCCTCATCGACACACAGGAAGGCAAGATATACTACGATGGCGAAATCAAGGAGCGTCTGGCTGCCCAGCATCCTTACCGTCAGTGGCTCAACACCAACCGCATCGAGTTGGAGAAACTCCGCAGCGGCCGCAAGGTGGAGAACGCCATAGAGAACCTCACCCGCAAGGAACTGGAGTTCGGCTTCGGCGAGGAAGACATCGATGGTACCATCATCCCGATGGCCACCAAGGGCCAGGAGCCTACAGCCTCTATGGGTAACGACACGCCACTGGCTGTGCTCTCCGACCAGCCACAGATATTCTTCAACTACTTCCGTCAGCAGTTTGCACAGGTCACCAACCCTGCCATCGACTCCATCCGCGAGAACCTCGTGATGAGTCTCACCGAGTACATCGGCCGTGTGGGTTCAGGCATCCTGAATCCCGACGAGAGCAACTGCAAGATGGTTCGCCTGCCACATCCAATCCTGACCAACACCCAGCTCGACATTCTGCAGAACATACGCTACAAGGGCTTCAACACCGTCAAGCTCCACATGGTGTTCGAGACTGCCAAGGGCGAGGAAGGTCTTCACGAGGCTCTCGACGAGCTGTGCAAGCAGGCAGCCCAGAGTGTTGACGACGGTTACAACTACATCATCCTTAGCGACCGCGATGTCGACGCCACTCATGCAGCCATCCCATCATTGCTCGCCGTGAGCGCCGTACACCACTATCTCATCGACGCCGGCAAGCGCGTACAGACAGCCCTCATCGTAGAGAGCGGTGAGATTCGTGAGGTGATGCACGCCGCACTGCTTCTGGGCTATGGCGCATCAGCACTCTGCCCTTACCTCACCTACGCCATCCTCGACGACCTGGTAAAGAAGGGCAAGATACAGGAAGACTATCACACAGCCGAACAGAACTACATCAAGGCTGTGAAGAAAGGCCTGTTCAAGATCATGGCCAAGATGGGAATCTCCACCATCCGCAGCTATCGCGGAGCCAAGATCTTCGAGAGCATCGGTCTGAGCGAGAGTCTGCTGAAGAACTATTTCGGCACCGAGGTAAGCACCATCGGCGGTATAGGTCTTGAGACCATCGCCCGCGACGCCATCCTGCTGCACGACAAGGCCTTCGCCACCAAGAAGCTCGACTTCCTGCCCAGCATGGGACAGTTCCATTATCGCAAGGACGGCATCAAGCATGCCTGGAATCCTGAGACTATAGCCACTCTGCAGCTTGCCACCCGCAAGGGCGACTACCAGCTGTTCAAGAAATACACTCATCTTGTCGACAACAAGCAGGAGCCTATCTTCATCCGCGACTTCTTCGCCTTCCGCAAGAATCCTATCTCTATCGACAAGGTAGAGCCTGTAGAGGAAATCGTGAAGCACTTCGTCACCGGAGCCATGAGCTTCGGAGCCCTCTCAAAGGAAGCCCACGAGGCTATGGCTCTGGCCATGAACGCCCTCGGTGCACGCAGCAACACGGGTGAGGGAGGCGAGAACAACGAACGATTCCATTCTACTCAGGATGGCATCAGCCTCTCCAGCAAAACCAAGCAGGTGGCTTCGGGACGTTTCGGCGTGACAACCGAATACCTCGTCAATGCCGAGGAAATACAGATCAAGGTGGCACAGGGTGCCAAGCCTGGTGAGGGCGGACAGTTGCCTGGCTTTAAGGTCAACGAGGTCATCGCCAAGACACGTCACTCTATTCCTGGCATCAGCCTCATCTCGCCACCACCTCATCACGACATCTACAGTATTGAGGACCTGGCTCAGCTCATCTTCGACCTGAAGAACGTGAACCCACGTGCTGCCATCTCTGTAAAACTCGTTGCCGAGAGCGGCGTAGGAACCATTGCTGCCGGTGTGGCAAAGGCCAAGGCCGACCTCATCGTCATCTCTGGTGCAGAGGGTGGAACGGGTGCAAGCCCTGCTTCCAGCATGCGATTTGCCGGTATCTCGCCAGAGATAGGTCTCTCTGAGACACAGCAGACTTTGGTGAAGAACGGTCTTCGCGGACAAGTTCGCCTACAGGTAGACGGTCAGCTGAAGAGCGGACGCGACATCATTCTCATGGCCTTGCTCGGCGCCGAGGAATTCAGTTTCGGTACTGCTGCACTCATCGTCCTGGGTTGTGTCATGATGCGCAAATGTAATCTCAACACCTGTCCTATGGGTGTTGCCACACAGGATCCTAAGCTGCGCGCCCACTTCCGCGGCAGCTACAAATATCTGATCAACTACTTCCGCTTCCTCGCCGAGGAGGTGCGCGAGTACTTGGCTGAGATGGGTTACACCTCACTCAACGACATCATCGGTCATACCGAACTCATCGTTCGCAAGAGCGACGAGGAAGTGGTTCCTGCTGAGGGAAGCGAAGCCGTAGACAGCGCTACCGCAAAGTTTATCGAACAGAAAGCCGACCTTCTCGACTTCTCTCGCCTGTTGCATCGCGAGGCCGGTCATGGATCGCTCTATCACACCACCGAACAGATACACGATCTTGCCAACGTGCTCGACCAGCAGCTCGTTCGTGGCGCACAGAACGCCATCGAGAAGCAAGAGGAAGTCAACCTCGACTTTGCCATCAAGAATACCGACCGTGCGGCCGGAGCAATGCTCAGTGGCGCTATCGCTGCCAAGTATGGCGAGGCTGGTCTGCCCGATAAGACTGTGAATGTGAAGTTCAAGGGCTCTGCCGGTCAGAGCTTCGGAGCCTTCCTTGTCAAGGGTGTCGACTTCAAGTTGGAAGGCGAGACCAACGACTATTTCGCCAAGGGACTGTCAGGAGGCCGTATTTCCATCCTGCCTCCTATCCGCAGCAACTTCTCTGCCGAAGACAACATCATCGCCGGCAATACCGGACTCTATGGAGCCACATCGGGCGAGCTGTATATCAACGGTAAGGTAGGCGAACGCTTCGGTGTGCGCAACTCTGGTGCCATCGCTGTCATCGAGGGTGCTGGCGACCACTGTTGCGAGTACATGACAGGCGGACGCGTGGTAGTGCTCGGCGAGACGGGCCGCAACTTTGCCGCAGGTATGAGTGGCGGTGTGGCCTACGTATGGGACAAGAACCACAACTTCGACTACTTCTGCAACATGGATATGGTGGAAATCAACCTCGTCGAGGACAGCACCTACCGCAAGGAGCTGCACGAGCTCATCCGCCAGCATTATCTCTATACAGGCAGTAAGCTCGCCCGCACCATGCTCGACGACTGGAACCACTATGTGGAAGACTTCATCCAGGTAGTGCCAATCGAGTATAAGCGCGTGCTGCAGGAAGAACAAGTAAAGAAGCTGCAGCAGAAGATTGCAGACATGCAGCGAGACTATTAATAAAGGGAAAAAGGCAAAAGGGTAAAAAGGTAAAAAGAGCCTTAGCCCTTTGCCTTGACTTCGGTAAAATGTCGAGTAATAAATAAATTAATAATAAAGGTAACATAAGGTTTAAGTAAATGGCAGCAAGTAACAAGCAAGAATGTCTTTTTACCTTTTTACCTTTTTACCCTTTTACTTTTAAAAGAAGATGGGAAATCCAAAAGCATTTTTGACTATACCCCGCAAAGAAGCAGGCTATAGACCAATACACGATAGAATCCTCGACTTCAGCGAGGTAGAACAAACATTAAACAGCAACGACCGCCGACAGCAGGCTTCGCGCTGCATGGATTGCGGTGTGCCCTTCTGTCACTGGGCTTGTCCGTTGGGCAACAAGGCTCCAGAGTGGAACGACGCCCTCTACAAGGGTGACTGGGAACTGGCTTACCGCCTGCTCAACTCCACCAACGACTTTCCTGAGTTCACAGGCCGCATCTGTCCTGCTCTCTGCGAGAAAGCCTGTATCCTCAACCTCATGGACCACGAGCCTACCACCAACCGTGAAGACGAGTGCGCCATCGTTGAGCATGCTTTCTCTGAAGACTATGTACGCGTAGAAATACCAGAACGCAACGGCAAGACCGTTGCCGTCATCGGTGCAGGACCTGCCGGACTTGTCGCTGCCAACCAGCTCAACCATAAAGGCTATAAGGTGACAGTCTTCGAGGCACGCGAGAACGCCGGCGGCTTGCTGCGTTACGGCATTCCTAACTTCAAGCTCAACAAGAGCATCATCGACCGCCGTCTGCATCTTCTCGAGGAAGAAGGCATCGAGTTCAAATACAATCAGCACATCGATGTCAACAAGCTGCCCGAAGGCTTCGATGCCTATGTGGTTTCTACAGGTACGCCTACAGCACGCGACCTCAAGATTCCAGGACGCGAGCTCAAGGGTGTTTACTTCGCCCTCGAACTGCTATCTCAGCAGAACCGCATCCTCGCAGGCATGGAGTTCAGCAAGGACGAGCTCGTCAACTGCAAGGGCAAGGACGTTCTTGTCATCGGTGGTGGCGATACGGGCAGCGACTGCATCGGAACTGCTCATCGACAGGGTTGCAAGAGCGTGACACAGATAGAAATCATGCCTAAGCCTGTAGAAGGTCCTGAGGATCCTAAGAATCCCTGGCCTAACTGGCCTCGCACCCTCAAGACTACATCCAGTCATGAGGAAGGCTGCACACGCCGCTGGAACATCAACTCACTCGAGTTCTTGGGCAAGAACGGCAAACTGACAGGTGTCAAAGTACAACAGATAGACTGGAAACCAAATCCTGAAGGCGGTCGTCCGCTGATGGTAGAAGCAGGCAAGCCCGAGATTATCAAGGCCGAAGCTGTGTTCCTTGCCATGGGATTCCTGAAGCCACAGCAGCCTGAGTTTGCCGACAATGTGTTTGTAGCTGGCGATGCTGCCAATGGTGCAAGCCTTGTCGTAAGAGCCATGGCAAGCGGTCGAAAGATTGCTGCCCAGGTAGATAAATATCTGAACAAATAATATCGGTTATTTTTAACTATAAGTAGCGGGGAGACGGACCTTGAGATGAGGTTTGCCTCCCCTTTTTCGTTCCTGTACTCTGCTTATGGTTTTGGAACTTTGGCATCGAAGGTGAAAAACATCAGATAGTCGCCATCGCCATTCATCACCACCTCGTTGTCCAAAGCCTCGTTGAGTCCACCCTGCCACCATTCGTTATAGGGATAAGGCTTCCATTTGAGTCCCTCGGCAGAAAGCCTCGTACAGCCAAAGTTGAAGATACTCACCTGTTGCCGCGCAAAGGTCTCGAAAGACTGAAGCCCTGAAGCTGGAACAAAATATCCGGTGTCGGTAATCATCGTCACGTCGAGCCCCCACTCTCGCATATATCGCATGATCAGCGAGATGTTGCAGAGCGTATGGTCTTCTCGCTTGCCCGTGCATCCCAAGTAGGCAATGCGCCTCATCCCTTGCTTCATACAAAATCGCGTGGCCTTCGTCTGATCGTTGTCATCCTGTTCGTCCACCAAATGCACCAAGTCGGCATAGCGTCTCTTGAAGTCATCAGGCAGCGAATCGCCATCTCCCACAATAGCATCAGGTGTCCCGCCGTGCAGAATGTAATGCATACCTGCACCATCGCAGCACACCAGATATTTGGCATGCTGCAGTATCGACAGCGCCACAGCATGAGAGGGATAATCTCCATCGCATAGGACCACAGCATCGAAACTGGAAACTGCTGTAACAAGAGGCAATTTATCTTTCTTCATTTTCCGATTCTTTTAATTTCAACTATAATGTGGTTTAAATTTTTTAGTTGACCACTCTAATTGATTGAGAGATAAATACAAAAAAAATAGGCTTACACCTTTCGGGATAAGCCTATCGTGTTCTCTTGCTTATTATTTTTATTCCTCACCGTTGTCCTCGTCCTCAGTATTCTCTGGAATCTCAAGCAATGGCAACTGTCTGTTGATAGCTGCATTGAATGAGATGATGGTCTCACTGCGTGACAAGCCCAATGGCTGCAACTTGTCGTGGATGATCTCCAACAAGTGGTGGTTGTTGCTGGCATAAATCTTGATAAACATATCCATGCCGCCTGTCGTATAATGACATTCCACTACCTCAGGAATCTTCCTCAGCTCGTCTACAACGTGGTCGAACTGCTCTGGATTCTTAAGATACAGACCTACATAAGCACATGTCTCATAACCAATCTTCTCGGGATCGATGATGAACTGAGAGCCCTTGATGATGCCAAGATTTGTCAACTTGGCCACTCTCTGATGGATGGCAGCACCGCTCACATTGCATGCTCGTGCCACTTCAAGGAATGGGATGCGTGCATCTTGTGATATCAGTTTCAATATCTGCCTGTCCAGGTAATCTAATAACTGCTTTGCCATAAATTAAGTTTAATTTGGGTGCAAAGATAGTACATTAATTTAAGAAACGCAACTTTTTGCGCATAAATAATTATAAATTAATATTATTTACTCTTTTCTACGGCAGAATAGTTAACACGAAGCACTTTTGCCTGTCGTAAAGCCTGCTTGACATCCATCACTACACCCATGGGAACCTGACGGTCGGCGCGGATGGAAACTGTCATCTGCCGCTGGTCTTCAGCCGACATACGACGCTTCTCTGCCAACACATAGTCCATCACCTCGGCAGGTGTGGCGAGCTTATCATTGAGCTGAACGCAGACTCCACTTGAATCGGTCTCTACATTCGAGACTCCCGGCAAGGACTGTACTGGTTTGCCTATATAGATGTAAGACACAGCCGACTTCTTGGTCAGTCGGGTGAGCTGCTTGCCTTGTGGGGCGCGATAGTCAACCTTGAGCGTTACCTGGCGCATGTGGGTAACGATCATAAAGAAAAACAATACCGTGAATATCAAGTCGGGCAACGAAGACGTGTTGAGTCCAGGCATCTCGTGCTCATGACGTCCGAACATACTCATGATTCGCCTCCTTTCTTCTCTTCGGCATCAGCACTCACACTCTTGTCCTGGAAGGTGCGGGCATGAGCATACGACTCGGTAATGCGCTGCGGACACAGGTTGCGAACCTTATCCTTCTGGGCTTTCGACAACAGGGCAAAAGCCTTGCCATATTGCTTGCGGGCATACTCGTCACGCAACTGCGAATAGGCCATCATCAACTGATTCTGAACCTGGAAATAAAGATCATAGCTTGCCTCGCGGTCACTCTCGATTGAGATAAGATGACGGCTGCCCAAACGATGCACGAATTTCACCACCTCACCCTGCAGTCGGTCTACTGGGAAAGGCTTTTCGTTCAGGAGCAACAGATGGTCGGATGTGACGTGAAGTTCAAGGAGTGTGGCCTTGTCGACAACCGAAACCTGCTGTTGGTGCTGTGGCTCTGGAGCTGGCAACTGGCGCAGCAAGCCCTTGTCCACATCCATCGATGTGGTGACAAGGAAGAATATCAACAGCATAAAAGAAATGTCGGCTGTAGATGTGGTATTCAGTCCCGGTACTCCATGTGGTTTACGCAGACGCTTCATTTCTTTCGTTCTTTACGCACATAACGGGTTACGCCAAAGAGCACTACACCTATGGCTGCTATCAGCAATAAGACTGAGGCGAGGACAAACATATCACTCAGTTTCAGCCAGAACCAGTCGTTGTAGTCATTGCCGTTGACCAACATAGGAGTAGAAGAACCTACGGCGAAGCCTATGACGAGCAAACCAAAAGTTGAAAACCATGTGATGCGGGCTATCTTGCGGGCAGGCACACCATTGACCACAGCGTCCTGACGACTGCCCGAACGATGGCTTCGCCATGCCGAGAAGCCTATCATGCATAATGCCAACAGAAGGACTAACACCATAAGCACGATGAGCACATCGGTGAAAAGAGGGGCATTGAAGTCGGGGTTCTCGTCGAATGGCAGGTCGTAGCCCACCAGATAGAACAAGGCGAAAACCACCGCCGACACTCCTACCAGAATGTACAACAGTCGCTGCGAGAGCCTTTCGGTTCCCCAGCTCTTAAGATGCTTGATTTTCATGCTTATACTTGGCTATTATGTCCATCAAGGTGATGGACGATTCTTCCATCTGACTGATGATATGCTCTATCTTTGACAGGATGTAATTGTAGAACACCTGAAGAATAAGGGCTACGATGATACCGAAGATGGTAGTGATAAGCGCCACCTTCATTCCCGATGCCACAATGGTAGGACTGATGTCGCCTGCCTGCTGTATCTGGTCGAAAGCCATCACCATACCGATGACCGTTCCCAAGAATCCGAGCGAGGGAGCCATGGCGATAAACAGCGTTATCCACGAACAGCCTTTCGAGAGGTTGGCAGCCTGTACCGTGCCGTAACTGGCAACCGAACGCTCCACATTCTCCAGACTGTCATCTACATGCATCAGTCCCTGATAACAGATAGAGGCTACCGGTCCGCGTGTGTTGCGGCACAAGTCCTTGGCTTCCTCCACCTTTCCTTCAGCCATGCGGCTGTCGATGTCGAGCATGAGCTGCTTGGCATTGATTTCAGAAAGACTGAGATAGAGTATGCGCTCTATGCAGAACGCCAAACCAACCACCAGGGCAATGGCCACCAACGACATAAAGCCAGCATTGCCTTCTACAAACTTGGTCTTAAGAGCTTGATGAATTCCCATTGATTCTTCCTGCGCCATCAATGGCATAGAAGAAGCAACAAGGGTGAATGTCAATATTGCCAAACGTGCAATAAAAGGATTTTTCTTCATATATACCTTATATTATATATGTATATGCGGAAAGAGGGGGATTCGAACCCCCGATTCCCTTTAGGGGAATACACGCTTTCCAGGCGTGCCTCTTCAGCCACTCGAGCACCTTTCCTTTTGTCTGCGAGCACCTTGACGGGCTTCGGTGTGCAAAAGTATCGCTTTTCGGGCAAATAAGCAAAAAAGGCTTCCTATTTTATATTTCTTTAACTGACTCTACTTTTGCCACACCAACTTGCAGCACTGCCTACAGTCCTTTCACCACCTCGCAGCCAAAGATACGGCTTACATTGGCATTGGTGGCTGCCGCCAATTCGTCCTCGCTCACCTGATAGGCTGCTGCCAAGGTGCGCATCACGTCGACAACATAGGCACTCTCGTTACGCTTTCCTCTATGTGGAACTGGTGCCATATAGGGACTGTCGGTCTCAAGTACAAGGCGATGAAGCGGAACCACAGCAGGAAGGTCTTCGCGCAGATGACTGCTCTTGAAAGTGGAGACACCGCCTACTCCCAACACGAAACGGTCGAAAGACAGCAATTCCTCAGCCTCGCGCTGATTGCCCGTGAAACAATGAAAAACGCCTCCCGGCAGTTCTTTCTCGTAAGAGCGCAAGAGATGAACCATCTCGTTCTGCGCCTTGCGACAATGTATCATAAGGGGAAGACGGGTTTCCACCGACCACTTCACCTGTTCCTCGAAAGCCTGCAACTGTTCGTGCTCAAACTCACGGCTCCAGTAATAGTCAAGCCCCACCTCGCCTATAGCAATGAAGTCGGAAACTGTTGTGTTGATTTGCACGCGATGCTCATCGAGGATTTGACGCAGCTCGGCAAGCTGTTCTTTCCTGTCGGCCTTCACCTCCTCTGGATGGAGTCCTATCATGGGATAGGCGTAACCGGGATATTGATGACTGAGGCTGAGCACAGCCTTCGTAGTCTTCACGTCTATAGCTGGCAGGAACACCTTGCCCACTCCTGCTTCGCGGGCACGGGCAAAAGCCTCAGCTCTGTCTTCGTCGAACTCCTCGGCATCGAGATGCGTATGTGTGTCGATAATCTTTATCATTTTTTATTTGCGGTCTTCTCGCTGTTCGATTAATATTTGCGCTTCATCATGCGCTGGGCATACTTCTGTAGTTCTTCCTTACGCTCTGCCGGAACCTGGACTGCATCTAAGTATTTCTTGCTCTGCTCAAAGTAGTAGGCTATCTTGGCTTGCGCCATCTTGTCGATACCGATCTCATTATACAGACGTGTTACGGCAGCGATTTTCTCCTCGCGGTCGAAAGACTTGGCATTGACCCACTTCTCCAACTCCTGTCGCTGTGCCTCATTGGCATGACTGAACGCATTGATGAGCATGAATGTTTTCTTGTTGGAGGTGATGTCGCCGCCTATCTTCTTGCCGAAGACCTTGGAGTCGCCATAAACGTCGAGATAATCATCCTGTAACTGAAAAGCCAGACCTATCTGTTCGCCAAACTTATACAGATTATCAGCATCCTCGGCAGGGGCATCAGCCAGGATGGCTCCTATCTTGAGCGCACAAGCCAACAAGACGCTTGTCTTCAGTCGAATCATCTCGATGTATTCCTCTTCGCGCACATCGTCACGGGTCTCGAACTCCATGTCATACTGCTGTCCCTCGCCAATCTCGAGCGCCGTAGTGGTAAAGAGGCGAAGAACATCTGCCAGATGACGGCTGTCGCATTGTGCCATTCGCTCATACGCCAGCACCAGCATACTGTCGCCAGACAGGATGGCAGTATTGGCATCCCATTTCTTGTGCACCGTCTCATGACCACGGCGCAAATCAGCCTGATCCATCAGGTCGTCGTGCAGGAGTGTGTAGTTATGATAGGTTTCCAAAGCGATGGCATTCATCAGGATTTTATCAGTATCTTCCTTGTAAAGATTGTAGCCCAGAAGCATCAATACGGGGCGAATGCGCTTGCCACCCATCGACAAGACATAGCGGATAGGTTCGTAAAGCGACTTCGGAGTACGCTCGTAGGGAAGCGCATCTAAAAAGGCATTCACCTGAGTCAGTAGTTCGTCGGCTGTCTTCATAATTGTTCGTTTTTTTTATAATGGTTGAGTGATTATTTCTATCAATGTTGAGTGATTATTTCTATCAGAGTATTATAAAGGGATACTTGAGTATAATAAAGAAATGCAGGGTCAGAGCTGGAAGACGACAGGCACTGCCACCATCGTGCGACACACCTTGTTGTGGTCCATACCAGGTTTCCACTTAGGCATCATCTTCATTACGCGCAGAGCCTCCCTGTCGAGCAAGGGGTCTACCGAAGTGCTCACCTTCACGTCAGACACCGTTCCGTCTTTATTGACAATAAACGAAACCACCACCATGCCTTGTATCTTGCGCTGCTGAGCCTGACGCGGATATTTCAGATTCTTGGTAAGCCACTGCATGTATGCCGACCAGCCTCCGGGAAAGACGGGAATCTGCTGAACCACGGTAAAATTGATAGGAGCCTCGGGCTGTGCCGATGTGTTTGTGTTGTCGACTGGCGTTTCGGGAGCAGCTTCCTTCACATTGGCGCCATCCACGGCTCCTTCTCCGTCTCCTATCACAAGTTCGCTGGTTGTAGTGCTGATTTTCTGCGCTGCTGGTTCTGCTTTCTGTTCTGCCTTCACCTCTTGTGTAATGGCCTTGGATGCAGGCTTCGAGGCAGCCTCTGCCGAAACCATGTCCTTGGAGTCTGGAGGCAGCGAGAGCTCCAAGTCCTGCGACAGGTCTTCTATATCGTTCGATAAGTCATAATCGTCGGGCTGACTCGTATACTGCAGGCCTACGAAGATAAAGGAAAGGGTAAGCAACAGTCCAAGCAAGAAAAATGTTACCCGCTTGTCCTCCAACTGTGCACTATGAGATTTCTTGATTTCCAATTCCTTATTCCTTTATTCTACTAAACTTTATTCGTTTCTTTCAAAAAACGACGCCATGATGCGGTGTGAACTTTTTGCAGAATCGCTTCCATATAGAGCATGGCTTCTTATCGCATGCAAAAGTAGCCTTTTTAAAGGTAATAGCCAAATTTATTCTTCCTTTTTTTTTGTATTGTCCATGAATTGGACATACTTTACATAAACAGACGGCATCACTACAATAAAAAAGAAAAAATGGAGTTATTCTTTTGTATTGTCTTCGATTTGCATTATCTTTGCAGAAGAAAAAGCTGCACTCGGCAATCTGAAAGTAACTTTCATTGCGCTCGTTTGCATTTTCTTTGCAGAAGAAAAAGCGGCACTCGGCAATCTGAAAGTAAACTTTCATTGCGCTCGTTTGCATTTTCTTTGCATCCAAGAATAAAATAATAGGAATGAGAAAACTTCTTCTTTCTGTCCTTTTGGCACTGTCGGCAACTATGGCTGTTGCACAGGAAAGCCAAACGGGATACAACTTTCTTCGCCTGCCGGCAAGTGCGCACGCTGCAGCTTTAGGTGGCGACAACATCACCCTCATCGAGGATGATGAAACCCTCATTTACCATAATCCAGCTCTGCTCTCATCGGTAAGCGACAAGACCATCAACTTGGGATATATGAACTATATGTCGGGAGTCAACGCTGCTTCGGCAGCCTTCAACCGCATAGTGAAGGACAAGGCTTCATGGGCTGTATCGGCACAATATGTTGACTATGGAAAGATGAAACAGGTGGACGAGAACAATGTACAGATGGGCGAGTTCTCTGCCAAAGACATTGCTGTGGCTGGCTATTTCTCCTATATGTTGGGCAAGAACTTTGTCGGCGGAATCACTGCCAAGTTCATCACCTCTTATATCGGCGACTACAACTCAATAGGAATGGGCGTTGACCTGGGAATTAACTATTACGACCCTGATCATGAATGGTCGATTTCTGCCGTCGCCAAGAACTTGGGCGGACAGTTGAAAGCCTACGATGAGGAATACGACAAAATGCCTATCGACCTGCAGATGGGTGTGAGCAAGCAGTTCCCCAACATGCCTTTCCGCCTCTCCCTGACACTTGTCAACCTGAACAACTGGGATGTCAACTTCAAAGAACACCTTGTGGGAGGCGTCGAGATTCTGCTTTCCAACATCTGGATTGGCGCAGGCTACAATTTCAGACGGGCCAGCGAGATGAAGATACAAAGCTCCAACGACTCCTCAAGCAGTCATGGAGCTGGACTCTCTTTAGGTGCCGGCCTCAACCTGGAGCGTTTCCATCTCAACTTGGCTTATGGCAAATATCACGTCAGCAGCAACAGCCTGCTTGTCAATTTGGCTTACAGCCTCTGACACGTTCCGGCAACTATTTTCTATCAAGTAAATATCACAAAAACAAAATACACAGATTTATGAAGAAAATTACAATAGCCATTGATGGTTTTTCGTCATGTGGCAAAAGCACTATGGCCAAGGACCTGGCCAAGGAAATAGGTTACATTTATGTTGACACAGGGGCCATGTACCGTTCGGTCACTCTCTATGCGTTGCGCCACGAGCTGTTCGATGCAGGCAATCAGGTGAAGGTAGATATGTTGGAGAAAGAAATGACCAATATCCACATCAGTTTCAAGTTCAACAACGAGACAGGTCGTCCCGACTGTTATCTCAACGGCGAACTCGTAGAGAAAGAAATACGCTCTTTGGAAGTTTCCAACCATGTAAGTCCTATCGCCGCCGTCCCATTTGTTCGCAAGGCTCTCGTTGCTCAGCAGAAACTGATGGGACAGGAGAAAGGCATCGTCATGGATGGCCGCGACATTGGAACTACAGTATTCCCTGATGCCGAGTTGAAGATCTTCGTAACTGCCGACTCCAAGGTAAGAGCGCAGCGCAGATACGACGAACTGAAGCAGAAAGGTATGCCTGCCGACTTCGACGACATTCTGAAAAATGTAGAGGAAAGAGATTATATCGACACACATCGTGAGGTTTCTCCACTCAAGAAAGCCGACGACGCCATCACTCTTGACAACAGCCACATGACCATTGCCGAGCAGAAAGAATGGCTCATGAAGCAATATCAGAAGGCTGCTGGTTGTTGATAAAGACAGTAACGACTCAGCACCTCTATTAGCCACAAGCAATTACTTCAAAAGTCAAGTTTAATACTACTGAGCCCACTTGAAAAAGTCGAAAATCGTATTTTTTGTCTTTACAACTTATTGATAATCAAGAGTAGGTTTTCGAAAATTGGCTTTTTCAAGTGGGCTCACTACTCAAGAAACTTCAGTAATACTATACAAATTGTTTTCTGTTAGTTACTGAAGTTTCGCATGTGGTTCAAGTACGGGCTGAAGGCCCAAAAGCTCCTAGCCCAGGGCATCGCCCTGGGTATAATGGCAATCAGCAATGCGCCCTGTAAGGGCAACAGCTTTATATATTGCCTGGAGTTTTAAAGCTTTTGCCCTTACAGGGCGACAGGTTACCGCCCCAAACAACCCAGGGCGATGCCCTGGGCTAAGAGCTTCTGCCCTTTCAGGGCGTGTGGGGCTTACTTGCGAAACTTGAATTAGTTATAAATCTATGTTCTAAACTTTAGAACTTAAGTTCGATACTTTAGAACTCAAGTTCGATACTTTAGAACATAGAATTTTATAGGCTAAAAGAACATTTATATAGTATAAGAGTAAGATTTCTTGTGGTTTGACGATTTTAGCTGACCCTCTTAGCGTTGTTTTTAACATGGTTGACTCGGTTGTTACTTATTTTATTTATCATTTATGTTGACTTACTTCATTTTAGTTATATTCATAGTTGACGACTTATGCAGAGTAGTTACTAAAGGAGATTAAAGTGTAAAAATATCTTAAATAAAAAGCTTTCAGCGAAACATTGTGCCGTTTCACGGAAAATAATTTGGTCAAAATGTACCTTTTCTGTACATTTGCATGTAGAGATTAGAATATCAGAACAAGGTAGTAATGATATAGATTATAAATTTTGAGTTAATTACTGTTTTTTGAAGGTGGTGGGTCCTCGTGAGAAGACGTACCACCTGTTTTGTTTATATCAACTTCTTCCCCATTCACGAACTTATTACAGATGGTTCAAGATAAACTCACGGCATTCTTCCATCAGCCATTTGGGAGTACTGGTAGCGCCACAAATTCCCACTGTGTTTACATCCTTGAGCCAGTCGAGGTTGATTTCATTGGCACTTTCTATCTGATAACTGTTGGGGTTCACACGATGACATTCCTTAAAGAGCACCTTGCCGTTGGAACTCTTGCGTCCGCTCACAAAAAGCACGAGGTCGTGCTTGGAAGCAAAGCTGGCTATATTAGGCATACGATTGGCCACCTGTCGGCAGATGGTGTCAAAACTCTTGAAAGTGGCGCCCTCTACAATATGCTCCTGACAATACTCTATGATACGATGAAACTCGTCAAGACTCTTAGTCGTCTGGGAATAGAGATAGATATCGCGAGAGAAATCCAGTTTCTCCACATCCTGGAATTTCTCAATCACGATGGCCTTACTGGCAGTCTGCCCCACCAGTCCCAACACCTCTGCGTGTCCATTCTTGCCAAAGATGACTATCTGCGCATCCGGATTGCTGGTATACTGCCGCTTGATACGTTTCTGCAACTGCAACACCACAGGACAGGTGGCATCAATGATGTCTATGTGGTTTTGCTCGGCCAGGGCATAAGTCTCAGGCGGCTCACCATGAGCACGCAACAACACCTTGACATGATGCAGCTTCTCCATATCCTCGTGGTTGATGGTGATTAGCCCGGCATGATGCAGTCGTTCCACCTCCATTCCGTTGTGTACGATATCACCTAAGCAATACAGTTGTCCACCTTTTTCGAGTTCTTCCTCAGCCTTCTTGATGGCAGTGGTCACACCAAAGCAGAATCCACTGCCATTATCTATTTCTATTTGCACGGTTTTTTCTTTTTTTTACAGAACTTGTTACTTTGCGTTCTTACTTATCTGTTCCCATTTATCTGTTCTTAACAGACTCGTTTCTCTCACTTCACCTTTACCTTTACCACCACCTTGGCATTATCAGGATCGTTGGTTATCATGAGCACACGAGGATTCTTCGAACGCGACTTCTTCAGTTCGGATGCGACAGCAGTCACCTTGAGTTTAACCGTCTCTCCAGGCTGAATCTTCGACTTTTTGAGCGACACCTGAAGTCCCATGGTAAACATCTGCATACTTCTTATCTCGAGCACCGATTTGCCTTCATTGGTGATGAGGATTTCGCCCTTCAGCTTTTTCTTGGTGCCGAAGTTACCAAGGTCGAGTGTGGTGGTAGATAGTTTCACCTTAGGCGCCTGTGCCAAGTCTTCGGCTGTCAACTTCTCGAAGTTTGGTAAAAGAACTGCCGACACACCGATTTCCTTCTCGGCTGCTACCTTGTCACCAAGATGCGAGCCAAGATAGATGGAAGTCTGATTCAGTCCCAAGTCGCGCAACTTGCGTGAGTCCAACATAACTGTGATCACACCACTGTGGCGTGGCGCCAACTTGGAAGGCGACACCTGTGCGGTGAGATAGGGAGGCAAGTGCAGCACTACAGGCTGCAGCACCTCGTCGGTAGGATTCATGATGTGGATGCGCTGCACGGGGCGGTCGCCTCGGTTGATGTCATCAAACTCCAGGTCCTGTATGTCGGTTTTCAACTTGCCCAACTGATAGGCGTAATTGCCAGCAAAGTCGACCACTCTGTCCACCACCTTTCCACGCATAGTAAGCACGAAAGGCTGTTCGTCGGCATTGCTGAAGAGTCCAATCTGCTTGATGAACGTGCCCATTTGCTTGGCATCGAATGTTGCCCTGACCATAAACGAATCGCCCGGTGCTATGTCTCGCTCAGGAAACTCCACCTCTGTGCATCCGCAACTCTTGCGCACCTGGCTGATGCGCAAAGCCTTGTTGCCGGCGTTCTTCAAAGGGAATTCTGCCGTTACGGGATTTCTGAACAACACCTGTCCACAGTCGATTGTCTCCTGCTGCGTGGTTATTTTCTGCGCCGATGCCGAAACCGCCAACAGCGATACCAGCATCCATATACTCATTCTTTTCATCTGTTCACTTTGTATTTATCAGTTCGTATATTCTGTTTCTTATTCTACTTTCGGAATTCTAAGAGTCAGGGAGTTAAGACATCACTCCTTCACATTCAGCCTATAAGCCTCTGCCCTTCCGCCAAACTCAGGACTGTAGGCACACTGCGCCGCACAGGTGCCTGCCTGATATTCGCCTTTGCGGTCGATGTAATACTCCATCTCCACCACGTGCCTTCCTTTTGATAAACGGCCAAAGTAGAGATTTGTTGTATAATCCTTGGGTGCCACATAGCAACCCATGCTCCACTGATAGCCGCTCAACTGAGTGACGGGCTCCAAGCAGGCAGCGCGCTTATCCACCACTTGCACGAAGTCGTAGTCGCGGTCAGCTGTAATAGCAAGCACCACCTTTACCTTGTCGCCCACCTTCACGTTCTTGGCGTTCACCACCTTTCTCACCACCTTGATGCCTGCCTCTGAGGCGGCTATCTCGGCAGAGGACTGCACAAACTGGGCGTATACTGCGCCCCAACTGGTGCCTTCGTTCTTCTTGTCAATCGTCAGCGTATGTGGTGCGCCCAGCTTCGAGGTCTTCACATAGCCCAGTCCTGCCGTAGCCTGAGGCAACTGCAGTGGTTTGCCGTCTATACGGATAGTGGCATCATCTGCCGACTTCTGCAGCAGTATTTCCTTACCATTGAGGAAGGCATAAACCGCATCCACCGTGTTGACTGGAGTATCCCAAGCCTGGGTGCGCTTCGACTGCAACAACCACAGCTTCATCTCGTCGATAGCTTGCTGAATGGTCAGATTCTCTGCGGCAAATGCCTTTCCAGCCTTTGTACCCAGCATCTCCGTTGCCTCGATAGCGGCCACCTGTGTAGGAATCTTATAGTCGCGCCAGCTATAGTAAGCATTGCGTGTGTCGAAGTATCTTCCCATTCCCGGTCTGCTTACCGAATACTCGGCTATGCTCTGCAGATAGTCGGCAGCCTTAGCCTGCTGTCCATTGCTTGCCAGCACCACGGCAGCTCTTGCCTTGCCATAGATGGTGAACTCACCGGTACGCTCTGCCATATTCTGCAGCAGATAAGTCGCTGCCGGATCAAGTTTGCGTCCGTCGAGCGAGAGAATATATAAATAATGTATAGCCAGTTCGCTCGGGCGCACATTTCTCTTCTTCTCCGCCTCTTTCTTCATGTCCTTCACTTCTGCAGCAGCCTTTCGCTGCAGATAGCGCAGAGCAGCAGTCAGCATGTCTTTGGTCTCCTGCTGTATGCCCACCATACGATTCAGCCTAACCATCATCTCAGCCACCTCGGTAGTCATGTATCTGCTGCCTTCCATGCCTTTCCACCAGGCGAAGGAGCCGTCGGCAAGCTGAAGCTTACGCAATTTTGCCACCTCGTCGGTCAGTCGGTTCTGACACAGCGACTCATCCAGATATTCAATCAATAGTTTTTTCTGCTCGCTCTCCCTGTCGGCATCCATCACCCAAGGTGTTTCGTTGAGCACCAGTTCGCGCAGTTCCTGATTCTTCTCCAGCACACTCTGCAGTGAGGTGCCAGCCTCGTCAGCCTTGCCACCCTTGGCTGCTCTTGCACTTTCAGCCGAGGCAGCTTCCTGCTTCCACAACTTCACTACCTGTGCGATGACAGGACTCTGCTTCATGATGTGGCGGGCGATGCTGTTGCTGTAGATAGCCGACATCAGCGAGACGGCATTGTCGTCTTTTGCCTTGCTGAGCGATGGCAGCGCCTGAATCATCAGCCAGCTTGGATTGTTGCTGTACTCGATAGTCACCTTGGCGCGTTCTGCCTGTGCAGCCTGTTTGCCTTCCTTGTCGGCAAAGAGCGAAGTGAGGTCGAAGTGCTTCTCTCCTTTCTCGGTCAGTGTGATGGGCAGGGTGCGTGTTACGAGCTCGCTGTTGCCTAATACGGGCAGATAGTGCTGCTCGCCGTCGCTGTATCCGTTTCCGGCAGCCACCACCTTATTAATATATACACCCTCTTTCAGACCTTGAACATCGAAAGAAACGGTAGCAGACCCCTCAGCATTGATGCTGTAGTTCTGCGTTTTCTGCCAAACCACCTTCTGGGTTTCAGCATCCAAAATCTGCATACGGGCATTTCCGCTCACCTTCTTATCAGATGTATTGAAGAGTTTCACCACGATAGAACTCTTGTCTCCCTCACGCAGGAATCGAGGCATGTTAGGCTGCACCATCACGGTCTTCTGAGCCACTGCCTCATCCACCAGCAAACCGTTGCGCATCTCCTTGTCGTGCGCCAATCCCATGAACTTCCAGGTAGTCACGCTCTCCGGCAGGGTAAATCTGATGGCTACGTTGCCATTGTTGTCGCTCTCCAAGGCAGGATAGAAGAAGGCAGTCTCGTTCAGGTTCTCGCGCACCTGCACCTGGTCGAGGAACAGTTCTGCATCTGAGCCAGAACCGCCGGCAAACTGCGGCATCTCCTCTACTACATCAAAAACCTTGTTGGCAGATGGAGCAGCCGCTCCTCCACGAACCATCTTAGAACCACGAATTTTCATGACCCTCCCTTCTTCCTTAACCAGCTCGTCTTTCTTTATACGAACAGCCTCTACGGTTCCGCCAAGAGAACGTTCCAACTTGCTCTGCTCCACCGCTTGCATATAAGCATAATAGCTAAAGAATTTGCCATCAAACTTATCCACATCCAATTGCTTCTCATCATAATACTTGGTAGGATAAACGCCATTCAAGTAAAATGGGCGGAAAGTGAGGTTGTGCTTCCAGTAGCAGTTTGGCAAACTCTGATAGAAGTCCAGGGAGAGATTCCAGAAATGCGGGGCTATCTGGTCGAGCGACTTGTCATAGAGTACGCTCATC
>OIXG01000438.1_pt1 | contig 51893 bp, 54 predicted proteins | sample 1587731 | NCBI WGS metagenome assembly OIXG01 (sample SAMEA3888908, study PRJEB22519) | human gut metagenome | biome: human gut; feature: human-associated habitat; material: faeces | place: Denmark | collected 2010 | reverse complement strand
TCACTGGAGATGCACCTTATAGTAGGCTACCGCTGACGGAACAGCGGGTTAAATCTTGCAATATACATTGCTGTTTAACAATCAATTACGTGACTTTTCAGGTCACACCCAGGTTTTGTTCAAATTTAACATAATGGTATAGCTTGCTTCGTAGGCATCGGATATGTCTGTCATGAACTCCGGATTGATGGGATTGCAGCGGTGTGAACGGTGCGGATCATCAAAATTGATGACATAGAAATGGGGCTTTACCTTGTATTTGTCCATGTTGTGCAACAAGGTGTTGTAGGCAATGGTGGAGAGGTCATCGAATTTGTAATCATAGATATAGGTGCTATAACCTTTGGAAATCATCTGGTCGGGTAGGTCAGCTCCCTTTCGGGAGCTTTCCCCCCTAAGAACCGTACATGAGAGTTTCCCCTCATACGGCTCAAGCAATTCTAAATTTCTATATAGAAACCGGCTCATTATTTCCTTTTTTTATTGAGTTGAACAATACTTCTGTGGCAGCTATCATGTATCAGGGTTTTAACCTTTTTACCTTCTACAATGTCTTCTTTGATATACCAAGACATTTCTTTATTGATAGGATTGCCACAAATGGGACATTTTCGATTTTGTCTTTCCCACATTTTAAGGATAGTTTTCTTCCCATTAAGAGTTAAAAGCATTTTGTAGGTCTCCCGTTTGTCAAAATACTCTTTATCCATTGGTTCATACGTATTTACCTCATTTCGTATCTTTACATATCGGATAATTTCTGTGTCAGTGAGGTATTTTAGAGCATGATGTCTTTTATTTACCTCGTCTTTTTTATTTTCGACAGAGAAAGTCCAACTGCGTGTTCCGATTTTTCTGAAGTATTTCTTTTTAATCCATGTTTTACTCTTTTTGGGATGGCGTTTGAGTGCCCATCTCCATAGTTTGTGGAAAATCTGATAGTCTGCTTTACTGAATGTATCAGAGGACACTACATACTTGTAGTAGTTAGCCCAACCTATTATTATCGGATTTAGAAGCCTTATAATAGAACTTTGAGTTACAGAGGGATTGCCTTTAACAAGCTCTCCAATCTTGTCCAAAAATCTTTTGACTCCTTCTTTGGACGGTTTTATAAGCATCTTATCGTTATACTTTCTGATGTTGAAGCCAAGAAAGTCGAAACCATTCTCTATATGGGTAATCTTAGTTTTCTCCTCAGATAGAGTAAGTCCTCTTGTCTCCAAGAACTCCTTTACTAAAGGAAGCACTTCATCTTCCAACATTTCTTTGCTTCTTCCAGTGATGATAAAGTCATCAGCATACCTTATCAAATGTACTTTGGGATAATAGGTATCTCTATGATGATTTATCTTGATAAAGCGTTCTGATAGTTTTGCTTGTAAGCCATCCAAAGCCATATTAGCTAGAGTTGGAGATATTATTCCTCCCTGCGGAGTACCCTCTTCTGTCGGAAACAGCCTGTTGTTGAAAACAAATCCAGATTTAAGCCACTTTTTTAGCATGACTTTATCCATTGGGATATTGTCTATAAGCCATTGGTGACTGATATGATCAAAACAGCCTTTAATGTCCCCTTCCAAAATCCATTTGGGAGAAGCCTCTTTAGCCAATACACAGAAGCATTGTCCTATTGCATCGTGGGCACAACGTTCTTTGCGAAAACCGTATGAACAGTTGTCACCAGTCGTTTCGGCAATGGGGTCTAATGCCATTAAGTATAGTGCTTGCATAGCCCTGTCCTTCATGGTTGGTATTCCCAAAGGTCGGAGTTTCCCGTTCTTCTTTTTAATATGTACCCGTTTTAACGGTTGTGGACGGTATCCTCTTCTCCTTAATTCAGTTATTGCGTTCATTTTCCCATGTGAAGTCGCCCATAAGACATGGTCAACTCCAGCTGTGTTCTTCCCTTTATTGGAAGTCACTCGTCTAACCGCCAATGCTTTGGCATAGAACGAGTGTACCAGCATCCATTGTAAGGCTTTCACCTTGTTATGTTTGCCAGCTTTTTGAGCCTTTACAATACGAGCTTGTAGCTTTTTAACTTCAACTTCACACTTGGTCCAGTTTATGCTTTCCCAAGTGTCCCATTTTGAGCTAGTAGATGCACACGATTTTGATTCGTTCATTTGCTTTTCTCCTTTCAAAAGTTCTAAAAGTTTCTTGTAAAGAATTACCTAACGCAGAAGTCAGCACACTTTCGTGTAGGGTAATGTTGCCTTGTCCAATTCATGGATGATGGCTCAACCACATATCCTCCTCATTACAAGGATGGCGTTCGCTTTTTCTGCAATCCTATACCTGCACCCCGTTCAGCTTTCCTTACGGTTTGCTTACCTGCATTTGCAGGAGAGATACAGGCTTACCACGTTTCGTGTAAATAACATACGAGTAGGTTAGGTTCCGTCTCTTCGCCGGCAGTGCTTATGTCCGTGTAACCCTAATCAAAGAGAGAGTTATCCGACTGCATACTTTTTAGTTCAAGCCTTTCAGTATCTTTGGCTTATTCCAATTTAACGACGATTCAAACAACGATTCACATGTGTTAACCATACTACTCTGCCTAGCCTCCCAACTCTATGATACTAAGAGTTATTGTCTTTCCCTTACGGTTTTGTCTTTTCCTTTCGGAAGGAGTACATTGTCCGGACAGCTTGATACAGAATTATCACTATTGGTGCATCTGTCCGTAGGCTACCGTTGACGGAACAACGGGTTCAATCATTCAATTCCAGCTCGTGGATTAGAATTTTGAACAATTATTTACGCAACTTCGTGTCGCACTTTGATATAGTTATTCACCACTGCGTAGGATTTGCCGGATCCCGGCGTTCCCAATACGATGGTGGCACGGAACGGGTTCACCACATTGATCCATTCGTCATTGAACTTGCCGCCATATTGGAACCGGGTAGGCAGATTGACGGAATACTCATTCTCCATCAGCCTTGTCTCCTGCATGAAAGATTCGTTTTCCATGTTGAAAACATCCTCCATCAGGTTGTGCCGGTAAAGGCGGCTGATCCACAGACCGGCCATTAGCAGGCAGAGATAACCGGTTGCCAGTGTCATTATATACAGGGAGGTGACCGCTTCGTGCGGAAAAGGCAAATCCAGCAGCCACCAGTTCATGAAGAAGAGAACTGCCCCCGTTGTCAGGACCATCCAGATACGTTGCCAGGTAATCGTTTCCCCTTTCACGCCGATGGTGCCCACGCAGGAAATGGCCAGCAGAAGCACGGACAGGAGCTTGGTCCAAAGGATGCAGCCGAATATGCCGGTCGTCCGTTCAAAGTTCATGAGTATCCGGTCGATGACATCCAGGTCTAGATGCCAGGCAACCATGCTCGGGTAACAGTACACATAGACGTGGACTACCAAAATGAAAATACTGACAGCCCTGCCGAATTCCATGATTTTAGCCAGGGCTCTCAAATCGTCTTCCTGTTGCATAGTAAAGTAGCATTTGAGGGGGACATGGTCCCCCGGGTTGATAATGATTGTGTCAGATGCCGCGCGACTTGCGTTTCTGCGGTTTCTTTTTGCGTTTCATGCGACGGCGGAACGCTTCTTCCTCGTAATCGACGGCCGGATTGGTATCCATAGAGAAGATGCCTGCCGCCTGTTCAAGCGCACTGCCATCCTCCACAGAGTGACCGTACCGTTTCCAAAGCTCCGGTCCGCTGAATGACTCTTTTTCTTGCCGGGGAATGCTGTCCCACCATTTGGCCAGTTCGTTGAATACATTGGCTGAAAATTCTTTTCCCATCCGTGAACCGTTGAACACTTCGCGCCTGTCGTGGTCCATGAAAGTAACGCCATAGATGCGTCCTGAGTCGTTTTTCCGGAATACCACATCCATTTGTTCCTGTTTCAACAATTCCTTGAACTCCTGTTCAGACCTGGCATTCCGCATCGCACGGGCGACTTTGCCGGCTATGGCCGGTCCCCATTTGCCTTCCTTGAAATCCCGGACATGCCGCATCATCCGTGCGGACAAGCCGGCATCTCCGAACCGTTTGCCGAAGCGGGCACTTTTTACAGGTGGGCTGACCACCTTTCCCCTGTCATCGGTTGCCGAATAGATGATTCCCGTGTACGCTGTCCCTTTATATTCGCCGCGCACCTGCCTCGCTTCTATATTCAGTGTGGAAAGCAAGGCTGCATATTCACCGAAAGTCTGGAAACGGTAACTTTCCAGAACCGCCTTTAAGGTGTTGCCAATCTGGTGACGTACATCCCCCTTGGAGATATCCACCTTTTTCAGTTCCGCTTTCGGATTCTGTCTTTCCGCATCAGCCCCGTTACGCAACCCGAATTCCTGTTCCAATTCCCGGCAGGCAGCCATCGAACGCCGGTGTTCATAGGAATCCTTGATTTTCCTGCCGTCATCATCTATGCAGACACTGACGATATGCACGTGTGTGTTGCAGGTATCGCCGTGTCTGTACACGATAAACGGCTGCTGTCCGTACCCCATCTTGTTCATGTACTTTTCGGCCAGTTCCATCAACCGGGCATTGTCCAGCCTGTCTTCCGGTGCCGGACTGAGCGAAATGTGCAGGACGGGCTTTTCCGTTCGTCGGTTTGCTATCAGATGGTTCTCGAATGAAAGGAGCACCAGCCGGAGGTCTGCGCTCGGCAGGCCCGGCCGGTCGGATATCATCCGGTGTCCCGACAGGATTTCCGCCGAACCTTTGAGAACCTTTTCGTGATTGTAGGCCAGTGCCCCGTAAAGGCTGGCCCCATGACTTATCTTGGCAACCATTTCTCTTCGTATTCCCGGGTCAATGACATGATCTGCTTGCTGAGCAGGATGAGTTCCAGCGTTGCCTTTTCAAGCCTATAGAGCAGGGACCGTGCCCTCTGCTCCCCGAAGTTCTTCTGTACGGCCCTTACAACCTGGTTGTAGTTGTTTCCTACAGCCTGGAACTGGCGGTGGAATTCCCCGAGCCGGATGTAATAGTCCATGGATACCTTGTCTACCTTGATCACCTTGAGTTGCCCTGAAAAGAGCGACTTCTTGATGAAGACCGTGCGGTCCCTGGCTCCCGATTCCAGGAACAGCCTCTCGAACCTTCCATTCTCTTCCGCATTCAGACGGAAGCTGTACTTGTAATCCGCCGGATCCGTCTTCGGTTTCCGGCCTGTTCTTGTCCCTTGCTTTTTCTCCATGCTTTGCTTCATTTGGGTTGTTTTGCATTCTCTGTCAGATTTTCCGACTTTGGAGGAAAATCCCCCGACCGTGAGGGAGGGCAAGTTGGTCTTTGTCGGGCAGAATACTTTCTGTCGGACAAAGACACAACTTGCTCTGTTCGCTTGAACAGAGAATCCACCTCCGGCGGATTGCTGCGCGACGCTTGCGGCGTGCTGTGGTCCGTTGGAGCATCTTTCCTGCCGTTTCTCGGTTCTGACTTTGCAAAATTACACCGACATATCTATCTGTAAAACAGGTTGTTGTGCGACATTTTATGCCATCTGATGCCATCTGATGCCACAAGGGTAGAGAATTGCATCCAAACTGCTTGAAAGACCTTATTTTTGACGCAAAATTTAGATTGCAATAACATAAGGATATAATAACATGTTCCTATCACATTGCAATAACATAAGGATGCAACAACATGTTCCTATCACATTGCAATAACATAAGGATGCAATAACATGTCCCTATCACATTGCAATAACATAAGGACGCGATAACATGTCCATACCACATTGCAATAACATAAGGATGTAATAACATGTCCCTATCACATTGCAATAACATAAGGACGCAACAACATGTCCCTATCACATTGCAATGATATAAGGACATAACAACATGGTAACATCCTATTACTTGCATGAAACAATCAGTATAAAAGATAACGCGAATATGAACCCCTAAAAACGAAGAGGTATGAGCAAACGTCCGATTCTTGTCGCCTTCAGTAACCAGAAAGGCGGTGTAGGCAAGTCCACTGTTACCGCAGTACTTGCCAGTTATTTCAATTATGTAAAAGGGTTGAATGTTGCAGTTGTTGACTGTGACTATCCCCAGTTCAGCCTGGACAAACTACGGGGAAGGGATTTGAAGAACCTGGAAAAGAGCGAGTATCACCAGCGGCTTTTCTGCCGTCAGTTTGAGAACAGCTCCCGCAAGGCCTATCCGATAGTCACTTCCACACCGGAAGAGGCCGCAAAGATTCCCGGCAGGCTGGAAGGTGATTATGACCTGATATTCTTCGACCTTCCCGGTACGGTCAATTCCCGTGGCGTGTTCGAGTCCGTCATGAACATGGATTTTATTTTCACCCCCATCGTGAAAGACCGGATGGTCATGCAGAGCAGTCTTTCCTTTGTTTCGACCGTGCAGGATTTCATTGGCCAGCATCCGAATGCTCCCTTGAAAGACATACGTCTGTTCTGGAACCGCATGGACAGCCGTACGTCCAAGGAACTCTTTGTGATGTACAATACCATCATATCCCGTATGGGATTGAAGGTGTTCGATACCGTGCTTCCTGACCTTGAGCGATTTAACAAGGAGATGACTCCCTTGTCCAGACAGCATTTCCGCTGCACCTTGCTTCCTCCTTCTGAAATTCTCCTGAAAGACAGCCGGTTGGAAGCGTTTGCCCAAGAGATGGAACGAATCATTTTTCCCGGATAAGAACTATGGCAAAGAAAAGAGAAATATTCAAAGTGAATGAAGATGCCCTGAAGGACATGATGGCCAGTGAGTCCATCTCGTACATGAATTCCAAGAGTGGCTGCAGTGAAAACTCTCCTTCCATCGAAAAGGAGGAAGTAATCAGGGAAGTGGAAAACCAGGGGCAGGAAAAGTCCCGTAAAACGATACGGGCAGACCCCGGACTTGAAGAAAAGGTGAAGGTGTACAGGAATCTGTTTCTGGACAAAAGAAAGTCCGTGCATAGGAAACAGACCTATATCAGCTATGACGTGTATTGTCAGCTGGCCCGTATTCTGCCCCTTTTGAGTGATGATATGAGTGTGCCTGCATTTTTGGACAATGTGCTTGAACACCATCTGGAAACCTACAATGAAGAGCTCGGCGAGCTGTTTCGCCGTAAAACCCCAAAAACATTCTGATGGAAGAACTGATATACCTTTGTGTCCGGATTGTATGCATCGTTTATCTGCTGTACAGCGTGTATCGCTGGCGGACACGTATCGAAACCGTCTGCACCCTGCTTTATGGAAAGCCGCCCGTGAAAAAAGAAAAGCCGGAAGCCTCCGGAACGGGGGCTGTAGCTTCTGAGGATGAGGTGATGGGAAGCACCCGTTACGTCTACCTGGACGAGAATGCCGGCAAGACGGCTGCCCCTTTCATGAGCCAGCCTCTTGAAAAGAACTTCATCGGGGAAGAGGAGAATGTGGAACAGGAAGAGGTAGAATGCAATCTTGCCCTTGAAAAGATGAAACTCCTGCAGCAAGAACAGGAAGAGCTGGATGCCGGGAACCCCGATGTGGAATCCGTTTCGCCGGTCCTTTCGAGCAGGGATATGGAAACGCTGGGGGAATACCTGGCCCGCAAGGGAGAGGTCGGTGAGGAAAAGGCCCTGCAGGCAGCCCGTATCGTATTCTCCATCCAGCAGAGCAGCCTGATTGACATTTTCACGTCCAATGCGGAAAACGCAAAAATAGTGGACGAACTTCTGGACAGGTATCTGGATGAAGACGGAAATCCCAAGCCGCTTCCACCGAAAGAAGACGGGAACCCTGCGGACGGATGGCGGAAATACCTCTGATTTAATACAGCATCCCGGGATCTTTTCTCGGGATGCTTTTTTTAATTCTTTCCTTGAAAGATTTTATAGAAGAGATGATATTCCATGAATGTTCTCCAATACTCGTCTTTCAGGTATTTGAAAATCATGTTCACCTCAGCAGAGTCCTTCATGGAGAATACTTTGCATAAAGTTTTCATGCGTAAATTTCTGTCATACAGACAGGAGATTATCTCCTTGTAGGGACAGTTTCTTAGCAGATACCATAACCTGCGTATTTCCTTCAGGGCCTGACAGTTTAGCTTTGCAGATTCAATCGTCGCACGTATCTCATCCTGTCTGTTTCCGACAAGAGGCTGCAATGTACCGTCCTGCATGTAGACCAGCCGCGATTCCAAATCAGGAAGATAATATACAGGTGGAGCATATTCGGATGAACGGGCGTTGTTACAGCAATGGGAAGAAACCTGATTGTCTATGGGGAAGCGTCCGTCGCATGAAACAACCAGATTGTTCCAGGCTACCGTATGCGGATACGGCGGTTTTGTTTGATTTTCTGCGTAAGTGAATTCTAATGTAAGCATAACCTGCCGGTTGGACAACTCTGCAAACCTGTCATAGCCTTGGGTGGAATCTGCTCTTTGAGGAATGATGTGCTCCAGAGTTGCAGATTTGCTTTTGCTGATTTTCCGCAAACAGTAGCAACAATATCTCTGTTGCGAAACCATCCCCAACTCCAGCATCTGTTTCTTGTATCCGCCGGTGGAGAAACTGCCTGCATAGTCTATATTCTGATAACGTACCTCACCGGTCAGCAGGTCCGTTGTCTTGCATTCATTCTCCAGATACCCGTCAGTAATGAGGTTTCCTTCCTCTTCATCGGCTCTTTTATCAATGTATCGCATTTCCCATCTGAATTATCTGCTTGTCAATACGTCTGTTTATTTCCTCCATGGACAGGTGGTATTTTCCCGTCAGCAATGCTTTCAGGTTATCGACTTTTTCCGTTTCATCCATTTGGGTCATGAAAGCACAGGCCTCTATCACATGGTCTATGTCCGAGTTGCGTGCATCCACGCCCATAACGTCTTCCAGTCCGGAATTGTAGTCCAATCCATATACGTCATGGATGACAGTCGGTGGTGTTCCTACCGGATTCAAACGATAGATGCGATTTTTGCCGTCTTCCAGACTAAGGTTGGTAATGACCAACGGTGAGTGGGTGGAAACGATAAACTGGGTATTGGGAAATGTACGGGTCAGCCGTGACAGAACGCTTTGCTCCAAGGTCGGATGAAGATGAAGGTCAATCTCGTCAATGATGACCACTCCGCGTGCATCCGTGTTTCCATTCAGAATATATGACCGGTAGGCCAAATCCAGAATCAGATAGAAAAGCCGCTTGTAGCCGGCCGGCAGTTTCCTGAACGGATATTTTTTGCCGGAAGCCGTAATGATGGCCAGCTTGTCGTCAAAGGTTCCCAAGCTGAGCCGCTCGACGGCCATATCCGGGTCGTTGGCAGAAAAGTCAATCAGACATTGCTGGATGGATTCAATCTCGTTCCGGCAGGTCTGATACCGTTTACGGACAGCTTCCAGATTGGAAGCCTTGTTTTCTTTGATAATTCGTTCGGAACGTTCCATGGCTTTCCAGGTCTGTTCGAAGCGTTCCAGCCAGATTTTACTGCAAGCTGTCTCCTCATTCCACTGGTGATAACCGAAATTACGCAAGGAGGCGATTACTTCACTCACCTTTTTGTCGTCTTCCAGATGGGGGAATCCATCCGAATAATAGGCCAGCAAGGGATATATCCCTGTCTCTGCTATCAGTTGCATGAAAGAAATATAAGTATCCTTGAACAAGGACGGAAGGTATCTGTAGGAAGAGGAGGATACTCCATGAGACCATTCAAAAGACCGCCCGAAACAGTGTCCTTGCGCTGTAATCAGCAAGTCCTTGAAAATGTTGTTGGTCTCCGGATTGACCATGCCGTCCATATCCTTGTCGAATCCTTCCACTTTAATTTGGGGATTGCCGGCATTCAACGGCTCGATATCCTTCAGCTTGGAGTCGCTGTAAAACATGAAACTGAGTGATTTGGACAAGGCATGGATCAACGAAGTCTTACCTACGCCGTTTCTACCAAAAAGGACGGTCACTTTTTCGGCAAAATCCATTTCAAAGTGCTCAAAGCATCTGAAATGGGTCAATGTTATCTTGTTGAGTTTCATATTCGGCAATAATGAGTTTCAGTATCGGTTTCCTGTGGAAGCCATTCTATTTGCTTACAAATGTACGACATTTACTGCTAACCAGCAAAGATTAGTCAGCTAAGATGTTGAAAAGCATCCGGATTCAAACCGGCAATCGGGCTTTTCCGTGCCATCTGATGCCATCCGGTGCCATCTGATGACACGCCTATACAACCGTTTTTCTTTACTGATATATTTGTCACCGAAATCAAATTTATGTCAAACCTCAAAAACGATTCTACCATGAGAAAAAGAATCCTCTTATCCGTATTCAGCGTGCTGTTCACAGCCGGTCTTTTTGCACAGGGCCAGGGTCTGGCCGGCATCAACGAGGCCACCAGCCTCATGACTTCGTATTTCGACCCCGCCACCAAGCTCTGCTATGCCATCGGTGCCGTTCTCGGTCTGGTGGGCGGCATCAAGACCTACGGCAAGTTCAGCAGCGGTGATCCGGATACGTCCAAGACGGCGGCGAGCTGGTTCTTCGCCTGCATCTTCCTGATTGTGGCAGCCACCATTCTCCGCTCATTCTTCCTTTAATCCATGGAGTACCGCATCAACAAGGGCGCCGGACGCCCGATTGAGTTCAAGGGACTGAAGTCACAGTACCTGTTCATTTTTGCCGGCGGTCTTGTATCGGTCTTTCTGGTGGTGGTCATCCTCTATATGGCCGGTGTCAGCCAGTGGGTCTGCCTCACGTTCGGGGCCTTCTCCGGTTCGCTGACCGTATGGATGACCTTCCGCCTGAATGCCCGGTACGGGGAACACGGACTGATGAAGGCGCTGGCCGAAAAAAGCCATCCCCGCTACCTGACTGTCCGCCACCGGATAAGAAGCCTATTAACCCCCAAGAAGAAAAAGAAGAAATGAGAAGCGTATTGAAAATCGCTGAGTTGGAAAGCCGCTTTCCGATCCTGGCCGTGGAGAACAACTGCATCGTCAGCAAGGATGGCGACATTACGGTGGCCTATGAAGTGGAGCTGCCCGAACTCTATACCGTGACATCCGCTGAGTACGAGGCCATGCACGGCACCTGGGTGAAGGCCATCAAGGTGCTTCCCGCCTTTTCGGTCGTGTACAAGCAGGACTGGTTCACCCGGGAAAGCTACTCTGCGGAGGGAGACGTTGCGGAAAGCTTCCTGTCCCGGAGCTATGCCGGCCATTTCAACGAGCGCCCCTATCTGCGGCACCGCTGTTTCCTGTACCTGACCAAGACCACGCGTGAGCGGACCCGCCGCCGGAGCGACTTCAGCACCCTGTGCCGGGGATACATCCTCCCCAAGGAAATCACGGACTGGGATGTCGTGGTGAAGTTCCTCGAAGCCGTGGAGCAGTTCGAACGTATCATGAACGATTCCGGCCATGTCCGGATGAAACGGTTGAGGACGGAAGAGCTGGTCGGTACGGAAGACGCTCCCGGGCTGTTCGAAAAGTACCTGGCCCTGGAAATGGAAGACAGACCTCCCGTATTGCAGGACATCTGCCTCGATCCCGGGCGGATGAGGGTCGGTGACAAACGTCTCTGCCTGCATGTCCTTTCCGATACGGAGGACCTGCCCGCAAGCGTGGCTACAGACAGACGCTATGAGCGTCTGTCCACCGACCGCAGTGACTGCATGCTTTCGTTCGCCGCTCCTGTCGGGCTGCTGCTTTCGTGCAACCACATCTATTCCCAGTATGTGTTCATTGACGATGCCCGGGAAATCCTGCAGTAGATGGAAAAGACCTCGCGCAACATGCTGTCCCTGTCCAGGTACAGCCGGAGCAATGCCGTCAACCATGAATGGACGGATATGTTTCTGGACGAAGCCCATACCCAAGGACTGCTTCCCGTACGCTGCCACTGCAACGTGCTGGCCTGGGCGGATGACGGCGAGGAACTCCGGCGCATCAAGAACGATACCGGAAGCCAGCTTGCCCTGATGGGCTGCGTCCCCCGTCACAACACGGTTGACACCCCCGTACTCTACTGGTCGGGCATTCCCGGAAATGCCGGTGACTTTCCGGCCGAGGAAAGTTTCCATACCTTCCTGGAGCAGGCCGTCTGCCTGTTTGCCTCGGAGACGAACTACCGCAGCTCTCCCAGTCCGTTCGGCATCCGCATGGCAGACCGCCGGAGCGGTGTTCCGGTCCACCTGGACATCAGCGACCTGCCCATGCGGAAGGGAATCATCACCAACCGCAACAAGTTCATACTCGGACCTTCGGGAAGCGGCAAGTCCTTCTTCACGAACCACCTTGTCCGGCAATATTACGAACAAGGATCCCATATCCTGCTGGTGGATACCGGAAACAGCTACCAGGGACTCTGCAACCTGATCCACAACCGGACCCGTGGGGAGGACGGCATCTACCTGACCTATGAGGAAGACAAGCCCATCGCCTTCAATCCGTTCTATTCGGAAACCCGGCAGTATGACGTGGAAAAGCGTGAGAGCATCCAGACCCTGATACTTACGCTCTGGAAGCGTGAGGATGAAACCCCGAAACGTTCGGAAGAGGTGGCGCTCTCGGGTGCGGTCAATGCCTATATCCGCAGGATTGCCGAAGACCGGACGCTGAAACCCGATTTCAACGGCTTCTACGAATTCGTGCGGGATGATTACCGACGGATGATTGAGGAAAAGAACGTGCGTGAAAAGGATTTTGACATAGACGGTTTCCTGAACGTACTGGAACCCTTCTACCGGGGCGGTGACTACGATTTCCTGCTGAATTCGGAAGAGGAACTGGATCTGACCGAAAAGCGCTTCATCGTATTCGAGTTGGACAACATCAGCAGCCACAAGGTCCTTCTGCCTGTGGTCACACTCATCATCATGGAAACCTTCATCGCCAAGATGCGCCGTCTGAAAGGCATCCGCAAGATGATATTGATTGAAGAGTGTTGGAAGGCGCTGATGTCCGCCAATATGAGTGGGTATATCAAGTATTTGTTCAAGACCGTCAGAAAGTATTTCGGTGAGGCAGTGGTGGTCACGCAGGAAGTGGACGATATCATCAGCTCCCCCGTCGTGAAGGAAGCCATCATCAACAACAGCGACTGCAAGATTCTGCTGGACCAGCGGAAATACATGAACAAGTTCGACCATATCCAGAAACTCCTGGGGCTGACCGACAAGGAACGGGGGCAGATCCTGTCCATCAACCAGGCCAACCACCCCGGACGTATCTACCGTGAAGTATGGATCGGACTGGGAGGTACCCATTCGGCCGTATATGCCACCGAGGTCAGCGAGGAGGAATACGCCATCTATACGACGGAAGAATCGGAAAAGCTGGAACTTCAGAAGCTGACGGAAGAACTGGACGGCAATCTGCAGCTGGCTGTCAGGCAGCTGGCCAACCGTAGGAAAGCCGCCAGAAACAGTAACCTGTTAAACCAAGACAACCATGAATGACCCTTTTGAAACCGACCCGCAGAAACGCAGCGAAATTGTGGAGTGCTTCTACTGGTCCCTGATGAACGGCTGGGATATTCCGCGGGATATCCGTGAACACTACGGCTTTTCCAAAGACTACGAACTGTACCGGCAGCTGGAGGACATGGATCCGGAGGAATACAGGCAGCAGAGGCGGAAAGGTTCCGTGCCCGATATCCTTGAAGTGGATGCCAGGCTGACCCGGGCCGTAGAGCAGGTCTTCGAACGCCTCTGTACCCGTCCGCCCGCTGCGTATCTGGACCGGCTGCATGAAGAATGGCTGAAACTGAAGACACTGGAAGCCGATCCCGGACATGTGGAAAACCCGTTTGTGACACCTTCTTTTCTGGTCAGGTACGGTATAGACCGGAGTGCTTCCGACACCGTCAGACAAAAGCAGGCGCAGACAGCCTGCAGGAAACTGGAGGAACGGATGGCCGGGATGACCGGCAAAAGGCAAACCCGGGAAACGGAGCCGGCTTCACGTCCGCTCCGCAACCGGCAGCCTTGCCGGAAAGCCCATATACCGGTTGTCGCCAAACCGAAAGGACGCGGGAAGGGACTCTGAACAGATGGCAAAACAAGAACAACATCATGAAAAGACAAGACATGAAAAACAGACAGTTGTACAGACTGGCCGCCTGCCTGGTCGGGGCGGCAACGCTGCTGCTCCAGAGCTGCAGCGGAAACAGGAACTGTGACCGCCTTTGCGGTTCATGGAGCAGCGTGGAAGGCAAGCCGGATGTCCTTATCTATAAGGAAGGGGATGCTTACAAGGTGACGGTATTTTCCCGAAGCGGCAGGACGAGAAAACTGAAGCCGGAAACCTACCTGCTGGTGGAAGAGGACGGGAACCTGTTCATCAACACCGGCTACCGCATCGATGTCGCCTACAACGAGGCGGCCGACATACTGACCTTCTCCCCGAACGGGGACTATGTAAGGAAGGAGGTGAAGCCATGAGAAGAGCGGTTCTCCTGCTGGGCATGGGAGCCCTGCTGCTGGCCGGAGAAGTCCGGGCGCAATGGGTGGTGACCGATCCGGGCAACCTGGCCCAGAGCATCATCAACATGTCGGACAACATCGTGCACACTTCCGCAACGGCCACCAATACCGCACAGAACTTTGCGGAAACAGTGAAGATCTACCAGCAGTACAAGAAATACTACGATGCGCTGAAATCCGTGAACAACCTGGTGAAGGATGCCCGCAAGGTCAGTGAAATCATCCTGATGGTCGGCGATGTTTCGGAAATCTATGTGACGAACTTCCGGAAGATGCTGGGCGACGAGAATTTTTCCCCGCAGGAACTGGACGCCATCGCCTTCGGGTACACCCGGCTGCTGGAAGAGAGCAACGGCGTGCTGCAGGACCTGAGACAGGTCATCAATGTCAGCACCCTCTCGATGACGGACAAGGACCGGATGGATGTGGTGGACGGCTGTCATGCCAGCATGCGCCGCTACCGCAACCTGGTGAACTATTATACGAACCGGAACATTGCCGTGAGTATCCTCCGTGCCCGGAAGAAGAACGATCTGGACCGCGTACTGGCGCTCTACGGAAGTGAAACCTCCAAATACTGGTAGCCTATGGTTTTGTTATCCGTTGATTTTTCCAATCTCCATACCATACTGGAAAGCCTGTATCAGGAGATGATGCCCTTGTGCGGGGACATGATGGCGGTAGGTAAAGGTCTGGCCGGACTCGGTGCCCTGTTCTATGTGGCCGTGCGGGTCTGGCAGTCACTCGCCCGTGCCGAACCCGTGGATGTCTATCCGCTGCTGCGTCCGTTTGCCATCGGCATCTGCATCATGCTCTTCCCGACGCTGGTGCTCGGAACGATGAATACGGTACTGAGTCCGATCGTGCAGGGAACCCACAGGATGCTGGAGGGGCAGACGATGGACATGCAGCAGTACCGGGAACAGAAGGACCGGCTGGAACGGGAAGCCATGCTGCGGAATCCGGAAACGGCCTACCTGGTGAGCGATGAGGAGTTCGACCGGCAGATAGACGAACTCGGCTGGTCTCCCGATGCCATGGCCACCCGGATGGGCATGTACATGGAAGTGGGCATGTACAGTCTGGAAAAGAGCATCCGCGACGGCTTCCGCAGCCTGCTTGAGCTGCTGTTTGCAGCCGCTTCCCTGCTGATAGACACGATCCGTACCTTCTTTCTGGTGGTTCTCTCCATCCTCGGTCCGGTGGCTTTCGCCTTCAGCGTGTGGGACGGCTTCCAGTCCACGCTCAGCCAGTGGTTCACCCGTTACATATCCGTCTATCTGTGGCTCCCGGTGAGTGACCTGTTCAGCTGCATGCTGGCCAAGATACAGGTGCTGATGCTTCAGAACGACATCCTGGAGCTCCAGAACAATCCCAACTATTCGCTGGACAACTCCAATTCCGTGTATGTGATCTTCATGCTCATCGGCATCATCGGCTACTTTACCGTACCGACCGTGGCCGGCTGGATTGTACAGGCCGGTGGAGCGGGCAACTACAGCCGCAACATCAACCGTACCGCAACCAAGGCCGGAGGATTTGCCGCGGGCGCAGCCGGCTCAGCATTGGGCAACATCGGAGGACGCCTGCGTGGAAAATAACCGAAAAACAATCATGAACAGATGGAATTCAAGTCATTGACCAATATCGAAAGCAGTTTCAGACGGATACGTCTGATGCTGGCAGCCTTTGTAGCATGTTGCACGCTCGTGACCGTCTTCGCCCTGTGGCACTCCTACCGCTTTGCGGAGAAGCAGCGCGAGAAGATCTATGTGCTGGACGGCGGCAAGTCGCTCATGCTGGCCCTCTCGCAGGATCTGGCGCAGAACCGTCCGGCCGAAGCCCGGGAGCATGTGCGCAGGTTCCATGAACTCTTCTTCGGCCTGTCACCGCAGAAAGACGCCATCGAGCACAACATCAACCGTGCGCTCCAACTGGCCGACAAGAGTGCCTACCACTATTATGTGGATTTTGCCGAAAAGGGGTATTACAACCGTCTTATATCCGGCAACATCAACCAGGCGGTGCGGGTGGACAGCGTCCTCTGCGACTTTTCCGCCTACCCCTACAAGGCCCGTACCTATGCCCGGCAGATGATTATCCGGCAGAGCAACGTGACGGAGCGTTCGCTGGTCACCGAGTGCCAGCTCCAGAACACTTCCCGTTCGGATGACAACCCCAACGGATTCATCATCGAGCACCTGACCATTCTTGAGAACAAGGACCTGAGGAGTGTGGAGCGATGAGAAGGAATCCGATCAGGCAGGCAGACCTGGCACTCAGACTGTTCTGCCGCCGGCTGGGCCGGAAACAGCGAAAGATTGTCCTGGGCATCCTGTTCGTCCCGTTTGCCCTTTCCTGTATCTGTACGGCCGTTGCCCCTCTGACAGACGGCAGGAACCGTGATATGGAATATCTGTGGATGAGACAGGACACACTCCGGAAACATTTTATTCAAACGATAACCGAAGATGCAGAAAGAAGAAATCAAGAAACAGCTGGAACGGCTGCTCAAGCCGTTCAGGATTCCGTTCCGCAGGGACGGGGAGCCGCTGGCTGAGGAACAGAAGCGCCGTCGTGCCCGCTTCGTGGTATATCCGCTCATGGGCCTGCTGTGCCTGGGCAGCCTTTACCTGATATTTTCTCCTTCGAAGGAGGAAGAGACCAGGCAGAACCGGGGGAAAGGGTTCAATACCGAAATCCCTTCCCCCGAGGACAAGGAACTGGAAGGCAACAAGAAGGATGCTTATGAGAAGGCATTGCTGGAACAGGAAAGCCGGAAACGGAAAACCTTCTTTGATACGGCCGAATCCATGTTCCGGAACGAACAGTCGAAGGACAGTGTCCGTTTGCCGGATACCTTTCCCAAGGAACCGGATGCAGACCCGGAAAGGATGGAAGGTCCTGCCGGAGCGGTCACTTCCTCCGCCGGAGCATACCGGCAGATGAACCGTACCCTCGGGAGCATCTATGAACCGGCGGCGGATCAAGAAAAGGAGAAGCTGCTGGAAAGGATCGAAGAGCTGGAACGGCAGCAGGCGGACAGACAGGAAACATCCCCGGGGATGGAAGAGAAAATGGCCCTCATGGAAAAGTCCTATGAACTGGCCGCCAGGTACAACAGCCGGCAGGCAGCCCCGTCCGTCCTGCCTGCTGCAAAAGCGGAAGACCGTCCGGCCATGCCGGTCAAGCGGCTGCAGAACCAGGTGGTGTCCAGCCTTTCCGCACCCCTGACGGAAGAGGAGTTCCTTTCCGCCTATGCCGGTGAACGGAATACCGGATTCCACACCCCCGTCGGCAGGAAGACCGTGACAACCGGAAATACCATTGCCGCCTGTGTGCATGGTACGCAGACCGTATCCGACGGGCAGGCTCTCCGGCTCCGGCTTACGGAACCCATGGCCGTGGCAGACCGGTTCATCCCGAAAGGGACCGTGCTGGTCGGTGCAACCCGGATCCAGGGGGAACGGCTGGAAATCGTCATCCATACCCTGGAAGCGGGCGGCAGCATCCTTCCCGTGGAACTGGAAGTCTATGATACGGACGGGCAGCAGGGAATCCTGATTCCCCATTCGCTGGAGTATGATGCCGCACGGGAAATTGCAGCCAACATGGGCAGTTCGATGAACAGCAGCATCAACATCTCCACCGATGCCGGAGCCCAGATTGCTTCGGATGTGGGTAAAGGCGTGCTGCAGGGCGTCTCGCAGTATATCACCAAAAGGATGCGTACGGTCAAGGTCACGCTCAAGGCCGGACACCGGGTGCTGCTCCATTCCCCGGAACAATAAGAAACAATGAACATCAAAACAATCGTTAAACCCAAGCACATGAAGAAGATTCTGATGGTATTTGCCCTCCTGACGGGCATGCTGGCTGCCATGGCGCAGCAGAGCAACGGAGATCTGTATGAAGGACTGACCCGGAAAATCGGTTTCAGCCGGATGATTCCACCCCACGGGCTGGAAATCACGTACGACAAGACCGTCCACGTCATTTTCCCCGCACCGGTGAGATACGTGGACCTGGGGTCACCCAACCTGATTGCCGGCAAGGCTGACGGTGCCGAGAATGTCATCCGCGTGAAAGCCACGACCCGTCATTTCCGGCAGGAGACCAACATGTCGGTCATTACCGAAGACGGAAATTTTTACACCTTCAATGTCAAGTATGCCGATGAGCCCCTGCTGCTGAATGTGGAGATGTGTGACTTCATCCATGATGGGGAATCGGTTAACCGTCCGAACAACGCCATGGAAATCTACCTGACAGAACTTGACAACGAGTCCCCCCGGCTGGTCCGGCTGATCATGAAGTCTGTCCATGAGAATGACAAGCGCCGTATCCGCCACATCGGCAGCAAGCGTTTCGGGGTCCAGTTCCTGCTGAAGGGAATGTATACCCACAGCGACCTGCTCTATTTCCATACCCAGGTGAAGAACACCTCGCACGTACCGTTCGATGTGGACTTCATCACCTTCAAGATCGTGGACAAGAAAGTGGTGAAGCGGACCGCCATGCAGGAGCAGGTGATTTATCCGTTGCGTGCCTATAATTATGTGACACGTGTAAACGGCAGGGACTCGGAATGTACGGTATTCGCCCTTCCCAAGTTTACGATACCGGACGACAAGAAACTGCTGGTCGAGATGTTTGAGAAGCAGGGTGGCCGTCACCAGCGTTTTGAAGTGGTCAATGAAGACCTTGTCCGTGCAGAAACCGTCAACGAACTGAAAGTACGATGAAGAGAAAGTGGATGTGTATGTGTATGCTGGTCTGCCTGCTTGCCCTCTCCGTAGGGCAGGCTGCTGCCCAGCGCTGCCTGCCCGGGATGCAGGCCGTGGAAATGCGTGGAGGCATGGCTCCTTCAGCAGGTTGTTTTGCCGGCTTGGGTGTGACCACCCATGCCAAGGGCGGCAACAGATGGGTGTTCGGTGCGGAATACCTCTACCGGAAACATGATTACCGGACGGTCACCTTGCCGTCTGCGCAGTTTACCGCTGAAGGGGGCTATTATCTCCAGCTTCTGTCCGATGCAGGGAAAACCCTCTTCTTTCATGCGGGAGTGTCCGCATTGGCCGGATACGAAACGCTGAACTGGTCGGAACGGACACTGTATGACGGGGCCCGGCTGAAGAACGGGGATGCCTTTGTCTATGGCGGTGCCCTGACCCTGGAAATGGAAGTTTACCTCAGTGACCGGATTGCCTTGACCGCCTCCGTGCGGGAACGCTTCCTGTGGGGTGGCAGTCTGGACCGTTGCCAGTTGCAGTGCGGTGCCGGATTCCGATTTTATCTGGATTGATGCAGGATGGAGATAGAACAGCTCAGGCAGGTGCCTTTGGTAGACCTGCTCACCCGGTTGGGGTTTGCTCCCGCTTACCGGAAAGGACAGGATGTATGGTACAGGTCTCCGCTGCGGGAAGAGCGGACTGCCTCGTTCAAGGTGAATACAGACCGGAATGTCTGGTTCGATTTTGGGCTCGGCAAAGGTGGTGACATATTCCACCTTGCCGGAGAACTGACGGGAAGTACGGACTTCAGCAGGCAGGTGGATTTTCTCTCGGGTCAATCGGAACACTTGCCGTTGGCTCCTCGGCCAAGGTCTGCCCGGCAGCCACCGGCATCCTGTTTCGAACAGGTGAAGGTAGCCGGCCTGTCCCATCCGGCCTTGAAGGATTACTTGGAGAAAAGGGCAATACCACCGTTTCTGGCCCAAACGCACTGCCGGGAAATATCCTACAGTATCCGTGGAAAGCGGTATTTTGCCATCGGCTTTGCCAACCGGAGCGGTGGCTACGAGGTTCGCAATTCCCGGTTTAAGGGATGCATCTCTCCCAAGGACCTGTCCTTGGTCCCTCTTTCAGATCACAAGCAGGACAAGTGCTGCGTGTTTGAAGGAGTGATGGATTTCCTTTCAGCCTTGGTCCTGGGACTGGCAGGGAAAGAAGACTGTCTGGTCTTGAACTCCGTGTCGAATCTGGAAAGGTCGTATGCCTTGCTGGACAGCTACCGGGAAATTCGGTGCTACCTGGACAGGGATGCTGCCGGGCAGTCAGCATTGAACAAATTGCTCCAACGATACGGAAGCCGCCTTTCTGACGGATCCGGAGTCTATGAAGGAAGCAAGGATTTGAATGAACATCTGATAAAAGTGAAAGAAAACACATGAAGACAACAAGTATGAGAAACGAAAGAAGAATGGCCGGCTGGCTGGTTTTGTGGTGTATGGGATTACTGGCGATGGCGGTTTCCTCCTGTGATTCGGAGTTGGATGTGCAGCAGCAGTACCCGTTTACGGTGGAAACCATGCCGGTCCCCAAACAACTGGCCAAGGGTGAAACGGCGGAAATACGCTGTGAAGTGAAGAGTGAAGGGGATTTTGACGGAACAGTCTATACCATCCGGTATTTTCAGTACGATGGAACGGGTTCCTTGAAACTGGAGAACGGGACGGTATTCAAACCGAATGACCGCTATCTGCTGGAAGATGCCAAATTCCGGCTGTATTATACTTCCCGGTGTGACGAAGCGCAGAATCTGGTTGTGGTGGTAGAGAACAACTGGGGGGATTGGGTGGAGATGGAATTAGATTTCAACCATGCCGATGGGGAGTCTGAGGATGACACGGAAAGTCCGCAGCCGGATAAAGAAGGAGGTGCATGACAAGACAGACTAAACGACGGAGTATGCTTTGGGCACTCTTTCTGACTATCCTTGCAGGAGGATTGAATGCCCAGGGAAATGCGGTCAATCCGCTTTGGGAAATGGCTGTTGAATGTATCATGTGCCTTGCCTATCAGGTGGGTCCATACCGGCTTCTCGGCTATGGAAAGATGCCTAAAAGTACATTGGTCAGAAAGTTGGAATCCGGTAACAGGGATATCTTTGCGGACTTTGTGAAATATTGCCATTACATAAGGAAAGAAGAATACGAACGGTTGTTCGTATCCTGAATGTAGCGCCAGCCGTGAAGCATCATGCAGTTCACGGCTGGCGCTTTATAATGTCCGGTTCAGAAGGACGGACAGGGGATAGATGAACCGGTTGTATTGTTTCAGTGCCTCCAAATCCAAAGTTGCGTTTCTGTACGGATTGGATTCCTCCGAGTAGAAATAGACATCCGTAGTATGGTTGCCGTTTTGGACAAGTATGCCGTCCAAAGGATTCTCATTGACATCTTCAAAGCTCTCCACTCCAGGGAAGTTTTTCAATATAAAAAGGAAAAGGAATATAAAAATACAAAGATATGCTTTATAAAATTCATACTCGCAAAATGCCTTAAAGTACAATTATGAAAACTGCACGATTATTTATACTTTCTCGTGAAAAATACACTTTTGTGTCAAGTCTAATCGGAACTTCCTCTGTACCTTTGCCAATACAAAAAAAACATTTAACATGGAAAGATATAGCAGGAATCGTATTTATATCAGCGAAGAAGAACAGGAGAAAATTAGGCAAGTCCATATCCTGTTAGCTGGTGCAGGAATTGGCAGCATCATTGCTGAATGTGCCTTGCGCTTTGGTTTTGAAAATATCACCATAGTTGACGGTGATAAAGTAGAAGAGAGTAATATTAACAGGCAGAATTATGTCAAAGCGGACATTGGCAAATATAAAGCAGAAACACTTTGCAAACGGCTACTGAAGATTAATCCTAATGCAGAAATAAAATTCCTCAATACATTTATAGACAAAGAGAATGTAGAGAATATTATTTCAGGACATCACATCGCCATTAATGCCTTGGATTTCAAGGATGATACCCCGTTCGTGTTTGACCGTATCTGCTCGGAAAAGATGATACCCGTCCTCCATCCATATAATTTCGGATGGGCTGGTTTCCTTACAATCGTAAGACCGAAAGGCTATCAACTTTCTGAAATATCTCAAAACCCTAATGGTTTTGAACTGAAAGTGGCAGAGTATGTATCGAGGTATGGAACATTTTGGAATATGCCAGTTTCATGGTTAGAGAAAGTGATAGAAGAATATCGTGCGGAAGGAGGCATCTTGCCCCCTCCCCAGCTTTCTGTTGCCTCGTGGATTGTTGCGGGACACTGTGTGAATGCCATGTTTAATTTGGCGACCGGACGTGAAGTCAAGTTCTTTCCTAAATTTTACCTCTCATCACTGATGTGTGAAAGCAATTCCCTATAGCAACTTATAATTTGTTGCATAAGACAGTGCTTCCGCAATGTTTTTTACTCCCAATTTGGAGAACAGTGCCCTTTTGCATGCCTTTATGGTATCAACGGACTTGCATAGTTTATCGGCTATGTCATTCATGGTATAGCCTTGGGCTGAAAGGATCAGTACATCACGTTCCATTTCGCTCAAGGTTATGCCTTCTTTCTTTATCCATTTATGCTTGTCCAAAGAATATTCATAATAAGATTTTGAACCGGATTTCTTCATGATGATGTAACCGGAAGTATTTCTTGCTGACATGGATATGGTACATAACGCCAGCCATATACGTCCATCTTTAGTCAATATCATTGGAGTAAGGTGGTGATTCACCAATCTTAGTTTCCTTCCATGTATAATATGGAAGTCATATGAAATGGTATAGTCAAGACGTTCCGCTAAGGGTATTTCGTTGAACAGATCAAATCCTTTCTTGTTTATTTCCAATAACATCTGCTGTTCGTTTTCGGGCACGTAATCTAAATAAAACCTGTACCCGAAATCCTTAATCTTGTCAGAAGTCTGACCACACCAATATGCCAGATTTTCTGATACGTACAGGAAATTCTGTTTGAAATAATCTATGATATACACACACTGGTGCGTGCTTCTTGCAAATGCTTTGGCTGTATTTACAAGAAGATTGATTTTCTGATAGTCCTCGTCCGTAATATTGTATACAGAATTAGACATTATAAAGAAGTCTCCTATATTTGTTGCCATAACAATTCTTTTTATAGATACACCGCAAATTTACCGATTATTCTTGAATATGTAACCTTTTTAACACACAATTGTGTGAATATAATAGTGTATTTGTCTAAAATACACTATTGTGTTAAATAAAGGCGGCTGTTCGTTTTTAGTTTTGTGTCAGAAAAACAAAAAGAAATGGAAAAACTGATTTATACAAACGGACAATACAATATCTGGCAACTGGTAGGGAAGGAAAAACTGAATGAATTGGCAGAATTTGTGGTAAGGGAGAATTATAAACATCATGTGGGTGATTTTTCCTCCGAATCTATCAAGAATGAGATTTATTCTGTTTATCAAGAAGAACTCCAGTATATTGATAATTCCACGATATTTGTAGTGCGCAATGATGCGGGCAAAATTATCGGTTCAATAAGGGTGTTCAAGTGGGATAGGAAGAAAGCTCTCCCGCTACAAAAGATTTTCGGTATCAATCCGTTAACTGCCATACATTCTGAAACAGATTATAACTATTGGCATATAGGCCGATTTGCCATAGACTCCCTGGCAGGAATCCCAACAGTCACTCTGTTTAAGCAACTCATGGTATATGCAGTGCATCCTATAATATGCGATAGCAAAAGTTATATGATAGCAGAGACAGACAGCAAGTTACTCAAAGTTATGAATGCACTTGGTATTGAGACGGTTCGATTGGGTCAGTCCATGAATTATCTTGCCTCAGAAACCATACCAGTGTACTCCAGTAAGAATGGACTTCTCCTATTCTACAATCATTATGAAAATTTATATATAGCTTCATGATATACACTTTTGTGTATTTCTCCATGAAAATCTATAACGAATACACTTTTGTGTCAAAATTTACTTTCATGACTATTTAACTTTGCAATAAATAATTGGATGGCCAGACAATCTGCAACAGACCTAACTGTACAAAGGAGTGGATACCGAAAAACTGAAAGAGTAGGTTCGTTTAAGTGATACACAAATGAAAAAGAAAAAGATCGGACAAGAAAAGAATCTTGTCTTGCTTGATCGCTTAACTCAAAAAGAGCAATCAATTATCTCAGGTGGTGCGAAAAGAATCAGTGGTGAAATAACAGGCACCATCAGGGTTTACTTTTAATGTTTAATTTAAAATTTTACAATTATGAAAAAGAAAGAATTTAAAAAAATGAATGACATGACTCTTATGGACCGATTGACTCATGCAGAAGTCAATAATATTAAGGGTGGAAAAGTGAAAGTTGAAGGTAATTTGAACATCAAAATCTCAAACTGCAAGTAATGAAAAAGAGAAATCTAACAAAAGCTTCACGCCTTGCTAATATAGACCGGCTTACCAATCAAAATGCTGGTGCTATAAAAGGCGGTAAAAGTTCACCTCAAGATTCAATTTTCGTGGATGTTCCTAAAATTGATATTCCAGAGATAGTAATAAGAATCTAAAAAATGAGAGCATGTAGTAGCAAGTAAGCCTTGCTACTACTACTTAAAATGTACGACAATGAAAAAAACAATCTTATTAGGATGGCTTCCGCCTGCAATGGAGAATGTTCCATCTCCATGCCTGTCAGTTTTGAAACCTGCATTAAATCAGGTTGGGTACAATGTTTCTTTGAAGTATTGGAATATATCATTAAATCCTCTATTGAAAAGTTTCTTTAACATGGAGAATCTGATATATGATACCGAACTTAATAAACTGATGCCTTTTCTACTAAATCTGGGCATCAGTTTAAACGATACAAAAATTGTGGATAAGATTAAATATTATATCTACTCCATAAAGCCGCAACTGCACAGTAAAGGGAATGAGTATATTTATGAATATTTCCATTCATTCAATCAAAAACTGGATTGCTGGTTTGAAAATGAAATCAGTCAAATAAAGTTTGATGACTACCTGTTTGTAGGATTTTCAGCCCAGTTTTATCAATGGCTTGTTGCAAACCTGTTTATTGACAAGATAAAGACTGCTTATCCGAATACCCATATACTTGTGGGTGGTTTTGGAACAAAGGAAGAAGCAGTTACATTTTTGAAAAACTTTCCACATGTCGATTATACATCTTGGGGAGAAGGTGAATATTCAATACAACAATTGGCATTGTATCTGGACGGTGAAAAAGCAGCATTGTCTTCCATTCCTAATACCGTATATCGTATAGGAGATAAAATAAAAGTGAATTTGTTAAGAAATGTTTATGTAGACTTAAACAAGTCCAAGATGGATTTTTCCGATTATTTCAAATCCATACAGGACTTTTCTCTGGATCAGGAACTGTCCTTGCCTCTAGAAGGCGGCAGAGGATGCAGCTGGAAACAATGCAAATTTTGTTTCTTGAATACCGGCTATAAATATAGGACTAAAACCAATGAACAGATAATAAGAGAAATAAAGGAGCAAGTGGAGCGATATGAGGTAAATCGTGTCTTATTCTTGGACAATGATATCATAGGAGCCGATATGGATAACTTTATTGAACTGTTGGACATGTTGATCGAATACAGGAAAGAAAATAATGACTTCTCTATATTACTGGCGGAAATAGTTACAAAAGGGGTTCCGTTCAATGTCATAAAAAAGATGGCCCTCGCAGGATTTGAATCCGTCCAAATAGGATATGAATCACCCAGTAATAACCTTTTGGAAAAGATCCATAAGAAAAATACGTTTGCCAGTAACCTATTCTTCATTAAATGGGCAAATGAATTAGGTATTCGTATTAACGGGGCAAATGTACTAAGAAATTTATTGGAAGAAACAACAGATGATATAAAGGAAAGTATTGACAACTTATATTTTTTGAGGTTTTATTTCCAAAAGAGACTGGTATGCCACAGCTATTCCTTCCTTAGTGTCGCAAAATCATCACCTTACTACCGGACTTTATTAAAAACAAACCGGTTGACAGAATGGGGACAATCGCACCTGGCACAATTTACTCCAGAAAGTTATATGTCATTAGAAGATAAATTCATCCTCTTTTTTGATTTTATAAAACCGGAGTATAATCATTTGTGGGACACTTTCCAACAAATAGAGCAACATTATATAAACAATATTTATGATTATCAATTGATAATTGAAAGCAATAGTGTGTTCTACAGGGAATTCTATAATAACACATTGATTAAGGAAATCGAGTTCGAAACGGATGATATTTATTGGGAAGTGTTGCAGTTATGTGATTCCGAAGTGTTATCTATTGAACAGATAACAAGGAAGTTGGGTAACAAAAAATCAAAAGAAGGAGAAACATTGCCAGAAGTAATTCTCAACTTAGAAAAAGAAGGGTTGTTGTATTGCAATGATAATAAGACAGAGATTGTAACTGTTTTGGATATTCATAAGACTATCAGCCTACGGCAATACGGAGTAAATACAAATTCTTCCATGCGGATAGATAATAAATGCCATGAGGCTTTATTGGTTAGTTAAATGTATAATTATTAAAAATATAGAGACATGTTAATGAGAAGAGGATTGATAGCATTGGCGTTTGTCTTGTTTTTAGGTGTGGCAGCAAATGCACAGACCATCACAGGCAAAATAGTTGATTCAAGAAATGAGCCGATAGAGGCCGTTACTGTTGTTGCGCAGACGATAGATTCAGTTTTTGTTGATGCCGCCATTACAGATTCTACAGGTCAGTTTTTAATCAAAAACGCACCTGAAAAATATCGTCTGATCTTACAACATCTGTTATTTGTTACACAACAAGTTAACGGATATACCCCTAATATTGGAACTCTCACAATGAAAGAACAGGATTATACATTGGACGAGCTCGTCATAAAGGGGGAACGTCCACAAGTTAAGGTTGAAGATGGGGCTTTAAGCTATGATATGAATGGAATGGTAGAAAAAAAGGTAATCAGCAATGCTTATGAATCCATTCTGCAACTTCCAGGAGTAGTGGAACAAAATGGTTCAATAATCTTGGCCGGTGCTAATGGAGTATCTATAATACTCGACGGTAAACCGACAACCATGAGCAATGCACAACTTTATGAGTTACTGAAAAGCACTCCGGTTTCAAATATTGAAAAAATACAGGTTATGTATAGCGCTCCTGCAAAATACCATGTCAGAGGTGCCGCAATCAATATTGTCACCCAAAAGAAAAAAACGGAGAATCCATTTCTACAGGGAGAAATTAACGGTTCGTATATTCAGAGGCATTTTACAAACGGTCAGGGAGGGATCAACCTGTCGTATTCTTCCCCCAAATTATCCGTGGACTTTCTGTATTCACTGTCAGCAACTAAAAGTAAGACACAACTTGATTTGGCGACTTTACATAAGTTGGATAATAAGGTTTATGAAATAGAACAGTATAATAAAGGAACAAAAAAGGCTTTTGCGCATAACATACGTTTGGGAGGAGAGTACACTTTCAATAATGAGGACAAACTTAGCCTGGCCTACACAGCAGTTTTAAGCCCTGATGGAAAAAGCACAGAGAATTCTGTTGGCAGCTTTTCCAATTCTACCAATAACAAGGATTTCGAAAATTCCATGCACAATATGAGTCTGAATTATTCTTCACATAATAATTTCAATGCGGGAGTGGACTATACACATTATAATTCACTTTTCTATCAGGATTTCCAAGATAGCAGAACAAACGGAATGATCAACGATTTCACTTCAGATTCAAAACAAAAGATTGACCGGATAAAAGTATATGCGGACAAAAGCCATGAGTTTGCCAAGGGTTGGTCATTTAATTATGGAGCGGAATTCACGTATGCAACAGATTATAATATGCAGAAATATAATTCAAGAACTGAAACCGACATGACGGGATCGAACACTGACAGCAACATTAAAGAATATACATATAATGCCTATGCCGGATTCGATAAAAGTTTCACGGAAACTTTTTCCATGTCACTCTCTGTTATTGGAGAGTATTATAAGCTGGCCAAGTATGACAACTGGGCTGTTTATCCTACACTTGACCTTACGTATGTGCCTTCTCCCTCACATATCCTCCAGTTTTCATTCTCTACAGATAAATCCTATCCGGATTATTGGGATATGCAAGAATCGGTCGGATATTTGAACGGATATACGGAGATTCATGGTAACCCATATCTGAAGCCATCAAAAGACTATTCAGCCCAGTTGATATATGTTTTAAAAAGCAAGTATCAATTTCTTTTATACTATGACTATGAACCTGACCATTTCGAACAGTTAGGTTACCTGTCATCAGATAAGCTGGCCCTGATATATAAGACACTTAATTGGAACTATAAGCAAATGATAGGATTAAACATCGTGGTTCCTTTTAATATTGGAAATATTTTTGATTCAAGAATAGTCCTGAACGGCTATAACAATTCGTCAAAATGCAAGGACTTTTATGACTTATCCTTCAAACGGAACAAGTGGACGCTATATTCACGTCTAGATAACACTATCAATATTTCCTCCAAGCCGAATATTAAATTAGAATTGGCAGCCATGTATATGACCCCTTCTATCCAAGGTATTTACGATTTAGGTAGAATCTGGAGTCTGGACGCAGGTCTGAAATGGGGCTTTGCAAAAGACAAGGCGGAAATTCGTGTAAAGGGTACAGATTTGTTCAATAGCGCCATGCCTGATGTGAAAACCAGATATAAAAGCCAACATATGGATATGCTCTTGAGACCGGACAACCGTACTTTAACAGTTTCTTTCAGATATAAATTCGGAGGTTACAAAGAGAAGAAGTTTAAGGAAGTAGATACATCAAGATTTGGTCAAAAGTAATTGCGGTTTAAACTTTAAACAACAGTATATTAAAATTAGAAATATGTCTCAATTTCCGCTATATTTCCAGCATGATGCTATGCAATGCGGCATAGCCTGCCTGCAAATGGTATGTAAATATTATGGTAAGGAATATACTCTTGCCCAGCTTTCCGATATATGCTTTGCCACCAATGAAGGCATATCTTTGCTTGGCATAAGCCAAGCTGCCGAAAAACTGGGATTACATACCGTTTGCGGGCGTGCAACAGTGGAGCAGCTAGAACAAGTGGATCTGCCGTCCATCATCTTTTGGAATCAGAATCATTTTGTAGTACTTTACAAAATAAATAAAAGGAAGAAAGGAAATATCTATTATGTGGCAGATCCCGGCAAAGGGAAAATTGTATATACTGAAGGAGAATTTAAAAAAGGATGGTTGAATACACAATCGCAAAGGGAGGAAAAAGGCATAGCAATGTTTTTCGAACCGACAGGGAATTTTGGGGAAATAAATTCTCCCGAGAAGGAAAAGCATTCTTTCCGTTTTTTATATGGTTATCTGAGACAATACAGAAAGCATCTCATTCAAATCTTATTAGGGCTGCTGGTAGGCTGCATATTGCAATTGATCATGCCTTTCCTTACACAATCCATTGTTGATATCGGCATAACTAACAGGGACATCGGATTTATTTGGTTAGTTCTGTTGGGTGAGTTTTTGATTGTCATTGGACGGACAGCGACTGATTTTATCAGACGTTGGTTGCTGTTACATATCTCTATGCGCATTAATATCTCACTTGTAAGTGATTTCTTCATTAAATTATTAAAGTTGCCAATGTCCTTTTTTGATACCAAATTAATGGGGGATTTGCTTCAACGCATGAACGATCATAACCGGGTACAATCATTCCTTACTTCACAGTTACTTAGTACATTGTTTAGTCTATTGAGTTTTGTCGTTTTCGGAATGGTACTCTTTATTTATAACAGGATAATCTTTGGAGTATTCCTTTTAGGCAGTTTTCTTTATGGAGCATGGATCGCCACGTTCCTAAAACGGCGTAAGGTGATCGATTATGAACTTTTTGAGCAGCAGGCAATAAGCCAAAGCAAAACCTATCAGTTCATTACAACAATGCAAGAAATAAAGTTACAAGATTGCGAACGCAGACGCCGCTGGGAATGGGAGGACGTACAAGCCGACCTGTTCAAAGTGCAGATGAAATCCCTTAAATTGCAACAGATGCAGGAAGCGGGAAGCATTTTTATCAATGAGGTGAAGAACATCCTTATAACAGTAATGGCTGCGACATCCGTAATTAATGGCAATATCACATTAGGGGCAATGCTTGCAGTACAATATATTGTAGGACAACTTAATTCACCGGTGGAGCAGCTGATGTCATTTATTTATTCACTACAAGATGTGAGAATCTCGTTGGAACGCATCAATGAAATTCATGAAAGAAAAAGTGAAGAAACATGCGAACGTCAACATATAGGATTCGCTGACAGAACAGACAAATCGATAGTCGTTGATAATGTGGATTTTAAATATGACCCATATGCTCTAAAAAAAACAGTTGAAGGTATATCTTTCATAATTCCTGAAGGAAAAGTGACCGCTATTGTAGGAGCAAGTGGGAGTGGGAAAACGACATTGATAAAACTTATATTAGGCTATTATCCAGTGATGGCAGGTAATATCCTTATAGCCGGAAGAAATCTTGATAAATATAATTTAAAATGGTGGCGTAGGCAATGTGGTGTAGTTATGCAGGACGGGATAATTTTCTCAGAAACAATAGCAAGAAACATTGCAGTGGATGATGGTGATATAGATGTAGAGCGTCTGGAACAGGCTGCACGAATAGCCAATATTCATGATTATATAATGGGACTTCCTCTAAAATACAACACTCAAATCGGGAGGGATGGTATGGGATTGAGTCAGGGGCAAAAACAACGTATTCTTATTGCGCGTGCAGTTTATAAAAAAACTGATTTTATCTTTCTTGATGAAGCGACCAATGCTCTTGATGCCAAAAACGAGAAAGCTATTGTAGAAAACCTGAACGGGTTTTATAAAGGACGCACGGTCATCGTTGTTGCCCATCGGCTTTCAACAGTAAAAAACGCCGATCAGATAATCGTGCTTGACAATGGCAAAGTGGTAGAAATAGGAAATCATGCCTCACTTATAGAAAAGCAGGGTATATATTATAATTTAGTGAAAAACCAACTTGAATTAGGTAATTGATATGGAAACAAATAAAGATTCTATTTCCGACCAAATTGAACTCCGCTCGGAAAAAGTGCGCAACATTATCGGCACGATTCCTCCAGCGTTGGTACGTTGGAGCATCGTTATAATCACAATCATTCTTGTTATGCTTATATTAGCAGTGTTTCTCGTACCTTATCCGTATGGAGAAGGATATACTATTTTGCAATATTTATTCAATTAAGAATTATTTAGTCATGTTGTTTCTCTTGTCACCACACTTTTCTGTAGCTTTTTAGGCATCCACTGCTAAATACACTTTTGTGTCAAAGAGAAATATTTAAACCAATCTAAATTTACAGTTGCAAAAAAATAAGAATATGTCTTGGACTGGAAAAAGTTGACCCAATAAGAATGTTATGATAGAGTATAAGACACAGAAAAAGGAACGTTATTATTCGGAAGTAATTCGTCTTTATACAGAATTGGGTTACAGTATTGGGCATATCTCCCGAATATTTCCACTCAGTTATGGTACTGTTAAGCGCTGGCTGTCTATCTTTGCAGAAGAAGAACGCAAAGATAATGAATCAGCCATGAAGAAAAAGTCATCTACAACTCAGAACCACTTGGATACGAACGAGGAGATTAAAGCTTTAAAAGCACAGATCACCCGTTTGGAAAAGGATCTTGATAACGCCCGGATTAAAGCCGAGTTATATAATGAAATGATAAATGTAGCAGAGCAGCACTTTAATATTCGTATCCGAAAAAAATCTGGCGCCAAGTAGTACTTGATCTGCGCACGAAGAATGCTCACAGATATCATGTTGGACATCTTTGTGGACTGCTTGGCGTAACGAAGCAGGCTTATTACAAATACGATGAGAAGAAAGTCTTAAGCAGGATTGTGAATGAAGAGTTCGTCATTCAATTTGTTTCAGGTGCAAGAGAACATGACCCCTGTCTTGGCGGGAAGAAACTATGGCATATGTATCGTAAACATTTTGAAGGGAATAGCCCTGTCGGCCGAGACCGTTTTGAGTATATTCTCGACAAGCATAATCTCAAGGTCCGCAAGAAAAAACGTAAACCGAGGACTACGGATTCACGTCACGGACTTCCGACCTATCCCAATCAGGCAAAGTCATATATACCGACTCAAGCTAACAGGCTTTGGGTAAGTGATATAACATATATACCCATACATGTCAATGAAAGCAAGCATATATTCTGCTATCTGTCATTGATACTGGACGCATACAGCAAGGAGATAGTCGGGCGGGCTGTTGGTGAAACACTTGAAACCGGCCATTGCATTCATGCATTGCGTATGGCTCTCAAGCGTGTGGATGTTACTTCCGGAAAAGAACTCATACATCACTCAGACAGAGGATGTCAGTATGCCAGTAAAGAATACACATCTCTGCTGAGAGAGTATGGCATAACTATCAGTATGACGGAAGATGGAAACCCCAAGGATAATGCACAGGCTGAAAGGATTAACAATACCCTAAAGAATGAACTGCTTAAGGGTAAGTCTTTTTGCAATATCAAGGAGGTTAGAGAAGCTGTAGAGAAAGCTGTGCTTTTCTATAATACAGAACGACCTCACATGAGTATCAATATGATGACACCTCAGGAAGCAGCCACTCATACAGGCGAAATAAAGAAAGGATGGACCAGTTATAGAGATATTGCCATAAAAAATCTACAAACGGAGAACATCGTTTCAAATAAATGCCTATCTTTGGGAGCATAAGTTGTTCCATAAAGGCACTTAAGAAAATCCTATCGGTATTACCATTACCATGGGATGACAGGAAACTTTATGGCAACAAACTATAGGGATAAGATAAAGAAGTCAACAGGCTTCAGGTTTAACTTAAAAAACAGTCAACCTTTTTTAGGCTAAGACAATATGAATCAAACGAAATAGTCAATACACGTAATTATAATGTGATGATGACGGGTCGAGACATATCAATTTACAGATGTTCGAGGAATGCTGGTCGATTATTCGTTGCTATCTAGGGTGTCCAGTTCTACGTTCTCGTTTTTGACATTGATTTAACAACTTAAGATGTTGATTATAAACTAGAACAGTGTAGTATTTAGGTGCAATTTTAACACACAAAAAAGTGTAGCTATTAGGTCAACATATCTTGAAGAGATCTGATTATCAATGCTTTGAAACTTGTATCATATTTATTTTGATCTAAAAACTGGAACATCAAACTGGACACCCTAGTTGTTATCTTTTATAAGTATTAATTCTATTCGTGACCTATTTAGAGATCATGAAACAGTAACTAACGTTAATATCACTTATATGAAAACATTTATAACAGAATTCCTTTGGAGTCGGTTTCTCTGTTGCCAAGCGTATTGGCATAACGGTTGAAAAGAACAAACCCCTTTTGGGCATAATCAATCCGTATTCCATAGGGCCGGTTGCAATAAAAACCGACCTTGGCTTTTTCCTGTAAGTCATTCATTATACATACGGTTTTGTTTTGTTGCTGAATTCTGTTTCTGATTTTCTTTGGTTTCCTTTTCCAAATTTGACTTCACACAATAATCATACGCTTCCTTACGGAATGCTTCACGTTGCCGGGTACCGATTTTGCCGAACTCGGCATCCATGAGGTTATCTATGCTGGTCAAGGGCTTGTCTGTTGTTTCCATCATGCTGTTTGGGTTAATCACGTCTTTTTGAATTTCATGCAAAGTCAAAGGTTGACTGTTTCGATGCTGTCATACTGGGTCCGGACAGCCCGGGTTCCTTTCAACAGGCTCATAATGGTTGTTTTCATCAAAGCAATGCGCGCAGGTACCCGGAAAATCGGTAATCAGCCGGTGTCTGATTGAGTCTATACCTTTGAACACGGTAAACCAGATGGACCATTGTCCGTTACAATGGGCATAGTCTATCACATCATTTTCCGTTATAGTACCTTTCAGGTAGAGTTCTTTGTATCTGGATGCCTTGTTCCACGCTTCAAAGCGATATTTCCATCGGAAGTCTTTCGGAGAAGGATACTTGTCAGTTCCAGGGTATCTTTGAAGCTGTATCAGGTCCAACAAATTCTGGGCTTTCTTCCTTGACAGTTCCGACATATTGCCATTGACATGGACTCTCCCTGTTTCATCATAGATAAGACTATAATAAGTATTGTTCAAATGAGGCCAGTGACAATCGGCATCCACTTTTGTGCCTTTATTGCTGTTGCAGACTTTACAGCACAACAGGAAATTATCCCATGCTGTCTCAGCTCCACCTTTACTTTTAGCGGCAAGATGTTCCACATCCAGCGTGGGGATTTTTTCACATCCCTCGCAATAGGAACAAAAAGCACCGATGTTGGCACTCAAAGGGAACTTGGCATCACCATAATCAGGATAATGTTCCTTTATCCGATGTTCTACCTTTTGGTTGTTCGAATCCGTGTAACAGATCAGTTCTCCGGGTCGTTTTTTCTCAACAGGTCTCATGATTGTTTCTGCCTTGCTTTAAGTTCCGTCTTGACCAGCGCAAGATAGGCCGGGTCATCGCTGAATTCCGCTTCGATTTCGTTAAGGCGAGCCTTTAGCTCATCTCTGTCCGCACTTCCCTTATCGGTTGCTTCAAACAAGCGTGATGCAACTTCCACCATTTCATTGAAGCGTCTGCTCCGGATATCTTGCTGCAATCCCATACGTTCTGAAGTGATATCCTCCAGGCCTTCCCGGAAGGGCTCTCCAGAGGTCAGGACATTTGGGTCAAAGCTTACAAGTTGTCCTTCCTGAAGACTTTGAACAATGAAAGGGCTATGCGTGGATACGATGAACTGTATCATGGGAAAGGCATTTGTCAGATCCTGCAAGACATGTTTCTGCCAGTGCGGGTGCAGATACAGGTCTATTTCGTCAATCATGACGACTCCTGGAGTCATCTTGATTGCATGCTGTCCTAGAAAACCGTTCAGCTCAATACAGCGGTGGGCGATTTCAGCGACAATGTTGATCATGGACTGAAGTCCGTCACTCATGTAGGAAAAGTGATGACGGGATGGGGTATGTCCGGTAACGCTGACCACGGCTTCAATCTCTCCGTTGTCGAAATCTATCTCAGACAAGGCTGGAATGGCCAGCTGCAAAGCTTCAAAAAAAGCCTCTCTTGTGCCTTCAAATTCTTTCCAGTCTTTGATATTCTTGTCGTAGTGTTTCAACCACTCCATGGCTCCCTCGAAATCCACTTTGTCATGCAAGGCAAATTTGTAGGCTTTTTCAATTCGGGATGCTCTTTCTTTGATTGTAGACTTGCTTTTGGCCTGAGCATCACTGGTCCTTTTGGCTCCAAAGGAAAGGACTAACGGATAAATGGAGTTTTCTTTCTCTTCATTCCTTAAATGTTCCATACGGTGAACCGCATCTATCAGTTCACCTGCCGAAACGCGTGTATGTGTGGTGTAATTGCCTGCATATTCCCTGTACCAACGGATGGATACAAATGACACTTCAGGACAATGCCCATCTGAAGATGTGGTTATCGGAAAATCGGCATGGATGGTTATTCTGGGCTTCTCTGTATTGGGAACATAATCTCTCAACTCCTGGTCAAATCTCATGAATTTGTCGAGTGAACTGAAATTGCGGCGATAGGAAGTTCCACCGGGAAGCGTTTTCAGGCTCTGCAGATAAGCTCCCAAACCCACTTGAAGCGCTTTCAGCAAGGTGGTCTTACCGGCCGTGTTGTTTCCGATGACAACCGTAAGGTTTCCATTGAAAGTGACTGTCTCGTTCTGGAAACCTTTGAAATTGACTATATTGACCTCTTTGATTCTCATATGCTGTGAATGTTTTTATGCGATCCCATTGTCCCATATTAAACAAAACGGTTTAATCAACAATAAGTTCGCTTCTTTTTACATCAAGTAATTTGGAAATTTGATTGATGGTCTGCAAATCCGGCTGCGTTTTTTGCGAGCACCATTTGCTGACAGTGCAGGTTGACTTTCCCAACTGCTCTGCCAGCCATTTGCTGGTAACATGCTTTTCTGCCAAAACAGCCTTGATCCTATTCAGATTTTTATCTTTATCCATATACAAAATTAAACTTCAGCGCAAAGTTATATAATTTATTCTACATTGCATCCTGATTCATAATTTTCTTTGGATATCCGGTTTTGAATATCTGCGGTCATCAGTCCCATAAGGAAGGCGGCAGGTTCTTTTCCAGATATTCCAGTTCTTTTGCAGCATTCAACAGGTGTCGTATCTGGTTGTCCGCTGTATGATTGTCAGCATATTCTTCCTTGCTGATGCGTCGGATGGAAGGCAGACCGCTGAACTGCAGGGTCGGATTGACTTTCCAGCCGTCCGTAAACTTGTCCGGCATGAGGCTGTCGTGACAGATGACCTCACCGACACACCCGTGAATCAGCATGTTGCATACGGTCATCATGCAGCAGGTCCGGCTGATGTCTTCACCGACCAGGTAATTGCCCGGACAATGTACATGGTAGGCCAGCAGCAGCCTTCCGCTTCCGCAGGTCGGGTCACTGATGCGTTTGCCCGTAGTGCCTTTCTCAGTCCTTGTACATTGGACCATCAGCTCGCAGATGGAAGCCGGGGTGAAAAACTGGCCGAGATACTGCTGCCCGCTTTTGGAACAGTAGGCCATGTGAAGCTCCCCGAATGCATCGAACCAGCCGGACAGGGCAGTCTGCCGTTGCATGATGCCGACCCATTCCCGGGTCATTTCCAGGAATGCCATATTCTGCTGCCGCTTGTATTTCCAGTCCTTCAGGGGTGGTGCACCCGGTGAGAATCCGTGTATGATATACCGCAGCAGGTCGTTGAACACCTGCTGGACTTCGTAGCCGCATTCCCCGGCCAACCTGTTGATGATTCGGTCGAGCGGCTTGACTTCGTTGGATAATTCAAATTTTGCCATATGCTTGTTGTTATAGGTGACTGTTTTCCGTGTATGCTTTCCGGTTCTGTACATACCGCTCCACTTGCCGGGCGACCATGTCACAGAACTTCTGCCCCTTGTCCTCCTCTCCTCTGAAATAGGCTATCATGCCCAACAGGTTCTTTTCGTAGTAGTGGACCCATTTCTCATAGTAGTGTGCACCCGGCACGGGACCGAAGGTTTCCTGAAACAGTTCCAGCGTCAGTTCTTCATCAGGATACCGGTTGTATTCCCAGAAAGCCAGTGTCAGCCATTCGTTATAGTTCAGTTTCATCAGACAAATGATTTTAATGGTGATACATATATTTAAGGTAAGAGGCATACAGTCTGAGGTGATACTTCTATCCTGCATGCCTCATGCCACAAACCGGATACGGTTTACGTATGGATGCTCCATCCGTGGAAACGGTCCATGGTTACGGCAAACGACCGGTCCGGGTTGCCATGATACAGCAGTCCGCCCACAATGCCGGTTCTCCCGTCCGCATACCGTTCGCAGAATCCGAACGAATAAGGGGCTGAGTCATAATAAAGTTCGATTTCACAGCCTTGTCCGTTCTTTTCCCATTGCTGGAGGCGTTCCAGACAGTTCTGCAATGTCCGGTCCTGGATGGAGTTGGCATACTGTACGACCTTGTCGTAATGTTCTTGTGAACAACAGATTTTCATGATGATAGAATTTTAAAAGTGAATGAATCGTTTGATATTCAGTCTATCCAGAATGTGCCGCAATGAGGGCAGCGGCATCCGGCCGGATAGTCGTTGGAGTAGCGTACGTCACGGTGACGCTTGTAGTTCATGTCTCCGAATGTGCATCGTCCGCTGCGGAAAGTCCTTTCATAAGCCTCTTCCTGCTGTTGGTATCCGGTCATCCGGCTTTTCCGGATGGAACCGTTGAAGGGGCGCATGTCCGTCTCCCACCGGGTGGCCTGGCACCAGTCGTGGCTCATGCCGCAGATCTCAACTGCATAGGAATAATGTACCTGTGAATCCACAAACAGATTCTCCCGGCAGAACGGCAGGGTGATGTCCAAGGGAATGTGTACGTGATAACCTGAACCGTTGCGGCTGTCAACGATGGCCACCACCACATTTCCGCTGAAGCGGATACGTTGGAAATCCTCCTTCTTTCCGGGGCTGATGAGTCTGTCAAACCGGGCATTGAAGTAAATCCGTATTTCTCCGCCGTATGAAGCGTTTTCAACGAGTTCTTTAACCGGTCCGTCAAATTTTCCTTTGGGAAGGCGGAGTGCACGCCGTACCTTGTAGCACGCCATGGATACCGATTCACCCCGTTCCGGGCAGCCTGTGCTGTAACCGTCTATTTCTACTCCGAGGGAATAGAACAGATTGGTGTCGCAGGAATTCCGTATCAGGTCCTTTGCCGGATTCGAATCATTCCGCTCATAGATGAGGTCACGGATCTGTTCCTCGTGTTCTTTAAACAATCCGGACAGACCCGCTTTCTCCATATTTCTGCGTGTCTCGTCCATATATTTCTTCAGATTCTCCTGTTCCTGGCTTTCATACCATTCGAAACTCTTTTCATACAGACTTTCCAGGCTGTTGGACCGGAGACATTTCTCCTGAATATCTTCATGTTCATCCAGACTGTCCCGGTAATCCACATAAAAAAGGCTGACATATCTGGGCAGAAACTCCGCAATTTGCGATATAGGGTTCATAGGATTGGATATTTTAAGTTATACCATCTTGATTTTCAATTTTCGGCTGTCAGTTCATCTTCATATACTTCCAGCTCCAGGCCGCTCTCGACCACCCGTACCAGCCAGCGGTAAGGCAGTCTCTCGATCAGTTCAACGGCACGGTATCCCCTGTAGGGGCGTTTCAGAAATACAATGTCTCCTTCTTTCATTACAGGATAGTTTTTAAGGTGGATGAATCGGAAATGTTTTCCATGCAATTCTCTCTTTTGACCGTCCTCAGCCGCTTCAGCAGATAGAGGAAGTAGTCCCGGTCGTAGATACGGAAAAGGAATTCTTCTCCGGTCTCCTTGACCTGCCCGAAGAAAGTGGCGGATTCCCGGTTGGTGGGATACTGGAAAAAGCAGCCGCCGGAAATGAGGGTAAGATTTTCCTGGAACGCACGGTCCATCAGGCAGTCCGGTGTTTCATAGGTACCTTTTCCCCAACAGTACCGGTAATGGCTGTTCCGCAGGCTTTTCAGGGTATGGGCCATATCTGTCCTTGCCTGCCGGCGGTCATCCCGGTAGACAAGGTTGCACAGGAAAGCCGGTGCTTTGCCGTCCACTGAAAAGAAATAAGGCATCATGTGGCAGAGGTCCGTGCCGTTATCACCGACCGGTGTATCCTTCCCTTTGAGAAGGAAAGCCTTCCGCCGTATCAGTTCCATGTGCCGGTCCGCTTCCTTGTCCAGTATGGCTTGCGGCGTGCAGACGGACCGGATTCCCTTGAAGAACCGGTTTTCCCGTGTAAAGCAGAATTCTGCCAGTTCCCCGTAATAGGGTTCGGACAGGAAGAAGGAGTCCTCCCGCTTCCGTATCGGTGGAAGCACGTTCAGCCGTTCAAGATATTCCTTCTTCGTGATTTCCTCGAAAGGGGCACACAGTGCCTGCCGGTAAAGGCGCATCCGCTTTTCCATCTGGCGGGGTGACAGGGCCGTGATGTACGGATTGTCTTTCCGGATGCGCAGCTCTTCCAGCGTTTCTCCGGTACTGTCGCTGTGCAGTCCGTCTGACATGATTGTCAGGCAGACCCCGCTGAAACAGCGGGAATCTGCAATGAATCGGGTTCGGCTGTCCATGGCTACAGCGGGTTGAGGTTCAACACACGTTGGGCGGCAAGCGCCGCATTCTGCGTCAGCTGGCGCTGCCAGGCCTGCTGCTTGGGAGACCACTTGAATCCGGAAGCCTTCAGTTCCTTGCGCATCCCGTCGTTGGGAATGCTGTCGAATAAAATCTGCAACCGGTCTGCTTCGTAGTTCCAGACCAGCGTTCCCCCTTCAAACGCCACTTCCCGTTTTTCCTTCTCCCGGATTTCTTTCAGTTTCAGCCGGTTCTGGCGGGCCACTTCCGGCAGCTGGAAGAAACGGTTGCGTGCCGTGATGACCGGCTTGCCGCTGCGGGCATTGTACTCCCGGATCAGGTCCACCGCCTTCTCCACAATTTCCACTTCACCCTTGCCGGCATAGGTGCTTACCTTGTTCAGGATGCTGCTGACGAACAGGGCACGGCTGTACCCTCTGGCCCGTCCTGCATCAATTTCATGGATGGTGTGTGCGCTGCTGGAAATGTCCCGTTTCAAGCGGTTCCATGACTCTTCCTGATGTTTTTCCAGATTGGAAACATCCTTCATTCTTTCATTTTCCTTCATGTCTCATTGATTTTTAGGTGAAACTTCCGGTTCCGTGGAACCGGTATTTGATTTGATTGTATATCCTTTTGTCCGTTCATGCATCTGATTCATGGCAGGACAGGAATCCGTAGTCGGCCGAGTCATCCGGCACATCGTCCCATACCAGCCGGTAATCCTCGTAGATCCGGCTCCAGTCCTCTGCAGACAGGCGCGGAAAAGAAGGGGAATACAGGCTGCGGAGGTCTTCCAGCGACAGGGACGGGTGCCGGTGCAGGATGTCGTGGATTTCCTCCTCGCACTCGAAGAAGGAATCATAGAGTGCATCCGTCCCCTGATGGACATAGACGGCTGTGCAGTCCTCAATGAGATGCTCCACGAATTCCAGACATTTCTGCAGGTCCTTCTTGACGGTGATCTCCTCGTCTGTATGGGCATTGTAATAGCCGCAGCTGACATTGGCACAGCTCACTTCCAGCCCGTTCTCCTTCAGCGTGAGGACATCCGTCATCAGCCCGTTGTTCTCCGCATAGCCCCACTTTTCGGGAGCAGCCTCCCGGATGAACTCTCCGGAACACAGTTCCGTGAAGCTGATGGCCGTAATCAAGTCGGAATTCCCTTTCCGGTCGGGCTGTATGACAAATCGCACGTCGTCAAAGAACGGCATGTATGCCCGGGAGCTGCCCCTGCATCCGGTTTCCTCCTCACGGAAGAACACGACCTTGAGGACATCGTATTTCCGCAGGCATTCCAGACAGATGAAGATGCCGTTCTTGTCATCGGCTCCCAGGTTCTCGAATCTCCGCTTTGACGGGGAATAGCCGAAGAGGATGCCTTTGGCTTCGACGGCCCTGAAGTCCTTTGAATGCCTGCAATGGGACACCTGGTCCAGATGGCTCACCAGGCAAGGATAGGACTCGCCGCTTCCCTTGGTTACATACAGGTTCCCGAAGCTGTCCTTTTCCAGGCTGATTTCTCCGGGAAGCCCGTTGATGTAGGAACAGAGGAAGCGGACCATCTTCTGTTCCTTTCCGCTCGGGCTGTATATGCTATACAGCTTCTTCAACAGTTGCGTATTCATGTTCTTCTTCATAAGCGTTCGTATCATCGGAATAATTCAGTGGAAGGCCGGTTTCCGGATCCAGCAGGTCGTAGTATTCATCTTCGAAACAGCCCGCCTGCCCGTTCTCCAGCAGGCTTTCCACGGTATCCACATGGATGGTCTGGGATTGGTAAGCTTCTTCCTGCGGGTTCCAGATATGGATTTCCGTCAGTTCGTCCGCATCTTCAAACCAGGCCTTGTCATATTCGGAGTAATGCCAGTGGTTTTCCTTGTGGCTGCTTTCGGCATCCTCCCGGCATTGTTCGCAGCAATAGTATTCTTCGGTGATTTCCGAGTAGACGGAGTGGTCTGTCAGGCAGTAGCCTTCGCACCAGTCACAGCAGACCGTATCATCGTGATGGTAATAATCACCGCAGGAGGATATGTAGTTGAAATCCTCCAGGTCGTCCACATCCACTTCGATTTCCCGTCCCTGCATGTAGCAGACCCGGGTTTCCGTGCAGTAGCGCTGGTGGTATTCATCCCATGCCTCGTCGCTTTCGTCGTCATCGCCGTTCAGGTTCCGGTCGGTCGTGTCCAGCAGATAATCATCTTCCGAATGCTTGTAGTTGTAGGCCTTCCTTTCATCGTAGTCGTACCACTTGAAGGAATCCTGATAGGAAAGCGTATTATCCATGCCCAGGTCGCAGTCGATCTCAAACCGGCGGTCAAAAAGCGAACTTCCGTCAATGCCGACAAATGCGTTCGCTTCATGGCAGGACGCTCCCACAATCTTGTATCCGTCGATGCGGTTTTCCTGGATCAGCTTGTTGACCAGCATGTATTTCAGCATCTCGTCCTCACCGGTGGTGTACTGGCGCTCCAGCAGCCTCCACCGTCTGTTGTCCTGGTCGGTGACTTCGGTGAACAGGACAGCCCTTGCCACAATCTTTCCTTCCTCGTCCTTGAGATAGGCCGCTTTGGCCAGTACCGAATCCAGATAGAAGAAATGCCTGTTTTTGTCCGTCATGCAGGAGTTGAAGTCTCCCTTGCACCGGTAGCTGTCATAGATGGCCTCGAAGTTGTTGTCCACATGCAGCTCCATATTGGATGTACAGCCCAAAGAGAACGTGTGCCACTGCTTGGTGAACACATCCCCGCACAGCCAGTTCACGACACTGGGGGAAAGGACCTTTCCTACGGAGGTCTCCAGCATGACGGCTCTCAGGAACTTGGCCGACTTCATCTTGAACACCCTGCTTCGTTCCATGTTGACATAGCGGATGGAACCGTGGTCACCGTCTTCACAGATACCTCGGGCTTCATCCGTCTGGTACTGCGCAGACCAGTAGGTGCATCCTATCAGCTCCACCTTGTGGGGAAGCGAATCATCCTGCCTGCCTGAACTGCATACGGCATCGGTGACAGACTGCTGCAGTTGAGCCATGTCCTTGATGTCAAGCAAGGTGAAATCATTCCTTTCCCGGCAATATTTCAGCAGGGCTGCATTCTTCAGATGGCTGAGCAGGATCTTGTTCTTTCTGACCTCTGCACCGTTGCTTCTTTTTTCCACTGCGAAAATTTCCTTGAACTCTTCGTAGTTCCTGAACCGATAGTACAACATAGGCTAAAGGATTATGGGGTTAATGACTGGGTTATTTCCAGATGGCAGAATTGACCGTTCCGCCTGTTCTTCCCTGCCGGTATAGGCACATCCGCTTTCCGGTCCGTATTCCGGAAATCCTTTCCAAGACTGGTATCTTTTCATGATTCTTGATGGATTAAATTAGACATGACCGGCTCCTTGGAGCGCGGTATTCCTGTTTCTTACATGCCCCGTCCTGTTTTTTGCCTTGTCCAAAGCAAGGCTTGGCGGAAAAAATACCGGAACGGAGTGAGGATGATTTTTTCCGGCCAACCAGCCCGCAAGGGCCGCCTTGCCTGCGACAAGGCAAAAAGCTATCTTTGCAGGGAAGAATCAGGAATATCTGCGGATGGATACTTGAAGAACCGCTGTCTGTTTGAGGGAATAAAAAACGGGAATAACCTTGGTCGGCTACTCCCGTTGTTGAGGATCGGATGTCTTTTACTGTTATGGATGGGTTGGCAATGCAAATTTGTCCTGTAAGGTCTGCATTTCAAATGCGATGGTGGAATTCATGATTTTTGCATAGATTCGGGTGGTACGTATATCCGTATGCCCCAGCATTTTGGCAATGGACTCCAATGAAACCTTGTTCGCTATGGCCAAGGAAGCGAATGTATGGCGTGCGATATGTGTGGACAGCTTCTTCTTGATGTGACAGATGTCGGCTATTTCTTTCAGATACCCGTTCATGCGCTGGTTGGAAGGGACCGGCAGCAGGAATCCCCTTTCAGAGTAGCCCGGTCTCGACTTGTATTTTTCCAGAATCAGTCGGGGGATATCCAGAAGGGGAATGTCGCACATGTTGTCCGTTTTTTCCCTGGCCTTGCGGATCCACCAGCGTCCGTCGTCAGCCTGCACGATGTGTTCAGCCTTCAGGTGCTTTACATCCGTAAAGGCAAGTCCGGTGAAAGAGCAGAAGATGAAAATGTCCCGTACGGTTTGCAGACGCTCGATGTCGATGTCTTTGGCAATAATGCGGCGAAGTTCAGATTCATTCAGAAAGTCCCGGTTGGTCTTGGTCTGCTTGAAATGGATGTCGGCAAACGGGTCTTCATTGATCCACTTTTTCAGAATGGCGGTCTTGGTAATCTTTTTCAGATTCTTCAGGTATTTGACCGTAGCATTTTGGGCACATCCCTTTTGGGTCTTGATGAAATGTTCGAATTTGGTGATGAACTCATAATTGATGGATTTGAGAGGAATGTCGGCGCAGTTGTACTGTTCGCGCATGAATTCTACCAGGTAACGGACCGTCCGTTCATAACGCAGTACCGTCCCTTTTGCATATTCCTTGTCCATCAGTTCCCGATACTCCTGATTATGCTCATTGAATGTTTCAATCAGCATTTTGGGTGAGTCATACCCTCCATAGAAGATGTTCTTGATGGTCACGGCGGTAATGGGCTTGCTGTCCGCCTCCAGTTGCCGGTGTATCTGGAAAACCCTGTTTCTAACCGTTTCAAGATAGAGGTTGATTTCCTGGTGTTTCCTGTCCTTTCCGACAGCACATCCTTTCAGGTGGTTCCATTTGTCCGGTTCCACACTCCGTTTGACTTGTACTTCAGCGCGTCTGCTGTTCACTGTAATACGCATACAGATGGGTGCCTCTCCATTTTTTAGAAGCTTGGATTTCTTGATGAAGAACAGCACCGAAAATGAGTTGTTTTGCATGGCCATACTCTTTGTTTTTGACGTTGTAAAATTACTGTTTTTAACGCGAGTTAGATTTGTGCAAAATACAGATATTCAATGAAATAGAACCTAAAAAGGTGGACTTTTTTAGACCGGAAATCAAGTCCACCTTTTCGTCCACCTCGTAAATGCCGTAAAGTACCTCAATTTGCCGTTTTGTAGAAAAGAAAAACCGCTGATAATGCTTGATTATCAGCGGTTTACGTTAAATTGCTTTTTATTTGAGTGATCCGCTTGGGGCTCGAACCCAAGACCCCAACATTAAAAGTGTTGTGCTCTACCTGCTGAGCTAGCGAATCAATCCTTTGTTATTGCTATTCTTCCGAATTGCGAGTGCAAAGGTACAGTTTATTTTTGTATCTGCAAACATTTCTAGAACTTTTTTCTAAAAAAAATGCATTTTATCCATTATTCATTCATTGCAATTAAAACTTCCATGTACTTCCGCCAACAGTTTCCAAGCCCTTACACTATTTCACAATAATCTCTTCTACAGGCTGTTTCAACTCCTTATCCAATGGATACGACTGATACTTCACTTTATCAAAATCAATCTTCTTCATACTAATACAACGAATATTGTTATTGTATGCTGTTTTATAATACACTTTCCTGTTTGTCAAATCAATAGCCGAAGTCCATTGTGTGGCACTAGGAATATCAGGTGCTTTCCCTAATGCATATTCTATACCGATAGGAATATCAAAATTATTCAGGATATGAAAGCTTTGTAATATAGCGTCATACGCTGTAGGACACACCGGAGCTGTTGCCTTATAAAACGCTACACGAACAAAACGGGATGGAGGAGTTACATCCCCCGGAATGCCATGAAATCCGGCACCTGCGCCAAAAGGGAAAATAGTCACCCCACCCCATTGCTGTGGAGTGACAGCTCCCGGATATAGATTTACATAATTATTCAAGTTAGTCACCTGCCATGGAAAATCGGGAGAATTGGTGAGTACTCCTACTTTATTTTCATAAAAATAAGGAACACCACCTACAAATTCCAACACCATTTGATTTCCTTTAGCATCGCCAATGCGCCAATGTACCGTAGAACTTTTACCAGGTTTATCAAGAGACACCACCTTCACCCCTTCTATAGCTTCTCTCACTTCGTCTATAGTAGCAAATCGGGAAAGCATCCAGTTCACCACCTGCAAATCCGACAAAGTAATTGCATTTTGAGCCTCATCATATTCTTCATACTTCCCATAATGGGGAAAATAAAACAATCCAGCCGAAAGCCCTACTTCATTCAGTCCTTCAGCCACAAACTCTTTCTGAATGATAGCCAGTCCTACCAGACCATATTTAGCCCGAAATCTCAAGCCATTTACACCCGTTGGAGTATAAGATACCAAATCCTGTCCTTTGGGAACAATAACATATTCACTCGGAAGATAACTGTCCCCCCACTCTATAGTACGTGCCTGTACATATCCGCCATCTTCAGCGAGGAATGAAATACCGGTACATGCCGATCCGCTTGCAATGCCTGTCAGCAATAAGGCCAAAGCTATCAAAATCTTTTTCATAACCATTTTAAATCTATTTATGATAGTAAGAACAAAGCATCGGACATTTTAGTTCTTGTTTACTCAACAAAGATAACCAAAGCCATCAAACAATGTTCCGGCACTGATTGCCATACAAATAGATAAGAATAGAAAAACAAAAGGAGTGACAAGTTCCCAATCGAGTATGTACAAAGAAGTAGGAGGTGAATTTACAAAACACACCTCCTTACCCTTAAATTATTTATTCAGCAAACAATTTACTACATCTTTCTCCCGTTCTTTAGGTAATACGGTCAAGCCAACCACCGTCCCCCCTTTTAGAACAGCCTCTACAGTAGTCTGTCCTGTAGCATGCAATTTGAAATGCACATCCCAATCTTTGGGCCAAGCAGGAAACAATAAAATCTTCCCATCGACTTCCTGCAACAGCATTTCCTGCATACCTATCATGCCGCTGCCTCCCCAGTTATGATCAGGCGTCCAGTCATAGCCCGGTCCCCAAAAAGCAGGGAAACGATGAGGTCCGTTTGCCATTTTCTGTAAGGTAAGTTGTGCAGCCTCCTCGGTCATACCCAGACAGGCAGCCCAGATATTATCTTGTTTCCATCCGGTATGTGAACGGAATTTCTGTGCATCGGGATCATATAGATAGGTATTACGGGCTATTTCCAGACCTTCCTTCCCCACTCCATACATACGCCAGGGAAATACAGCATAAAGCTGGGGAGTTTCTATATTGTTCACCCGTTCCCAAGCCTGTGCCGGAGCAATCATTTCCTTCCCATCCACTATGCGCAAAGGGATCTCAGGAATACGTGCCAGCATGTCCGGTTTACGTCCGTAGGTTTGTAAAACAGAGCGCAGCGCGGCAATGGTTGAGGATGGATTATAAGCCATCTTATAAGTTTCACAAGCCGATCCCGGATAAATCACCAGTTTGCCGTTACCATCTAAATCCTTACGTCCACGCTGTAATGCCAGTTGACGATAATGCTCATCAAAGAAATTAAGTGAGCTTTCTATCAAAGGGATATAACGGCTGATATCAGCCTCATTATAACGTGCCGTTTCCAGTATCATCTGACAAAATTCAAGAACCGTATCCCATTCGTATTCCAGCCATGCATTATATTCCAACCCCCTGTCATAGCTTTCAGGACGTTTAAAGCCATACTCGGCAGGATTGGGCAGACCGAAGTTCTCCATTTGTTCGGTGAAACAGGCACCGGCATGTCCCCAATAGGTACGGGTACGTGCTTCGGCTGTCGGCAACAAACGCAGATAAAAGTCAAATTGTGATTTCATCAAGTCAAAGTCACCGCTTTTCAGCATGGGCCAATAAACCAGACGCTGATTCTGTGCAGTCATGATTCCTCCTCCCCATTTCCGGAAATCAGGGGTAAATTCCATTTTCTGATCTACATACATAGGATCAAAAGTAAACAGTCCCCCGTTAAACTTGGTAGGCCACTGACTATAGGCGTTACATCCCAACATATAGCGGAACAGTGTATAGTTACGGATAGCATCTCCCGCTTCACCTTCCCCCTCAATAAAGCTACGTTTCCAAAAATCATTCCACCAACGGCGGGTAGCCTGTTTGTCTTTGGATACATTTATTTCCTTCTCAGTGCGGGCCAAGGATGCTTCCCATGCAGGAACCGTACTTTGTTCCGTATTCAGAACAATCCGTGCAGACTGCTTATAAGTAGGTTTCTTGCTTTTGTACATCCATGCCAGATACTCAGTACCTGCATAATGTCCACGGCGTGTACCATTATAAACCAGATTATCACCTGATAAACGCCCCCCAAAAATCAAATTCTTCAAAGGATTATACAGTTGTTCCTTCACTTCATTCATTCCCTGCTGGTCCACTACCACATCAAAAATAGTACGTTCAGGATTGCGATGAAAAAAAGTAAAATTATCTTCTTCCACACAGACAGAGTCACGCCTAGTCATCAATCCATCAGGAATGGCCCATTTGTAAGAGCATTGCTGCCCTTCCCCTTTACGCACCGGACGATCTTCATAACGCCAGCTTTCAAAATTCACACGCATGGAAGTCAGTTCCTTCGTTTTCACCTCAACATGTACCACAGGATGAAACACATCCACCCAAATAATTAGAGTGGCATTATCACTACTTACGCTGACATAGCCATCATTAAGATGCAGAGTCTGCCGAAAAGAAGCCGTTCCGGCAAAAGGGTTCGGAGTGAGCCTCACACGAAACCGACCCTGCTTCAGCAGACAGTTATTCTCGTCAAAAGAACCACTACGACTAAGGTAGAACAGAACATCGTCATTCTCTACCCATACATTCATGCCGATATCACCACCCCCGCAAGGCATGGACTCTGAAGCATTCCGGCTTTGAGTATTCCAAACCAAATTGGCAGGCTGTCCCCACAGAAACTGCCCGCCAATAAACACTAATAATAAAAACGTAAAGATATTCTTCATTTTTTTCTGTTTTTACCAGTCATCGGAACGGAAAGACGATACAGGTAAATCTTCACCAAACAAATCTCCCTCCACATAATTCTCGAAGCCATAACGAACTGCCACCGGATGAGGTACTCTCTCGCTCTTTACAAGCATTTTACTTCTCTGTATCCACGCTTTAGCAGGATAAAAAACCCGATCTTTACCTGCAACCTGAAAGTTATATGATTCAAAACGGTCTTTACAATTTATCCACATCGGTGCCCGATCAAAACTGACTATTACCGTATCATTCTTTACTTCCATTCCTGTATAGTAAGGACTTTCGGCCGTAACACCTTTCATTCCGTAAGTTTTTACCAATGCCAAACGCGCCAGACGTTCTCCTGCCACCTTCTTTTTACCCGGATGAATCCCCGTTTTCATTCCTGCGTCCAACAATACAGCCATACCACTATTGCCCACCCGGTGTTCTACCATAGCTTGTTGTTCGCGAAGATAAGCAGAATTTATCACATTCTTGCCAGGCTCAGTAATAATTCCATAATCATAAGGTGCAATTTGACAATAATAGAAGGGAAATTCCCCTTGCTGCCATTCTTCGCGCCACCCGCGTATCAGTGCACTGAACATATCGGCATAAGTAGAAGCCCGGTTATAGTTATCTTCCCCCTGATACCAGATAACTCCACGCATGGCTAATCCGATGAGCGGATGAAGCATACCGTTATAGAGTACAGTCGGAGTACGGTTCTTTGACTTGATATCGGCTTCCGATTGGGGAATCTTTGCTTCGGGAAATGCCTTCAACCAATCCGGATGCATCCAGGCTTCACAGGCAGAACCTCCCCAAGAAGCCACAATCAAACCCACAGGTATATTCAACTGCTGTTGTATCATCCGACCGAAGTAATAAGCAGTAGCACTAAACTCACGCACAGTTGCCGGAACAGCTTCCTGCCAGGTTCCCACCACATCTGTTTTCGGAGTAAAAGAGGAAGAACGCTTTACGGTGAACAGGCGGAGTTGCGGATTACGGCTGTTCATCACATCTGTATTGCTATTCTCCACCGGCTGGTTTTTAAAACCTTTCATGGGCATTTCCATATTACTCTGACCGGAGCATAACCATAATTCTCCCATCAGGATATCACGTATTTCGGTCAGCTTTCCATCATCAAAAGTGATCGTGTAAGGGCCTCCGGCAGAGGGGGTGGATAAAGCAAGTTTCCACGCGCCTTTTGCATCGGCGGTGGTTTTATAGGTTTGTTTATCCCAACTTGTTGTAATTTTCACCAGTGCATTGGGAGTAGCTGTTCCCCATAAATTGGCACGAGTCTGCTGTTGCATCACCATGCCGTCTGAAAAGAAAGCGGGCAATTTCACTTCCGCATTTGCCGACAGGCAAGTCAACCATGCCCAAGCAATGCCCAGTAGTAGTTTCTTATTTTTCATGTTATGTGTGATTAGCATTATTCTTTAGTTTTAAAAAACTCGCAAGGTCCCATCCATCCGGCAGGTAACAAACCATCTCCGGGCAGACGGAATTTTGCATTCGTCCATATCCCCTCAAAAGGCGCTTTATCCTGATCTGCCCCACGGAGCGCATTCGCCCAGGTATTCACCACCTCCACTTCCAAGACATTGGTTCCGTTACGAAGCGCATCGGTAATGTCCACTTCGTATGGAGCTGTCCAAGCCGTACCGCATGCAATGCTGTTGACACGTACAGTCGCTACATTGGCTACTTTACCCAACCGAAGAATAATTCTTCCGTCCTGTTCATTCTTCCATCTGAATAGTCCTCTGTAAGTGGCATGTCCGGAATAATATCTTATTTTTTCATCCTCTTCCTTACTCCAGTCAAATAATACCGGACGAGTGACAGTTTTGCGCACGGAAGGGAATGTTACTGTCCATTCCTTGATCGATATGGATACAGGTTCCCTTTCGATCCGTTCCGGAGAAACTTCTGAAGATTCTTTGGGGAATACGACAAATACAGAGCCATTGGCTGGCAAAGACAAAGCGACTTCGGTACGGCCGTCCAATTCTTTCCATTGTGCCGGACGGGTAATGGTTCCTGTTACCGCATTCCACAATTCAGGAGTGCGCCCTGCAATGCGGAAAGAAGCGTTGAATGTACGCAAACTGTCCACCTGATTAGCCACAAAATAAATCTCATACTCTTCCCCGCTCCGATGAGTATATGCCACATCAGCAGGAAGAAGTACATCCCGTTCCACACCGAAAGAAGAAAAATCATCTTCCCGATAAGGCAATTGCGGAATAATGACACCTGCCGCGCGGAGTTCCTCTACTTTTGCCTGTGCCTCAGGAGACAACGGCAGGTTATCAGGATTCATAGGACGGGCTGTAGGAAGCACCAATACTTTATAAGAAGCTCCTCCCGGAAGTACCATTCTTCCATTCTCCGCTTTTGCCAAACGTAACAGAGCGTCTTTGTTAAAAGAATCGTAGGCATAACCACGCATCGGGTTCACCCAGTCTTCGGGATCGGCCATGTTTGCCGAATGGGTAACACCGACAGGACGCACACGGGTGGGTTGACCTTCATTAGCCAGCCGAATCCGTTCGCTTTCCACCCGTTCGGCTCCATAGATACCGGGAAGCATCGAAACTAACCGTTCGGGCAAAATGGAACGTCGCGGCATCTCTTCACCGGTAAAGACGGCGATATCAACCACCGGATGACCGTATTGCAACAAAGTCTGGCAACGGGTGATGTAATCTACAAAAGATTTCCCTTCCTCCCACCAGGTCTGGTCGCGCTGGAAGAAAAGTCCAATGCCGTCCAAGGTCATACCGGGACGGCGGTTCATCCAAGGATTATGGGTATAGACATGAAAGAAGAGTTTATTGATACCCAGTGCATAGTTACGGTCCAGCAAAGGTTTCAGCATGGCAGGGTCTTCAT